>Ga0190312_1000025_pt1 | contig 71546 bp, 73 predicted proteins | sample 487007910_MG_FD_165046 | JGI IMG/M metagenome (GOLD analysis project Ga0190312, IMG submission 165046) | Hydrothermal vent sediment bacterial communities from Southern Trench, Guaymas Basin, Mexico - 4870-07-9-10_MG | ecosystem: Environmental > Aquatic > Marine > Hydrothermal vents > Sediment ... | reverse complement strand
ACATATATTAGAAGCTGTATCATAAAGACCAAGGTTCAAGCCACTCAACTTCTTCCATTTGGTGTGTAATTTTTATCCTACCCAGTGCGACTATCCTTATTTTTTCGGGGTCTGCTCTAGTACTTATTGTCATTACTCTTGACATAGGGTCAACCTTCTTGATTATGCCAAGAGCTAAAAGATTAGCTTCACTATCTAGCAAGCCGACCAGTAGGTTTTCTAGCATAGATGGGTTTAGAACACGAATTTGTTTTCTGAGTTCTTTAGAGAGGGCATCAAGCTTTTCTGGTGGGATATTTTTCTCTGTCAGGATCACTATTAGATCCGCAGTTTTTTCTGCATATTCTGGTATATAGCCAAGTATCTGGGTTAACTTCATCATCTCCTCAGCATCCAAAGGAACACCCGTTCCTAGGTATGAATACATCATAGCGACTTCATCTAAAGCTATCCGCACCTCCTTCATACCCTCGAATTCCTTTGCATAGTACAGTTTCCTCAGTTCCCTACGTTCCTCTCTACTTCTAGATCTTAATCTAGGTGCTGCTGGTATTACCCTGAATTTCTTGTTCATCTTGCTAAGTATGCTCTCCAAATATTTTAACTCGCCGTTCTCCCTCTCAAGAAGAACGGTATAGTCGGGGTCTATTGCTAATAGCTTCACCTCCTTTAGTTCACGTCCTCCCGGCCCATGAACCCAGCCAGTAGTATTTATCAAAATAAGATCTGGACTCAGATTAAGGGCCTCTTGTAGCATCCTTATGACTCCTAATATCGATCTCTCAAACAGACCCGCGGGAGATGTAGAGCCAACGAAGAAAGCCTTGGTGTACCTCAGCTCTGATAGATGTATTATCGGCTTTTCTGCCAACGCCATACCTATAGTCGTCGGCGGATTCATTTCACTTTGCCCCGTATCTGTGTTAATGATCACAACCTTCTTGCCTTTCGACAATGCTAAGTTCGTAACATAACATATGAATCCGGACTTACCAGCATCCACATTAGCTACCACCATTACTTTTGCTGGAGATTTTAGGTTAGTAATCTCATTGGCACACTCTATCCACTCTGGAGGAAGAAGCTTAAATGGCGTCTCTGCGATGTATCCTTCCTCACCAAATTCTATTTCTAGATCAGCATCCTCCACAACCGTAAGTGGAGCTGATATGAACCTCCTAATTTCGATCAGATCACCAGATCCGTATCTTTTTCCGAAGACTTCAACCATGCCAGACAACACTCTGACTTTGAGATTCCCAACCAGAAGAATGTTTTTTTCCTTAGTAGCTTTCAGCTTCACCATTCACACCAATGTTGCAGTTAGACCCCGAAACAAATCTATTTTGGCTTTTTGAGATTTATGAACATCTCCATAAATCTTTTATTATGGTTGCATATATCCTTTGATGCCTCCTCAGAATGATTCTAATTTATTGATATGAAAAAGAAGACCACAAAATGCTCGCTTTATAATCTCATAAATAATGCTGGAGATAGATGGGGGCTACTCCTCAGGTATATCTACGTTATAATACATTAAAGCATGGTGTAGGGAGTGCCCAGAACACGAGTTAAAACCATCAACGTGCAGTGCCCACTATGTAAAAACGTATTTGAAAGTATCAGCGAATTCGAAGCCCATTTAAACACGATGGCTCAACGAGATGACAAACACAGAATCTTCTTTACCGTGTATAGATCTGTAATGATCCAGTATGATCAGTTAGCTTTTCAGATGTTCGGAGAATTCGCTAAGAAAGTCGAATTTGTTGGAGCAAAAATAAAGTCACTTAAGAGGCCTAGTGTTGATACACTAAGAAAACTTCTACATAGCTTGCTCAAAAGCCTCGATGAGATCGCCCCAATGCCAAGTAATCTTTCAAGAGCGATACACGCAAGTATCACATCGTCAATCAGAGCTCTCCTTGAAAGTCCAGTAGCATCTAAAAAGGAGGCCTTAAGTATAGTCTCCACAATTCGAAAACTGTTCACTCCAAAAACTCAGGAGTACTACTCAGCGATGCTCAAGGCAGCACTAATATTCAGCCAAAAATTTCTCGTTGAGGTATGATCAGAGCCTCGCGGATTCCTCACCAGTCAGGGTTGGAACGTTTTCATCATCTATAAAAAAGTTAGGATGTTTTTTGGTTTTATTGTTATAAGATGTAACACACTGATTCCTAATAGAGGGCAAAGTTTTGTTTTACGAGAATCTCGCTTAGCTTGGTTGCTAGTTTCTTTCTAAGCTCAGCTCTTCTCCTTAATGTTTTCTCTACTTCCTCTATAATTTCTAGTTTCCCTCTGTCTTGGGAACACATATTCAATACTAGCTTCTCACCCTTCGCCCGTAGTATTCTCATAATAGCATGCTTTATTATCCTTCTTATCTCATCTGAGTCATACCTGCTCCCCATTTCCAGCAGTTTGTCTTCTTGGTCCGCAAATACCGTTGCCAACATATTAGCAACAGTTATCTCTAAGTCTACGAGTTCCATAGGATCAACCTTGGGAATAAGACTAAATATCCTACTAACTACTATATCTAGTATCTCCTCGCTAGGCTCCTGCATGGCCAGCGCTATTCTGGTTAGGATATCCACTTTTGATGCAGGGTCCAATGACCGTAACCCACCAATAGTATTTGCCAATGCCAATAGGTACCTAGAGGTACTAAGATTCAATTCCCTTAGAACACGACAAATTATTAGGGCTGAGCCACCAACTACACTACTATACGAAAAAGGAAGTAGATTTATCGCTCTATCAAGAGTCTTACGAGTTTCGATTCTGTCAATAGACACCAAAGATTCGGAGAGCGAGGCATATGATATACTCCTATAGCCCATCTTCATAGCACTTATAGCGGATAATGCGGCTCTGTAAAAGCTATTCCATCTAAGCCTCAAACTCTGCATCGAAAGGCACATAAGCTTAACAAACCAATAGCTTGGATAAAGCATATTTGCGATCTCCCAGAAGGCTTCTAAATCTGTTCGAAGAATTCTTTTAGCACAAATAAGTATTGCTTCAATCCTTACACTCTCTGGGAGGGATCTTAGAATCTTGAATAACGACTCTAATGCATCGATTTCACAGTACTCCTCAATCAAGCTCAACGTTCTGTTGTGATTAGCTATCTTTCTTACCTTCAATATACCTTCTATACATCCCGAATAACCAATCATATATTTCTTTGTTACGCGCCATTATTAATTTTACTCTTCTATTTTCGTGTATTTCATCTACATCAACAAACACATAGCCACCTGCCTCCTTAACGATAAGGTACGCCGCGGCAACATCAGTAACTTTTAGGTTTCCCATATCAAAGACTCCATCGAATTTTCCTTCCGCTACATAGATCGACGCAAGAACAATAGAACCCATACGCCTAAGTGTTCCCTTTTTCCTTATCTCCTCCAAGCACTTCTCGTTTACCGTGAAGCCAACATCTACGACTATTGCGTCTGTTTCCTTAGGAATAAGTAATCTTATCACTTTCTTATTCTCTAAGCGAAAGGCCCCCTGGTCAGCTTCAGCAAAGTACATTACGTTGTGGGGGATATCCCAGACAAAGCCAACTCTGATTCTATCTATCCTAGGCTCATCAGCGTATGCCAGACTTATACAATAAAAATCTATACCTCTAGCAGCGTTGAGGCTTCCATCTAGAGGGTCTATGTATATCCATCCTTCCCCTCTCCCTTCAAATTTGCCTAGCTCCTCACCAATTATTGTTCCATCAAACCCTTCTCCTCTTAGCTTCTCTACTAATAGCTGCTCTATTGCTTTGTCGAAGTACCGGGTTGTTTCCCCCTGTGGGTTCTTACCGATGATCTCTGGATTCTTCAGATAGCTGAGTATCTGACCTCTATTCTTGGTCAATACCCTATAGAAAAGCTCTGTCATTTCATCTACAAACTCCATCAGGAAGACCAGCTAGGATTCTTAGCTAAAAAAATAGATACAAAAAGTTTGACAAGATAAAAAATTCTAACGCTCCCTTTTACCAGCAATAAACTCTTCTACCCATTGCTTCGCTATGTAGTCTGGAACTTGCTGTGGTGGATGCTTAAATGCATATGCGGAGATAGATATAAGCGGCCCAGCTATACCCCTATCCAGAGCTATCTTCACCGCCCTTATAACATCTATCACGACACCAGCAGAGTTTGGTGAGTCGGCGACAGTGAGCTTAGCCTCGATGGTTACTGGGAACCCTCCGAATTTCTCGCCTTCGATATATATGTATGCTATCTTCGTGTCTCCTAGGAAAGGCACATAGTCGCTTGGCCCTATTCTGGTGGGTATGTTCTTGCCGATGAGGCTTGTAACCGCTTCTGTCTTAGAGATCCTCTTGAATCTTAACCTCTCCTCAACGGTCATATTAAGGAAGTCCGTGTTTCCTCCGATGTTGAGCTGGTATGTCTTTTTTACCTTTATTCCTCGATCCCTCATCAACTGAACTAGAGTTCTGTGGAGTATCGTTGCACCAAGCTGAGACTTTATATCGTCACCTGCTACTGGTATTCCTTTTTCTTCGAATTTCTTTGCCCACTCTGAATCACTTGCAATGAATTCTGGAATACAATTGACAAATGCGCATCTTGCCTCTAAACATGCATTCGCATAATGCCTCGTGGCGTGATATGAGCCTACAGGTAAGAAGTTTATCAGCATGTCAGCACCTGTTTCCTTTAGAACATCAGCTACATTGACAGGTTTCATTTGGCTTTCATCGTAGGGAGCAAACGCTTCCTTCATGTGCGGAGCGACACCATCCAGTATAGGACCAGGGAGAACTTCTACACCAAGCTTTGGTACCTCGGCAAATTTTGGGACACAATTATTGCCGGCGAATATAGCCTCAGAAAGGTCTTTACCTATTTTTCTTCGATCAACATCAAATGCAGCGACGAATTCTATGTCCCCAATATGGTAGGGGCCAAAACGCACATGCATTAGCCCGGGAACTTCGACATCATCAGCTACATCCTTATAGTAGAAGACACCCTGAATTAAACTTGATGCGCAATTGCCAATACCAGCTATAGCTACTCTCACCTTACCCATACACACTCACCCCTCTCCTCTCTTGGTGACAACAAATTGCTAAAAATTAGGGATAATTTACTATATATTTTTGTGGAGAACACAGACGATATCTTCCTGCTTAGCAGTATTAAGATACTTCTGCTATTTTAATGAACAATATATATAACGAGGCTCCATGTATATATTTTCCTTCTGTTGCACACGTATTTAACTTTTTTAGTTGTTTTATTCTCGGTGCTCTGGTGTTTTTGGATGGTTACCCACCAAATAATGCTCCTAGCGGAGAACATTCTTAATAGAGGCAACATATTTGGACTGGATAGAAAAACCCTGCAAGTATATATAGGGGAAGCTCTCGCTGACGATGATGAACCTGACATTCTTGTTAATGTTGATTCGTATATCCTTCTTGGAGGCTTCATAGAAACTTTTATTGATCATCTAATTAGAGGCGATTTGAAGTACGACAGTAAATCCGTTGCTACGTCTTATATTAGCTTCGCTGAGAACTTAAAGAATTATGAGGGAGAAATCCTAGCTAACACAAAACGTTATATAGATGAAATCAGCAATCTTGGTAACACTCTACGTAAGCTTGGCTATAAGATTAGGTTTATGATAAGTGAGAGAACATGCGGCGTTGAACTGTATTTTATGGGCCGAACCGAATTCCTCAGGAGCCATGCTGACAGAAAAATAAATGAATGGCTAAGCGAAGGGATAAATGAGATATTAGTTACTTCCCCCTTCGAGTTTGTGCTCTATCGGGATCGCTTCGCACAACAATTCACTCTCGGCACACCAAAGTTAGTGTTCTACCCCGAGCTATTGGCGCGCCACCAAATATCACTCTCATTTAAGGGCAACACAAAAGCTCTCTATGTTGAGCCTTACGAAACGCCCATAACCATATTTCCTACAGATCTTCGGCAGAAAACACTATCAGCGATAAAACTTATTGAAGACTTACTCAGCAACATTAAAAACCTACTCATAGCGGAGTCCAGAACCCTTGATCCTCCATTTAGCTATGAGCAGATATGGATCATCGATCCCTTAGTCGCGGTTGGTATCGCTAAGAATATACTGGAGAAAGCCCAGGAATATGACGCAATAATAACCCTAAGGGCATCAACAGCTATCATACTACGTACTGTGGCTAGGATCCTAAATTACAATATTGAAATTCTAGATTATGTAGAAACAATATCACGAGCTCTCTTAGGTGGATAGGACTGTCAATGCTTCTAGCTTTTTTAGTAGCAGCAATAGTACAGGGAATTCTTGAGTGGCTACCAGTTTCAAGCGAAGCCTTTCTTCTCTTAGTACTTATGCTTTTCGGTGTACCCCCAACCCAAGCATTGATAATCACCATTATGTTTCATCTTCCAACGGCATTAGCGTCAATATTCTACTATTACAGGGAGTATCTACAGACAGTAGAAGACATCATCAAACTCCAAAACACATATAGATTCAAACTCATTATAGTATCCACAGTTTTCTCTGCAGTAACAGCTGTCCCTATTTACTATGCGCTTAAAGCTATGCTTTCCACCATCGAATACCAAATCCGAATCGCATCCACCCTCGTCATTGGACTAATAGGTCTCCTTATGGTAGTTACCGGGATCATTACCAGTAAGGGGAGAAAAAGTACACATAATGGCAGACGAAAACTTTCCGAACTAAATACCAGGGATAGTATACTCATAGGAGTTATCCAAGGATTCTCAATTCTACCTGGTGTTACTCGGTCGGGGGTAACGCTAGCAGGTTTCATCTCCCGAAAATTCGACAGAACTGACAGCCTTAAGGGCACATTCATCATGGCAGGGCCCATTTCCTTAGGGGCATTTCTATTTCTCTTAGTGGCGGAGGACATCATATTCCTCAATATGTTTCCGTATGAACTCATTCTCAGCCTACTTGTATGTTTTCTCGTCTCATTGATCACAATACGATTTTTAGTACGACTAGCGGAGAAACTAAATTACCCAGCCTTCCTTAAGCTCTTCGGAACAATTATGATCGCACTTTCTCTCATAGGTTGTTACATAATTACTCATTTTCAATACTAGCATTTCCTTTGAGAGTATTACCAACCCGTTTATATATACTTAATTCCAAATTAGTAAAACAAGCATTGGGTGCATTGTTAATGATGGTGAGGAGGGGGCGGCGAAGGCAGATAGACCTCGTTCATCACTTCAAGAAGCTTATATTTAGAGATTTGAAACCTTTGTTTAGCCTTCTTTCTCAGGAAGTCGCAAATTTGGAGACCTTTACATATGCCTTCCCCCACATGCTTAGCTTCAATATAAGCTCCACTATTAATAAGATTGAGCTTCTGAATAGATTGGAAAATCCTGACCGCGTCAGAAAAGAAATAGTGTTGCCCCTCCTTGACATGTTGGATGACATGGAGGGATATATTAGAGGTTCTAAAGCACCGGCAGGCTTAAGAGCGAGAAGTTTATCACTGATCGCTACAACAAAGCTCATATTTGAGAAGTACAATGAAGCTATTGAGCTCATGGAGGACGTACAAAAATTAGTGAACTCTATAGAGAACCCCCTATATAGAAGCCAAACTATACGAGATATCCTCCACAACTTGGGGTCGATACATAGATTAGTTAGAAAAGAGACATTATTTATTCCCGATGATGTCACCAACAAATTGACGGGCATTTTCGCTGAAGTCGTTAAGAAAAGCATTTCGGAGGCAGATATTATTGAGGATCCATTCATCCGTGGGCGCATCTATGCTAACCTTGGATTTGGTGCAAGAATGTTCCATGTTGTAATAAATAGAGAAACTATTGCGGAGTGGTTCGACATAAACCAAGCCCAGCGACTAGCATTGGATAGTCTAAGTGAAGCTGAAAAAACTCGGGGTTGGTATGAAAGGGCATTTTTGTTTGCGGATTCAGCAGCAGTATTGGCGATTTCGGGAGAAGACACTGTAGGACTTGCCAATGAAAAGTTTGACGAAGCAGCGGAACTTGCCTTCAAACATGTGACTGATGACCCGCATAGAGCTGCTTATATTCTTGGTAGAATAGCATACAACAAAGCCTATACGCGGTTTTACATGGATAGCGAAAAGTTTTTCTATGAAAGCATAGCCATACTCATAGAGACACTTGGAATCGAAGGCGCCATGCCCACAATAAGAAAAATACTCAAACTTGCAATAAAGACCCGCTACTTTTACATTGTCTATGAAACAATGAGAGACTGGTTGCTCCCTCTAATAGATCAGATACGTAATATCCCTCGTAAGGCACGATTCTTAGCTATGAGTAGCCATCTAGTTTTACCCCTATCGATAAACTGGGCAACAAGCCTAGCACGTGAGTCACTTTCTATGATTAGAGGTCTTATCGAGAATGAGTCTCTATCCGTATACTATGATTACCTTCCATTTGGACGACCATTATTCTATGCCAGCGAGATCCTCGATACTCTACCAGTGCTCTCTCACGCAGCATTTGTTTTACCTTCCGAATCACGGAGAGTTCTTTCCGGCCTAATAACAATAATGGAAAGTCTGCTTAGAATCTATCTAAGAAACATTAGACGAAGAATAAGCAGAGATTCAGGTAAAAATGTTATATCATTCAGCAGGAAACTAGGAGTTTCACTCGTAGCACTTAAACCAATACCAACATTTTATGCCGCCCTAGATGATATAGCACAGAAATTTCTCCATAACTTAAAGGAAACACTAATCATCAAATATGGTGCTGATCAAATATTCAGCCTTGTTCCCTACTCACACTTCGCTCATGGAATCGCACAGGGAGACCTTCAGAGAGCCAGAGATATTGCTAGGCAAATCGTAGATGAACTCTTCGTCCACGATAAGACCATGTGGCGTTTTAGAAATAAAAAATTTTCGGAGATACTCATAAAAGAGAAGCATTTAATCGAAATACTCGGCGAAATCCTAGGAATTCTTATAGAGATATGCTTCAGAATTGGTGGCACACTTCGTGATACGATCACAAGAATAATTATAGATCTAAGCGAGCAAATAGACTCAAAGACATATACAAAGCTTCTTATAAGTATCCTAGAGAGAATAAGGGACAGAGCAATTGCCAAGAGATTACTCGTTGATACGATGAACGTTCTGCTCGATGAGAGGAGAATAAGTAAAAAAGATCTATCAAACAAATTCTTTAGGACTATCCGAAGTATCGATTCCGCTCTTGCCAAAACGATCGCAGAAGAACTCCCCTAACTTCTGATTTTTTTCAGAAACATATTGAGGGCTTCTTCTGCATGCTTCCTGTTTTTAGCTATAACCACAACTCTCATGGTTTTCTGCCCATAGCCTATAGGATAGGTCTTTATATTGACACTAGGGTACCTTTCTCTTACTTCAGATAAATGCTTAGCGATGAAGCTCTCATCGGTTATATCTACATATGTTTCTATCACTGCTAATTCGCCCTTGGTCCTTATCCTAGGAACAACCTTCTCAAACAGATACATCGCTTCCGAGGGGACTCCTGGCAAGGCTATAATTGTTGCTGATTCTAAGCTTAGTATTATCGCTGGAGCGACACCAACATCATTATAGACGACATCCGCACCTTCAGGTATCATTGCCATCTTTTTTCTAGCATCATTCAGCTCAGGAGATTCTACTAGACCCAAATTGTAGAGCTCCTCATACCTCCTCCTAACAAACTCTAATGCTTTTGGATCTAAAACTACTCTCTTGCCAGTAGCTTTGCATATAGCCTCCACGGTAACGTCTCCTGGTGTTGGGCCTAAGCCTCCCGTTGTGAATATGAATTCAGCACCATCATTGATAGCATCCATTATCGCTTTGGAAATAACCTCTACTTCATCTGGAACACAAATTATTCTCTTCACTTGAAGACCTATGCTTGATAGCCGCTTAGCGAACCAATAGGCGTTCCAGTTTATTACTTTTCCAGAGAGTAATTCGTCTCCTATCGTAATTATCCATGCACCCATATGCTAGGACCTAGATATAGTCTCCATGAAGCCTAGCACTAAACGTTTCGTATTCTCAACATCGGCAATATCTGCTACAGCTAAACACGAGTGGATATAGCGTGCTGGTATGCTTATCGTCGTGCTCGGTATTCCCCATGCGGAGTATCTATATGCCGCAGCATCCGTACCTCCAACCATCCTACCCTTAAATTGATACGGAATCTTATTCGTTTTAGCAATATCAACAAGCATCCTCACAAGGGAAGGACTCGAAATTGTCGCTCTGTCAGCTATCGTTATTGCCGGCCCAGAGCCAAGTTTCGTTGATACTTCATGTTCTGGAGTTCCAGGAGTGTCTGCAGCAGCTGTGCTTTCAAGAGCAATCGCATAATCAGCCTCTAATCTGTATGCTACGACTCTAGCGCCTCGTAGCCCTACTTCTTCCTGAGTACTGAAGACCCCTATGATATTTATTGGAATATTATCAGATGACCTCAGCAATTCTATGACAAGATACGTTCCAAGTCTATCATCAAACGCTTTCCCAAGAATCCTATTTCCTTGTCTGATGAATTTAGCGTCAAATGTTGCGGGAGACCCCTCTCTTATTCCCATCTCTATGGCTTCATCTTGAGATACTGCACCAATATCTATGAAGAGAGATCTATAGGGCATTGTCTTTGTTCTTTCTTCTGATGTAAGCAAGTGAGGTGCTTTTGCACCTATAACACCATATACAAACCCTTTTTCACCCAGAATCACAACACGTTGGGAGGGTAATATTCTCTCGTCGAGCCCCCCTAAGAGCTCAAATCTTAGGAACCCATTCTTGTCTATATGCGTTATTAAAAACCCTATTTCATCTATATGCGCATCTAGGATTACTGTAGGTTTCTTCTCGTCAGTAATTTTTTTTGCAACAATATTTCCTACACGGTCAATCTCGTATGAAATTCCACTTCTTGATAGCTCCTCTACTATTATATTCCTCACATCATCCTCAAAGCCGCTGGGGCCAAACGCTTCGCTGAGCCTTTTTATTAGTTCTAGGTCAATGGGCACATCCATCACCTTTAACCTCTCTCCTCAACAATTTCCTGAAGCTTTTTGACGATTTCCTCGAGGGCCTCAATCCTATCTTTCAAATCTTCAATCTCATCAGCTAACTCATCAAGCTTCTCTAAGATTTTTTCGATACTCTCTTCGGACATTTTCCTCACCAGAGACACATGCTATCCTAATCTTAGGATTTAGTTAATTCTCGTTTTTGAAAAACACAGTTGCTTTACAAAAATAGGAGACACCACCAATTATATTAAGTAGAGATGAATAAATTCTGATTGGTGATTATTTTGGATGAAATGAAAAGCCTCGCCAAGGAATTATTAGTTGATTTAATGCACTTCTATTCGGTTTCAGGAGAGGAGCTGTCTATATCCATGTTCCTTTACGATACACTTTATGAGTGGGGCTTACCCGTCAGAAAAGAGTTTATCTCCCGAGGATCATATAACATCATAGTTAATGATTGTGATTCTCCAACGTTAGTGATTGCTTCGCATATAGATACCATAAAGATACTTTCGTTACCTAAGGTGGAGAATGAATATATTTCTGGGACAGGATCGGTAGACGCTAAAGCATCGGTTGTTGCAATGCTACTAGCACTTAAACTCATTGAGAACCTCCCCAAAAATGTATCTTTTGTATTCTTCTCTGATGAAGAAGATAAGGGGGGTGGCTCCGAGTACTACCTGATAAGACATAGACCTAAGTACGCACTAGTGATGGAGCCGACAGAGCTAAAGGTTTGCTTCGCAGGATACGGTGCCTTGGAGGGAACAATTTATGTTCGAGGAGAACGAATGCACCCAGCTATCTCACATAGATATTCTAGTAGAAACACCGTGTTTAAAAGCATGGATATTCTATTGAGTCTTAGAAAGAAATTTTCCGAGCAAAACATACCCTTTACGGTCTTCGCTATGAGTTGTGGTTCTGAGGATGAGTACTCAACACCTGAGTTGTGCCAAATCCATTTTGATTTGGGGATACCTCCAGAAAAAAGGGCACGAGATCTGTTTAAGTTGCTCCTAAGGCTATCCTCAGAACTCGATTTTGAGTTCATAGTTAAGGAGTACTCAGACCCCTTCGAGACAAATGATAGCTACATACATGATGTGTTTTCCATCGCATACGAAAGAACATTTAAACATAAAATGGTAACCTCTATAATGCCAAGTTGGACAGATGCAAACAATCTCGCATCATATGGATCAAAACCCGTAGTCTTTGGCCCAGGAAGTCTTGAAGTATCACACTCATACTCAGAAAAGATATTTCTGAATGAGATCATAGCCGCTTCCCAATTTGTGATGAATCTCTTGTTCGCTTTCAACGAAACCCATCCTCCATAGACCTGGATTATCATATATTCCTAGTATCTTCCAACATAATTTTTAGCAAAAAAAGATTGTTAGGAAGTATCTTCTGAGTTTTAAATAGTTTTTTGATTTCATTACTATTCTAGTGGTAAGAAAAAGATACTCTGGGGACTGGTGTTGAGCACGAGAAAGCCCTCAATAAGCCTTAAGAAAAGATTTGAACAGAGGACATATCAGGTATATGCCGCATCTCCATGGGTAAGTCGAGAAGAACTTATAGCTAAAATCCTAAAAACAATAAAGAGGCTTAAATTGACTGAAGAAGATGCTAGAGAACTCGTAGAGATGCTTGGAAAATTTAGTGTCGATGAAATAACAAAAAAGCTTAGAGAACATGGCACAATATTTTCGCCAATGGACCTATGGACACTATTAGAAGACCTAAGAAAAAATGGGTATGTAAGGGTAATAACCACAAAATCACCAGCACCAATTACCACGAAAGTAGAAGCCAAGGTTATGTCCGTCGTTGAGGAAGCAGCGCCTCCCCCTGAAGAGGTAATATCTCCAGTCGCTCCAGCCATACCCACGGAAGTTGAAAGTGTTCTCTCCAAAATACCGATACCAGAAATTCCTGGAGAAATTACAAGAACAGCCACAGAGACTGTCTCAACATTGACACAAGCTATACCACCAGAGCTCCAAGAAAAAGTGAAGCTAATCAAAGAAGCAAGAATCGTTGAAAGATACTTTGAAATAAATGAGCATCTTAAAGCTGTAGCCATCTTACCCCGAGAAGGACATGTCATACTATTATCTATGTATCGCGATGTAACTATAGCTGATGCTGAAGTAGCCGCCGCATCCACAACTATAGTATCGCACGCCGTACGAGTAGCCGATAACACCGATCTCGGCGATTTAAAAGAGATAATAATTGATTCTGACCTGGGTTATCTAGTTCTAGCAAAACTCCCTGGCGAGCTTGTTCTTGTTGCTCTGTTCTCATCAGAAGTCACCATCGGCTTGATGATACGCGACTTCATGGGTCTAAAGAATGAGATAACCGAGATATTCGCCACTATATAGGGTGAAATATTATGTCCTTCTTCAACGTTATTGCCGAACTCCAACCTAGAGGGCTCGGATACGCCATACTCTCACTCATAGTTGAGGATACAGACATCGTATATATAATCGTTGACGATGAGGAGGAAAAAGAAATTCTAAGTGAGATTTTGCTGGAACTTAAAGATCAGTTTGAGGCACGTCGTAGCTTCTCGTCCGCCATAAGCCTTAGGGATTTTAAGGTACTTACAGCGGATGAATACTATGAGCACTGGGAAGACTACGCCGGCAAGAGATTAATATTCGTTAAGCAGGATCGTAATCTCAAATCACCACCGTTAGATAAGCTAGCTCTCTTTATTGAGTCTATGTGGAGGGTTAGATCGCGGGATCCTATTAGACGAATAGCTATGCATATAGTTGATATACTTTTAGCACTTGATGTAGTCAAGGAACATTACCGGTATCTAAAAGAACTTATAGAAAAGGAAATGAAGGAAGAGGATCCCAAGAGAAAGAAGAATCTTGCAAAAGAAATTGATAGAAAGCGCAAGGAGCTAATATCAATGCTCGAAAAAAGATTTTCAAGAAGAGAAGATATCGATCTCGCATATGAATTAGTGTCCTACCTGGTGGATAGGGGAATCATAAAGTAGGCTCGCCTTCGCCTGAAGATATCTATTTCTATGTGGGCCTATATTTGGGTGACAATCGCTAAGGAGCACCCAACCTTCTTTACTTTGTGGCTTGTAGATTTAACGATTATCCTCTTTATAGTTAGGTGCCGAACCATAGCCATCTCCTCAGCAGCTCTAATCACATAGTTACGTGTATATTCCTCATCTTTACCAACAACCGCATATTCAGCTACAAGAGTTAGTTTTTCAGTATATGCAAGAGCGATGGCCGCTGAGACTATAGTCTCTGGATTCTCCGATACAGCATATGCGTATATAGATGGAACATTTGACCCAGGGGGGTATCTGGGGGGAGAATCAAGTATCTCTATATTGGGAGGCAATATCGATGTTACTTTTATGAGGCTTATTCCTTCTAAACCAGCCTTAACAAGACAGCTATCGAAGGCATTCAGGGGTGATCCTCCTTCAGCAGACACAGCAGTGACATATATCTTTCTAGGAGTTGTCACTACGCTCATTTCCTAAACACTCCTACCCAACTAACGCAATACTATTCATGATTTAGATTTAAATATGTAGCCCATTGTTCCAGAGTTCTTCCCAATATTCCCTTGGAAATAGCTTTCCTGGGTTCAGAATCCCCATTGGGTCAAATAGCTTCTTAATTTTCCACATAAGATCTAGCTTCTCCTTTCCAGCCTCAATCCTAAATGTTTCGATTTTCTCTAAGCCAACTCCATGTTCACCAGAAATCGTTCCTCCTAGACGGATTGTTTCGATGGCGATTTCCTTTGCAGCTTTAATGGCTCTTTCAAATTCTTCCTTATCTAACGGATCATACAGAACATTAGGATGCAAATTTCCATCTCCAGCATGACCAAATGTTGCTATTATTAGTCCATATTTTTCGGCAATCCTCCTGCAGATGTCTACTAGATCAGGTATTTTTGATATTGGTACTGTTGGGTCTAAGATTAGATATTTTGGTTTGAGATTACCTAGAGAGGGGGCCGCAGCCTTTCTCGCCATCCATATTCTTTGGTATTCCTCCTCTGATTTGCTCCATTCAACATCAAGTGCCCCCTCATTCTTAAGAACATCCACAAGTATGTCTAGTTTCTTCTCAACATCCTCCTTCATACCCCCAGCAAACTCAATAAGAATCATAGCATTTCCTTTATACTCGAGGCCACTATAGAGCTTAACGGCTTTGAGAGTATCACGGTCTAGAAATTCTATCGCCGTGGGCTCTAAACCCATTCTCAATAATTTTACTACAAATTCTGCCGCTTCTCTCTCATCAGAGAAGTATGCCCTCACAGCAACTTTATAATGTGGTTTAGCCGTCAATTTAAGTGTAGCTTTCGTTATTACCCCTAATGTACCCTCTGAGCCAATAAAGAGGCTTGTAAGATTATATCCAGCCGCCGCTTTTATCGTATTCGTACCCGTCTCGATAATGGTCCCATTTGGAAGAACAACCTCCAGAGATAAAACCCAACCATCCTTCATACAGCCATATTTTACTGCCTTAACACCACCAGCATTATTGGCTATCGCACCACCTAAGGTTGCTGCAGCAGAGCTTCCTGGGTCTATAGGAAACAAAAGCCCGTAGCGCTCAAGATGGAAATTAAGCTCATCAACCGTTAAGCCAACCTCTGTGCGGACCTGAAGATCCCTTAATCTTACTTCCAGTATCCTATTCATTTTGTACATTGACATAACAACAGCATTTTTAGCTAGAGGTATAGGGGCGCCACTAAGGGCCGTTCCTCCACCCCTGATGTATGTGGGTATCCTATGTTTTGATGCATATTCAAGATAAGCCTTTATTTGTTCTACAGTTCGAGGAAATACTACAGCGAGAGGAATCTCCCCCTTTATGGGCTGCGCATCATAAGCATAGTATTCTGCGATCTCATCTTCAAGCAAAATATCTGAACCGAAGAGCCCCCGTAGAAACTTAATAATTTCCTTTCGCTCGATCATATTAACACCCATAGTTCAAAAAACAGTACTTGAAAAATCTACAAAACTATATCACACCGAGGAACATTAGCACCGCTGTTAAGGTTGCTAGGAAGGATGAGCATACAAACATTAAGTAGTAAATAATGATAAGTTGCTTCTCAGTGAGCCGCCCCTTGAGGGTCAATAAACGGGTCAGATTGAGGGCCGCAGTTATATCTCTGTTTGGCTCTAAGTAGCCATCTCTGAAGAAAACAGCTTTCCTACTACGAGAAACTTTTCTTCGGGGTGCAAAGCGTGTGTTGAAGACATAGATGAAGCCATTGTATATTGCTGGTAGAAACGCTATTATCGCGACGAACTCTACCCCTCTGACCTCGATTGCTGACAAAATTATTATTGCAGATAGCATCGCACCTAGTCCATAGGCACCAACATTGCCATGAAATATCTTCGCGGGATACCTATTCCACAATAGAAAAGCAAGAGTATATCCAAGACCTATCACTATTAGAATTGTGGAGACTCCACCTCCAAAAAGTAGAGACAGTATTAGTAGAGGAACCAGAACAAATATTACTTGGCCAGCCAAAACACCGTTGAATATGTCTATCATATTGCACGCATCCGCGAATATGCTGAAGAATGCCAAGATTACTAGAGGATAAAGTAGCGTCATCCTTGTTCTCCCCACAATGGGTATGTAGGGCTTAGGGAGGTATACATGTAGCAGGATTATAGGTATCCCAGCTAAGGCAACGAGTCCTGCTTTTAGTAAGCCAAGATCCTTTATGTCGTCAATGAGTCCAACTACTAATCCTATCAGTGTTGAAGAAATCAGCGCCAAATACACATTCGTAGCCTCGCCGCCTAGCACATCGGCGAAGAGGAGCAACGGTAACGCTAGCAACGGTATTAAGAATAACACTATTCCACCTAGATTCGCAACCAAGGTTTTTTTAATTTTGTGTACATCCTCCGCCAAAATCTTTTTCCGCCATGCAAGTTTAATATGCATATACAATAGACAGGCTGAAAATGAAAATGCCCACAGGAATGCTATTATTGCTATCTGATATACACCCATTAGCAACACACACTAAACTACCCAAAATGTGGTAAATCGTAAACTTAAATTGGAAATAGAAACACAAGTCACTCTATTGCTAATTCTATATCTATGTCAAAATCATCCGCACCCAAAAGTTCTGAGAATATATTGTCAACAACTTCTGGTATCTTTTCCTGAGGAACTTCAACGAGAAGCTGTAGTATATCGCCACCAAGGTTTTCAATAATCTCTTTTACCTTAGCTACTTGCTCATCTGTTAGGTCTCCCTGCACACTTATGACAGCTTTTCCCTCCTCACCAAAATTCTCAACAACAATCATTATTTTACCAGTCTTTTTCTCAGAAATGTTACAAAAGGCTCCTATATCCGCAGCAAGAACCTTCGAGACCGCCTCACTTATCATTGATCTTCTTGTTGCTGGATCCAAAAGATTTCACCTCGAGGCTAGACTGTTCACCGCAATCATAACATAGCGTCATGCTACTTTGATAAAAACAACTAAGAAATTCGAATTATATATCATGTAGCGGACATATGTTGAATATGTTTATTGCCTGAGTACTGGAAGGGTCTCATTTCCATATGGTATCACTAAAACCTTGGCATCTGGATTCTCAGCGAGCAGCCCATCCAAAACCTCTTGAGGATCGCCCATCGGATGCATCCTATAGATATCCGCGACCTCCTTCGCCCCTATCTCAGTTTTGATATATATCCTATATCTGCTCGTTGCCCGTATTATGTAGTATGCCTTATGAGGACCTATCACAAAATTCTTCTTTAACTCACTCTCAATTCTCCTCATGGCTCCATCCGCAGGAACTCCTCTCATTCTAATCATCCACTCCTTAAACAGCTCATTTCCAGCACCTTCTGGACACGCTGCTACCAGCATTATCACGCCACCAAGTCGCGTGGCTTGCTCTGCGAAGAAAAGAGCCTTATGTGCTTGATACAGATTAATGTCGAATGGATGCCCCCCTGGACTAACAATCACTATATCGGCTTGCTGTGGGATTTCTACCATATACATTTTCTTAGCTAGGTCTATACCTGCCAAAAATACGCTTTCTAACTCACCCGCAAAAACTTTGACGATCTCTCTTCTTGAGTTTAGAACAACGTTAACAACGAAATCTGTACCAACGATCTTTGCTGCTTCCATGATGTCCTCGCAGACTGGATTTCCCTTATATACACCAGGTTTTGCGTTTGGATGAAACATCATCGAGTGATTCTTTATTATTGTTTCTCGCCCAGCTATTCCCGGTAAGATTGATTTCCCACCACCACCAAACCCAGCGTAGTAGTGAAGCATTATATCTCCTATAAGTAGCTTCAGATCGGACTCAACATATAGCCTATTTATGTAGAGAGGTGTACCACGACTGGTGGTTCCTAGATACACGAGATCATCGGAATCAGCATTATGGCTTATCCATCTGTAGCGTTCAGCTACCTTTGCTCCTAGAAGTCTGTATGCTTCCTCCCTAGTGACAGGTCTATGCAGACCCGTAGCAAAAATTATGGTTATATTCTCTCTATGTATCCCTGCTTCATGAAGCTCTTCGAGGATCGGTGGTAAAATAAGATTTGTTGGAACGGGTCTCGTAGCATCATCAACAACTATAGCAACAGTTTTTTTACCTCTAGCAACGTTACGAAGCGGCTCAGCATTTATTGGATTTAACACCGCTCTTTTAACTTCAAGCTCAGGACTTGACGATCCTGGTATCTCTTTGGGCAATGCTAACATGAGGAAGCTCCTGTCTGGTACCCTTAAACGCAGTATCTCATTTGCATATGGTATATTCACTACTGTCATTCTATTCTTCCTCTACAACCTTAGCAAGCTTCTCCATAAGACCATAATATCTTAGAACTGAAAGCAGAAGCTTCTTAAAAGCCTCATTAACGCCCCATCCATAGAGAGCGGACGTCTCCACATACGGGACCTCGAAACCAAGACTTTCTGTGAGTTTCTTAGCGTACTTATAACCCCACTCTGGAGGAACGTACTTTTCTATTTTGTCCCGTAGGTCTATTTTGTTGCCAACGAGGACTAGAGGGCGCTTCTCGATCGTGTTTCTACCTGACACATTTTTCCAAAATTCGTAGATCCATATCGGGATAGATTTGAACGTTTCTGGCCGAGAAATGTCAAAAACTACAAGAGCTGCCCGCGCACCAAAATAGAATTGAGGGCGAACCTCCTGGAAAGTAACAAACTGCCCAGCTAAATCGTATAGTATCCACTTAACATTAACAGTAGTATCTAACTCATCCAAGTATGTACTCCAAGAGTATACATAGAAATCAGCCCCTATCGTTTGTTTGTACTCATGTACAAATGTTTTCCATAGAAATCTTCGGCAGAGTGATGTTTTCCCTACGGCGCCGTCACCGATTATGACCACTTTAATAGCCAATTTTATATTATTAGCCAATAATGAGCCCCCCACACAACTAGATGTGCAACTATACTTCACTCTAATATTGTATTATGCATTATCCCCGTTTATTAATCAGTCAAAAGTAGGGATCGAAAGTATGACTAGCAGAATTAGCTCAGAACAGCCAAGAATTTTAATGAACATATTCCAGAAATTATATCTGGAGGATACGCCCATAAAGCAGTTGTTGCCGCTATTCCAAAAGCTTATAAGAAAATTACGCTTGATCGATAATAAACTGGAAATCATACTCGAAATAGCCAGCCTGGGCGAAGAAAAATTTGTATTTCTGACAAAGCAGCTACATGAGGAAATTGCAGATCTCATAGCACATCTGAGCTATAACCGATTGAGATTCCTTTTACTCTATTTAGCGTATAGATGCCCCAAATGTTTCACGCATTTCATTTCGGAGTTCAAAAAATACTTAAGCAAAACACTTCTTGAGCATGACTTTAACGACGCCATAATATTGGCTATCGACATAGCACGAGTAAATGAGGAATTAGCTACTATTTTTATTAAAACATACCTAGACACATTCAAACATCTAAGCAAAACTGAAGGAATGACACATCTCGGCACTGTCGTGTGGCACATCAGTATGTTGGGTTACAGAAATCTTGCATGGTGTGTCTTCGAAAATTTAGTAGACGATTTCATAGAACGCAATAAGTCTCCTCGAAAAATAGCATGGTTGTTGCTTACTCTAAGCAAAATCGACGATATGTTCCTTAGGCGAGCAGTTAATAGGTTGAAAAGCCTGCTTATAGAGATTCTATGCGAATCCGCACCAGAGCAGAGAAAAGTTTTTATTTCAGTGATATCTCGTAGTGAAGAACTACGAAACTATCTTAAATCTAGTATTGAATGCAATAAATGGGGGTAGAAATGGCCTCACCAACATTGCAAGATATATACCGAGAAACCCTTCGATGCACACAGTGCAATCTGTGCATACTTGGCTGTCCGATGTTTACTGGGACCCGCTTCGATCACTACTCTCCTCGAGCTATAATCATTCTAACACGCGAATTCTTATCAAAGAGAACCGCTCCTCCAGCGTTTCTTGAGAATCTGATTTTTATCTGCAATCTTTGCGGTAACTGTGATGTTCGCTGTCCTGCAAAAATAGAAATTACACGAATAGTTCAGGAGCTCCGAAAACACGTGTTGGGTACCAATAAGGAGTAGTTCTAATCAAATGTGATTAATTCGCATTTCGCATAACTTTTTAAATTCGACTTAATAGATATAGTCTTCGCGCCTAACTACATTAAGAAGCTGTTCCCCTTCGATGTATCTTACTATGTTTTCTACCGCCTTTTCAACAACCTTGGATCTTATCTCTGGAGCAAAACCAGCGATATGCGGGGTCATTATAACATTTGGGAGCTCATGGAACGGATAATCCTGAAAGACTTTGTCTGATCCCCTCGGAGGATAACGCCACCACACATCTAGGCATGCCACAAAATTGGGGTTCGACCTTAGATGTTCATAAAGTGCCTTCTGATCGACTATCGGCCCCCTACTCACATTAACAAGAATAGCATTCGGCTTCATCAGAGCCAATTCTCTATGGCTGATAAGTCCCCTTGTCCATCTCGTTAATGGAAGTGTTATTACGATTATATCCGAATTCTTGAGCAGATAGTCAATATCGTCAAGAGTTCCTATGAAATCGACACTCATATCGGTTTTCCCAGATCTATTTATGGCTAGTATACGCATTCCGAAAGCTTTCGCTATCCTGGCTACCTCTCTACCAATATGTCCCAATCCGAGGATGCCTATAGCCTTTCCTCGAAGTATCATTCCGTACTCCCTACGCTTCCATAGACCCTTCCTCATGTTATTATCGTGATATACTATCTTCTTCGTTGCTGCGAGTATGAGCGCCCATGTATGCTCCGCCACAGCTACCGCATTACCACCTGCATTGGAGCATATAGTAGCATCCTCTGGTATGTCTGAGAATGGCAACGAATCGGCTCCCGCAGACAATGTTTGTACAAGCTCAAGATTCCTAGTTCTTCTGAGAAGCTCAGATGACAGGTCTAGTCCACTTCCAGTCAGTATTATGTTTATCTCTGGTAGAATGTTGTTCAGCTCTTCCTCTTCTAACTCGTCTATAAAGTAGACTTTTGCAAGGCTATTGAGATATCGCCTTATAATATCTTTATCCTCCCTACGCGCCTTAAAGGTCACAAGAACCTTTTTCATCCTAACACCATAGCCAACTTAACTCTGATTTTTTATTCAACAATTAAGGAGTTGATAATCGAGGTAAAAAAAGAGCTCACTTGGAGAGAGCATTGAATACCATAGACAGACGCGCAAGAAGATATCTGGAAGATGTAAAGAAAATTGCGAGAAATATTCTGGGCGAAAACTTAGTCAGCGTAGTAGTCTTTGGGTCGCTCGTCAGAAATGAATTATCACGGGCTTCTGATGTTGACATACTTATTGTTGTGAAAAAATATGATCCACGCGTAAAAACACTACTAAGAAAGCTACAGAGCCTTGAGCTTAAGTATCGATACTCATTTGTACCTAACGGTTTTTTTGGTAAGCTCTTTTATGCCCTTAGTAGGGTTACTGGTATGTTTAGATCCGCTTTTGTAGCCGAGTTTAACGCTATTAAGAAATGGGATTTCGCAAGAGTCTTTGGAACGAGCAAGTTTATGACACGTCTTTTGGCTCCCACAGAGGCGGTGAAGTTTACAATTCTGAACTCATATAGAGTGGTCTATGGCACCGACCCATTTGATGGGCTCAAAATAAGAAAACCAAACTATAAGGAAATCATTAGGAGTCTTCTGATGAATCTCCTATTGGCTTGTGCCTCATTCATCCTATTACCTCTTCACAGAGAGACATACAAGTTTATATATGAGGCTATGAAGTGGTCCTTGTTTAACTATGCGTATGTAACGCAACAGAAACCCCACATCAGAAAGCTCTCCAAGATCTTCTATACACCCCTACGAAGAAGTATGGAAAATTTCATTGCTACACGAGAGAATGGTAAGTTGAGCCCAGGATTATTGCTATATGCTATACCTTCCATCGCGAGGATTCATATCAGCACTATTAGAGAACTTAAGAGGAGATCTCTCTCCAAAAAAAGCAAAGGATGTAACATCAAAGTGAAGTCTAATAGATAAACCAGAACCCCCTAGACTTTCTCCAAGCACCATCGTCGTTATATACTACGGCTATCTTAGCTCCACAGAATTTGCATCGGCCCTTCTCTAGGTTCCATTCTAGTATCTGAAAACCATATCTTCTTATGAGAAGTTTCCCACATTCTGGACAGTATGTGTTGTCATAGCTGTGCCCTGGAACATTGCCTAGGTAGACATACTTAAATCCTAGCTCCTTAGCTAATCTATAGTGTTTCTCAAGTGTCTTTATTGGGGTTGGTGGTAGATTAGAGAGCCTATACTGAGGGAAGAACCTGATAAAATGTATTGGCGTTTCTGGACCTACATTATCATATATCCATCTCAGGAGTTTTTTTGCATCTTCCAAGCTATCACCTATCTCTGGCACTATTAGATCAGTTATCTCTATGTGTATCCCCTTCTCCTTAAGCATGGAAATTGTTTCAAATATCGGCTGGGGATCTGGAACTCCGACGTATTTACCAAGAAACTTTGGATTTGCATTACCCTTTATGTCTACCGTTGCAGCGTCAAGAAACTCAGATAGATACTCCACCGATTCTTCTGTCATATATCCATTAGTTACAAACACATTAAACAGACCCTTTTCCCTCGCGATAATTCCAACATCATGTGCATACTCCATAAATATCGTTGGCTCGTTGTAAGTGTAGGCAATCCCATCAGAGCTGTATTCTAGCGCCATAGAGACCATTTGTTCAGGAGATATGTCATAGCCTTCCACACGTCTCCTCTGAGACATATGATAATTGCAACAGTAAGCACACAGCCAATTGCACCCAGTTGTCCCAAAGCTAAGAACGGAAGAGCCCGGATAAAAATGATAAAGTGGTTTCTTCTCGATAGGGTCTATATTCACGGCATATGCCTTTCCATATACAAGCAAATACAGCTTTCCACCAATATTTTTTCTCACACCACAAAGACCAACTTGACCGTCCTTAAGTCTACATCTCCGTGCACATGCTACGCACATCACTTGGTCGCCGCCAAGCTCTTTATATAGAACTGCTTCCTTCACTAATCAGCACCTCCTAAGAAATATATCACATATCGTCAAAATGATATAATGTTTTAGTGATAATCCTTGTGTTCCTTAAAACATTTCGTGGGAGTACTCCAGATGCTTAGCGATTATTCTAAGAACCTTTGTTGGTAATTCTTCTAGACTCTTTATCCTTATTACGCGTGCACCTTCATACTTTATGTTCTCTAAAATACTATATCCCTCTCTAGCCTCTATGTGTAGAAAGTACAGTGTATGCGTCTTTGAGAGATGCCGAAGTAGCTGCTCGGCTTCTTTCTGGTTGTATATCGCGGCGTCACTAAGAACGATTATGAGGATGCTTTCCCTTCCTCCTAGAATGTCTAGGATTTTTCTTACTGGAAGATATGTACCACCATTTTGGTGTATCATTAGGATATCCTCTATTTTTTCTCTCTCACGCGTAAACTCACATACATATCCTTTATCCGAGAAATTCACCACTCCGATAGAGCTACCCATATTCAGGGCACATTCTACAATCCCAAATGCCGCTGTGAGCGCGATATCAAATTTCGATCCTAAAGCATATGTTATTCCTAGCTTTTTGCTTATGGCTTTTTGTTCATCTGATGATTCTAGTATAATATCTCCGGGTAGACGCCCCATCGACCCTGACGAATCTATAACTATCAGTATATCTGGGGCGATTCTATGTATTATTTGGGGGGAGGTCTCAGCTACCTCCCATTTCTTAGTTGTATATCCAGGCACCATTATTGGTGAAATACTTGTTGATAAAAACACATCTAACTTTTCGATAGGATCCCCCATCTCCCATGTTGTTGGGTAACCAATTTTTTGACTCCGCTCAATATGGGTAGAGCCGATTATTACTTTTACAAGTTCTCTCGCTCTTTCGCGGTACCAAAGACGTAAAATATCACGTGGCGAGGCTCCAACTGTGCTTAGTAACGCTGGTGCTGTAGAAGATATTGATCCACCAAATTTCTCGTAGAATATTCTGATAACCCTAGTTATTGCCTGTTCTCCCTTCCCGATCTGCACTGCCAATGCGGGTATGAATTCATCTAGGATGTCATATGTAAATGACAGTCTACGCATAGCTCCTTCTATTCGGCCCTCACTAGACATTAAGTATTTTGCTAGCTCACTTGCAATTATCGGCCAGATAGAGGGATCCATTATGTTCCTAGTGAATATTATTTCGTATATTTTCTCCCCTATCTTTTTTGACTTCTCGCCAATTCTAGGGAATATGTCCTCACCTAACATTAGGTTATAGGCATGCATCACCGAAGAGGCAAGTTTTCCGAAACCAAAAAATTTCTTCTCAAGACACCTTAGGCCTCTAAGGAGAGATTCAAAGTCTATATGGGATATATAGAAGTCTGTTAGAATCTCAATCAGAATTGTTGATGCTAGTATCCCAGCGAGATAATCAGAGTTTTTAATTGCTTGGATAATTATTTGCGATGCCCTAACCTCGCTTCCAGGGCAGAATGTTCTATATGCTAAGACTTTGAGCATAAAATATTTTAACAATGTTTCTAATCTTCCTTTTCTTAGTCCCTCAAATCTGCTGATTTGAAGCCTCAAAATTTTGTTCCTTCTGTCATACATAAGTTTGGAAGAGCCAAACATAGAGAGTTTCACTTCAAACGGTATCTCTATTCTTATTCCTATGCTCTCATATAACTCCCTTTTTATCCTATCTACGAGTCTCCTTAATCCTTTCTGTGTCAGAATATTTGGCATTGTCCTCCCAGAGCATTGCTTATTTTATCTATTATCTCATTCCACAGCGTATATGCGTTAATTATTACTGGTGCATTATCCTTATCATCTATTATCACAATTTCTAGAACCTCAGAAGTTTTATCCACTCTCGTTGTCACGGGGGGTCTCAGTGTTTCGGATAGATCTACACCAAGTATCTGTGAGAGTTCTCTTACATATGCTTTCCATACGCCGAATCGTGTTATAATTTTCTTGCGGTGTTTTCTCAGCTGGGAGAGATAAAATCTCGTCAGAGCTGAGTATTGGGTGGGGTTTAGCCTGTTCTTAGCTCTTTCTAGTATCTCCTCTATCTCATCTTTTTTCTGCGACTCTATGCTGGATTTTAACTCACTTACAAATCTTAGGTATGTATCCTCTAGGAACATATCGATGATAGGGGCGACTTCGTACTTTATTATGAGATCATCATTGCGTGCGTTCTTTATCATGTTTATCATTCGAGGGTCAACACTTCCTGCTTTTAGATCTTCATATGCTTGTAGAAGAGGAAGCCTCTGCAGAAATGCCCTCAGCACAGACTCAACGACATGCTTGGCGAATCTAAATCTGTCAAAACCAAACTCTTCTAGATGCTTATCTGAAAATTTTAGCCTATGCCATATCACGTATGGAGCTATAGTAACCACGATACTTAGAGGGACACTTTCTAGACCTAAGAGCCATGCTAGTGCTTTCGAATATTTGGCCAAATCTTTTTGGGCTCTTACACTAAGAGGCGTATACACATATTTGCACACGGTATCTAAGTTCTCGAAATGGCAACCAGTACATATCTTCGGCCCAATTTCCATGAATATTCCTGTTTCCTTATCAACACGGTCACAGAGGGATAGCTCCTTGGCTAGGACGCTTATAAACATTTGGGCTGTGGGCTCTATAGGCATTGCTTCTACATATGCCCATATATTAACTAATTCATCAATTGACAGAATCGCTGGAATATTTTTCCTAAGAATCCTATCGTCTGGAAGGAGAACAATCTCATTCATATCGTCAAGTAAAGGAGATTTGATAACAACGGCTATCCCGAATCTATCAAGTAAAGGCATGCCTAGAGGGAATGTACCGACATCCCGTGGGTTCAGTGTAGCGTAGAGAACATATCTCTTTGACACATATACCGAGTCGAAGTATTTGACAATGCCTTCGCCTAAAAGACTAAGAATAACATCTTGAGCGCTAGGAGAAAGTCTGTTTATTTCGTCTATTATCTTCCAGAAAGACTTGACGAAACGCCTCCAGACAACATCTTCTTCGCCCTCCTTAATGAGCTTGCCCAGATGTAGACGCCCAACAATTTTTTCCTCTATTAATTGCGGATTAGCTCGCAATATACTAGCTTCTATCTCTTCTATAGGCATACCAGTTAGGAGTCTTCCTAGATACTTTATTAGCATGGTCTTGCCGTATCCATAGCCACCCCATAGGAGCATAGCTCCGTTCCCTACAAGCGCATTAAGTAGCACAAGACCAGAAACCAAAGGAATTCTGAATGCTCCCTTTGGCGTATCTATCTCCAAAAATTTTGTGTGCAAGAAAATTTTTTCTTTATCTAAAGCTTCGAGAGCAATGAACAGCTTTTTCCTCAGCTCATCTTCGCTACACATCTCCTAGCACCACATTAAGAGACAAACGATTTACACACTAGTAAAGATTATTTTAAACCCAAATATTTTATAGTTCTCACATCCAGTGTTTCTCGCCAATCTGGTAGAACAGCATTTAATGTTTTTTTGAGTTCGCTACATAAATCATCACTACTATGCCCAATATGCCTTATCGTTGGGGCATACGTAGCTATAAGCCTATTTAGTGCCACAAGTATCAGCTTTGATGGAAGCTTTATTATCAATTCGGCTATTAGCCTTCGACTATCATCTAACTCTAGAAAGCGCCTTATTATTGCTGGACGAGCCTCGAAAGCCATTTTTGTCAGCAAATTAAAAATCTGTCTTTCAAATCCTTCTTCCTCAGAAAGTTTCTCACTTACTTCCAAGATGAATTTAAATGTCTGCCTAATATTTTGTATCGATGCGGTTGTATATGGTGCATGTAGCAAAAGTTCAATGGCATTTTTAGCTTTTATTCTTCCACTTAATATCCCACCGATAATCTTGAAGATGGGGCCACGATAGTAGACTGTTATAACCTTATTCAGGATCAGATAAATAAGGGACTCATCTCCATTACAAGCTTTCTCATAGAGCAGCAACATTTCGGATGAATCCATGGTCAACGCTGCTAAAAGTGCGCTTATTGATGGTATAGCCACACCTCTTTGTAACATATAGGAAATCATAGAGTATGCTGCAGATATGGAAAAACCTAGTAACCCATCGAAATTATTGCTAAGCCCTCGGCATGCCTCCTCAAATACTTTCTTATCGGCCAACTTGAGATAGAAAAGTGGTCTAGTAGCGATTATCGTTTTCTCTACCGACAGTCCATTGCCCACACGTTTAAGACATTCTACAAACATCCGGGGGAAGTCTGGGTGATCAAGCACACCAATTTTGTTTAGGATGTACCAAAATATCTCTGACAGGTATATGGACTCATGAAATTGTGCATGATTTAGGCTTACAATATCTTCCTTATTTACTTTTATTCGGTATTGATCCGCCAATTTTTGAAAGTCACGTCTAATGGTTAGAAGTGGAACATGGGGGTCAAGGACTCTACTTATTATCTGGGAAACAAAAACCCCAAAGGTGCTTATAAAATCTGGTGTTATTGGACTGCCAAATGCTAGTAGTCTAGCACGAAGAGACTGCTTAAATTTCGCTACATACAGCCCTCCACAGAACTTCGTTATAAGCTCCAAAACATTTTCTATTCGCGTATCAAATATATCGCTAACCCCTCCCAACTCTACAAGTCGCTCACAAGCTCTACGTTTACCAACTCTCATCATATATTCTTCAAAATTTTGTATCAATTCATCTAGATCTATTAGTTCTGAAGGCAAAGACATCAACTTATGAAAACCATACTTGGTAGCATGGATCAATCTGAGGAAGATACCAATTATTTTTAGTTTTGATGCCTCTTAAAGAATAGGATTCTCTGGATCATTGAAATTACGGATCCTATAGTCACAATTATACAGGCGATAGAGAGCACTGATAAGCTTAATGATACATCCTTGTACTGAAGCTTGATCATATATCCTGGGTTTAAGCACTCTATAATCATCCCGCCGAATAGTGTTCCTAATTTTTCCTTACGCTCGAAGATACCGACTCCTCTCGCATTCACAGCTAGCTCTGCTTCTCCTCGCGCCCTAACGTAACTCGGCAGAAACATAGCCAGTAATGTTAGCAATGCGATCCAATCCTCAACGTATCCACCCATCACAAATCCTATCATCAGAATCCCTTCAACAATTCTATCAGCCGTATTATCTAGGAGAGTCCCAAAACTTGAGGCCTTATTTGTTGCTCGTGCTATGGCCCCATCAAGTATATCGCAAACCCCAGAAACAATTATCATTATGAGCGCCCCAAGCAGATCCCTATTATAGAAGTAGTAAAGCGAAGATATCGCGATAATTATGGAAAGTACAGTCATCGCTGTCGGCGTTATTCTTAGCTTAGCTAGGGCCTTCCCGATAGGAATCGTAGCTCTTTCATACTTTTTCCTTAGAGATAGCCTCGATTCGTTTTGACTACTCAACCTTAACGACCCCTTCAATCAAAACTTCGAATCTCTCATTTAACGCTGTTTTATCAATATTAAAATCAGGACCCGTTGTCTCCACCATAAATGATGCCGCAGCAGAAGCAAATGCTGCAGCTTCTATGGGGTCACCATATTTCACATAGTAATATGCAAATGCACCCCCATAGACATCGCCACATCCAGTTGGATCTCGAGCCACTGTTCTATATGCTGGGATCTTGTAGACTCCTTTCTCCAAAGCTATCACCGATCCTCGCTCAGCTAGGGTTACTATTCCTATTTCTGCACCTAGCTCAACTATTTTCTTCGCTATCCAAACGGGGTTCTTAGCACCGAATATCACTTCAGCTTCATGTTCATTAGGCTTAAAAACATCGACAGCCCTAATCACCTCGACGATACGGGGGTTGTTCACCCTCCTAACGGTACCCCCATCCACGATTCTAATAAATCCTTGCGGGTCAACAACAGTTAGGCAATCACATATATTAGAAAGCTCTACCGCCATCTCAACACTAATTTCGTCAAGGATCGGCCCCAAGAGAATGCTATCACTATTACGCACATATTCTTTTAGATCTTCGCTCAGTAAGATTCTATCCGCATGACCTATTAATCTGAGAATCCTATCGTTCATCGTTTCATCGAGATATCTTAAATAAAATCCGCCTGTCTCAACGGATTTGATAAAGAATGAGTCCACACCATATTCCTTAAGCTTGGACACTGCCTCAGATCGGAAATCGTCACCGATAGCACCGACAACCAATGCGTTTTCGCCTAATTTCCCTACAGCTAATGCCGCGTTGACAGAACATCCAGAAAGCACTCTCCCATTTGTCTTAATATATGGCGTCTCAATAATATCGAATACTGGGTTACCTATAGCGACAAGCATATATCTTCTCATCCCACTCATCCTCTCTCATATTTGCGTCTATTATGGCACAGCTTGACCCTTATTTAGTGCTAAGTGATATTTAGGGGTAAAACAGTTTTTCATTGTTGGAATTGAGAAAAAGAATTTTTAGTCTATACCTATGCTGACAGTGGTGTATAAACTTGGCGGAGCTTCCACATATCATCAGCAAGCTAATTGGCATATTCGAGAAAAACTACCACACCAGCGGGAATGTTTGGGGTGTTGAGCTAAGAACCCCTCAAATCTTCGAGCAAGAACCCTCCAGCGAAAGTAAGATTCTTATCATATCCACAAAGGAGATAGCAATTAGGGCTATTAAGGAAATAATTTTCGAGTTTCTGATAAGAAGAAATGCCGAGTTCCTTGATGCTGACATATTGGTTTCCAATGAGCTGAAGGAACTCATAAGAAGCAACATCGATGAGAGATTAGGAAGATATGTGGACATCATCAAGGGTCTTAGTCGCCTCGCAAAATCGAGATCAGGCATAGACTTCGTATTCATTGACTACTCCCTCGCCCCCGAACTCCTACATTTCAGCCCTGATACTCATAGGTCACTTATTCAGCCAGTATTGGAAAAGATAAGCGCTCTTCCAAACCGAGAATTGCTGGTATATGACCCATTGGAATATCTTACCCTAAAGACCTATGAAAAACAAATAGGCAAACAAGTATTCCACATCTTAGAAAAAGTCAGCATAGATGGAAAGCGATCATTGGGAAATTACATTGTGAAGGAACCATGCATAGTCACAAGGAGATTCAACACCAATCTCCGCAAATACCTAGATAGTATGTTCACAGACTTAGTGTTCCATCCTCTGTCTGGCAACCTTGTCCCCTGTTGCGGAGAATTCATGTGGATAACATCCCCCAAGATAGCACTAAACAATGCTAAGGAGATTTTGAAGATGCTTTCGCACTATTCACGAAAAATTCTGACACTTTGCCCCAGCGCAAACTTCATATTTAGTGTCGCCCAGCGATTTTATGAGGAGCTACGAGATATCGAAATTAAAGATCTTATTGGTGCTGTCGCCACCTAAGGAGGGGTTCCTCATGGAGACACAAAAAATCATTGGTAGGCTCAAGGAACTGTTATCTGAAGCTAAGCCAGATGTCGCATTAACCCAATTGGCCATGGAATTAGGCTTAGACACACAGAGAACTCTAATGCTCGTGCAGAAAAGCATCGAGAGCTACGTGAAGTCCAGGCTTCTCCAGACGATTGTGAAGAGCCTCGAAGAAGCAAAGCCACCACTAGAAAAAATTAATGTTACTGATCTAACATTCCCCTGTCTTCGACATGCTTTCTATTCTAAGAAGTTCCTAGATGAGAGACGGGGCCGTCTAACCGATCTGATAGCATTCTGGATTGGTGTGAAACTCCATGAGGCCAAAATATTTAGTCATCACGAATTAGAGGTTGAGTATAACGGCGTCTTTGGACGCGTTGATGGTTATGAGGATGGAGTAATATTAGAGCTAAAAACAACGAGAAGCATCCCGCCTGAGCCCTACCCCCATCATGTTAAGCAGGTTGAGTACTATCGAGTTCTCCTAGAAAAATCGGGGCACCCAGTTAGGTTTGGAATAATACTTTATGTCAATGTTAATGATTTGACCACAAAGGCATTCCTCGTACTCTTTGACCGAAGTGTAGATGAGGTTGAGAAGGAGCTTATGGATAGAAAAGAGAGGCTTGAGAAATCGCTCAAAAATAATACACCTCCGCCTCCAATACCAGATGAGCCATGGGCATGTGATTACTGCAGATTTGCATATCTCTGCGGCTACGAGGCTACTAAGGAAAACACAGAGTGATTTCTTCACTTAGAAGAGCAGGTTCACCTCCATACCCCTTGAAATCGCTAGTCTTATTGCCTCTTTCTTTACTCTGTCCCAATACTTGGGGCTCTTAGCTCTTCTCCAGAATTCCTCTTTTGGTACGCCCATAATTTCTAAGGCAGGGTTTATGGTAATCCAATTCTTAGCCTTTATATTAAGCTTGTCAAAGAAAATTCTTCTTATACCTATACTAGCAAGATCATCTATTATTCTCACTAGCGAATCTTCTGAAAGTATTGGTATGAATGGAGCAAAAAACACATGAACCCTTTGAGACCCGAACACCTCGATTAGCTTCTCTAGAGTTCTTAGTCTCTCATAGTAGCTACTGGCTACTGGTTCCAGAAATCTTCGATATTCCTCAGTGACAGAAATCGACATACCTACTCGAACATTGCTCATATTTACAAGCAAATCAAGATCTCTGAGGACGAGAGAGCTCTTAGTCAGAATGTCTAGAGGCCAATCATATTTAGCTATTACTTCTAGAAGCCTTCTAGTCACCTGGCATTCGTTTTCAAGTGGTTGGTATGGGTCTGTCGCCGTTGAGAGATATATTCTTCCCTTCTTCTTCCACCTTATTTCATCCTTGAGTCTGCTTATGGCATTCGACTTAACAAACACAATTTTGCCCCAATCCTCAGGCTTGTAGCCCCGCCTCATCAGGAGGTACCGTGCATAACAATAGACACATCCATGCGAGCATCCAATATAGGGATTGAGAGAGTACTCTATGGATTCTATTCCGCTTGGGGTCAGTATCTGGTCAACCAACGTGTATTTTACAACAATGTTTTTTCTATTATTCTCCATCACTATCGCTCAGCACTATAACTGAACATGCTTTTATATTGTTAAGGAGTATTTATGTTCATAAAACTCCCAATGGTGCGGATATTGGAGGACGAAGAGTTGTGGTATGAGGATAGATGGATAGCATCTCGAATGCCCCAAATACTCAAAGAACTTAAAGCTAAGTACCCAGATTTCGACACAGATATATTTCTAAGGAGGGCTGAGGATGGATTCATTCCTAACCCGATAAAGCTTGAGGAGACTGGAAAAAAGGAAAACATCGTCCTTGCTGGCCTTATCCATAGGGAATATACACTGACCCTTCTTGCGGGGGTTGTCGGTGTTAATTTTGATGATTCTGGTCGGGCCCTTATTATGCATGAGAACAGACAAATTGATGTTACTGACGAACTTATAGAGATTCTTCCGAACTTAGCTTCGGCGTGTGGGCTATCAATAAAGAATCTATCTGTCGATGAAAAGTGGGAAAAAGACATCGATGAACTTATGAATATAGTCTCGCTGATATTGTATATAAGCGTGTTTCTTAGAAGCACCGAGGTCATAGAGAGTGTCCTAAGTATATTTGTCTTCGTTCTAACAGGAATTAGCAATAAGACCCTGCAGAGAAGGCTTGGAGAGAGAATTTATCGAGATCTCAATGAGCTGGGGCTAGAGAAAATAGGTAGGTTATTTGTAGAGGCAATTAGTCCGTCCAGCTAGCGGAACTTCGCCTTATACTTGAACTGCTCTCTGTATATTTTTCTAACTTTATCTAACGTGTCTGCATCCTCTGGGCTTTTATCCCAACGTATTCTGCTGATCCTAGCGAATCTGAGAGCAAAACCAGATTTATACTTAGGGGATTTTTGGATTTCATCGTAGATTACTTCAACAACAATTTTTGGCCTGACATAGACAATTCTACCACTTTCATAGATCTTTACCTTCAGAAGCTCCTTTGTTATTTCTTCGAACTCTTCGTCTGTTAGCCCCTTGAATGTTTTACCTACTATAAACCACTCACCTGTTTTTTCATCTCTTACGGCCAAATAGTAGTCACTTAGCCACTTTCTTCTTCTCCCATATCCCCACTCAGCTGCGATTATTACGCAGTCTAGGGGCTCCAAAGTTCTCTTTATTTTCAGCCATTTTTTTCCTCTTGTTCCTGGTTCGTATCGTGAATCGAGTTTCTTCGCAACTAAGCCTTCATGCCCATTTTTAATGGCCTCCTCAAAAAAACTCTGAGCTTCTTCTGGGTCCCTCGTTATTATTCTTGGAACCAGTTTTATGTTCCCAGATATCCCCTCAAGGATTTTCCTTCTCTCTTCATACGGCTTGTCTATCAGCATTTCGCCGTTTAGGTAGAGAACATCAAATAAATATATGTCTACTGGAATCAGCTTCTGGTACTTTTTTGCCTCCTCGACCCTTCTTACTCTACGCATCAATATTTGAAACGGTAGTGGCTTGCCGTTCTTAACCCCTATTATCTCCCCCTCTAAGACCACTTCCTCTGCCCTAATGCTTTGTCGAACTCTCTCTACTAATTCTGGGAAGCTGTCTGTGACATCTTTAAGCCTTCGGCTAAAAATCTTTATTTTGTCTCCATCCTTATGTATTTGGGCTCTGAGCCCATCCAGTTTGAATTCAAATGCTGTCTCCCAGTTATGCTCCCTCAACGCATCCTTAACGCTCTCTGCTTTTTGTGCCAACATTGGCTTGATTGGCCTGAACATCACTATCTTAACGTTCTTTATCGCGGAATACCCCTCGAAGAGAGCTTTTTCGGCCACTTCTCCTAGGTCTCCAAGTATCATGTGGGCTCTAGATATAAGTTCCAGTGGTATTGCTGAGGCTTTTGCTATTGCTTCCTCCATAACACCATAATTTACACCATGCCTCATATCGCTGAAGATTATTTTGATGAAGTATTTAAGTTCCTTTGGACTCATCCTGCTCATAAGCATCGAGATTATCGTTTCCCTCCTTGACCTTGCGTCCGGCCCCTTTATGTCCGAGATTCTGTTCAGTAGTTCGTACACATCAGTTACCATAAGGTTCTTATTTGTAAGATCCACTAAGGTAAGCTGTTTTTTGGATTCCCTCCTCATCGCCAGAGATTCTACGGCTTCCCCAACGTCACCATGCTTTTTTATGTAGCTGACAAGTTCACGTTTAGATACATGGAACAATCCTGTGATGACATGCGAAATAAGGCCCCATGAAACTTCTAATTGTTTTTGCATCCAATCTGGAGCAAAGTGACCAGTCATAAGTAGGACAAATGGTTTGACCTCGTCTCGACTAAGCCTCTTAAGTGTCTCCGCCAGAAGACGTATCTTTCGGTTTCTTTCGGAGATCTTTGCTAGATTATCGCATAGCTCGGCAAACTCTATGAAAAGCATATCTACTTACTCACCTCCTCCTTCGGAGTCTTCAACCAGAAAATCACTACAGGTTTCATATCGGAACCCTTATATAGCTTAGAGATCTCATTCAGTGCTGATTTGAATGACAATGCATTCAAACCAAGTTTTTTCCATCGTTTGTTTCTTAGCGCACTCTTCAGTGTTGGGTAAATCTCTATTCTCTTTATCTCCCGAATCAGCACCTTCCTTCCACATCTGAATATTGCTATGGGTTTAAGCTCACCATTCATTATTCCTTTTGCGATCTTAGCCCAGTACTTACCTATCCGCAGCTCAGCCGTTTTTTCTCCGCGCTCAAGAGCTTTGAAATATTGTTTTCTTATGTAAAATATTGGCATTTAGCACCCCTAATAGTACCAGTATTAAAGGAGAGGATTAACATTTATGCTAAACCAGCAGGATTTATGTCCTATACTAGGGATACTGTTTGCTTTGATTCCTTTAGAAGATCATACCTGAAGTATGTTTTTAGGATATAGTAGAGGAGGGGTATGGGTAATCCAACGACATTCCAGAAGTCTCCTTCTATTCTCTCGATGAAAACTGAAGCTAAACCCTGTATAGCGTATCCTCCCGCCTTATCTAGGGGCTCTCCTGTTTTAACATAAAGTTCTATTTCTTCTTCTGACAGCTCCCTGAACTTAACCTTAGTTACCTCACTATCAACAATCTCTCTCATCGTTGCCGCATCTATGACTGCTATCCCCGTAGCCACATAATGAGTTTTTCCGCTTAGCCTCCTCAAGAAATCTTTTGCTTCATCAATACTCCTAGGTTTTCCGAGAATCTCCTTATCCATGAATACTACGGTGTCTGCCGCTATGATGATCCCCTCCGTAAATAGCCTAGCTACAGCCCTAGCTTTCTCTAGAGCTTTGAGTTCCACATACTCTACAGGATCTTCTGTTTCTACTTCAACTTCGTATGACGGAGGGACAACTCTAAATCTTAAACCCAATTTCTTGAGCAACAAGATCCTACGAGGAGACGAAGATGCAAGTATCAGCTCCAAGAGTGATCACACTACGCCGTCATGTGTATCCTAACACTCAGCCTATCTGGGAAATACATAGATTTCTTTGGGTACTGTCCTTGTTCAGCATCAAGCAGCTTTATTAGTTCGTCTATCGTCATAGATTTTTGCTCACCAGTCGATCTTATTCTTACTGTAACCATTTTTGATTCTTTTTCCTTCCTACCAATAACCACAATAAATGGAACCCACTCCTTCTCCGCATCTACTATCTTCCTCTTTAGTGTTCGATTAGTATCATCAATATCAACCCTATAGCCACGTTTAGCTATGATGCTCCGAACAGTTTCCGCATAGCCAGAAACATTCTCACCTACTGGTAAAATCCTAACTTGCACTGGGGAAATCCAGAAAGGTAACATAGGTTTCTTTCCTTGCTTCCTACGTTTCATTGCCGAGTCGAAAAGCATGTAAATGTACCTCTCTACCGTGCCGAGAATCGCTGTGTGTATTATTACTGGGTGCTTCTTACTTCCATCTTCGTCCACATAGAAAATACCAAATCTCTCCGCATTACCGATATCGATCTGAACAGTTCCTATCTCTCGTGGTCTCCCAAGATAGTCAATTATGTGGTATTCGATGTTTATTGTCCAGTAGTAGGATAGACCCATGGCTGGGTATATCGCTACAAGGATAGGTTTATTTATTTGCCTGGCTAGCTCCTTTATAAATGTCTTGTATCTATCGTATTCCTTTGAGGAAACAACATTAACCAACAACTCATAGTTTTCCCCAAGCTTATTTGCCTCCTCCATAATGAGTTCGTGTACCTTGAGAAGCATCTTCTTAGCCTCCTCCTCTGTTCTCGTGAGTATGTGCAAATCAGGCATCCAGAAGCGTCTGAGGCGGAAGCAAAGTTCGACTTCCCCACTTTGCTCATACCTATATGAATCTGCTATTTCGAATATGCCAAACGGCATATGTTTATATGATATGTACCAATCGCTTAGCATCGAGAACTGTTGATGGCATGCTGCATAGCGAAGAACAAATGTTCCTCTATCAGTCTTTATTTTGTACAGTCTATCCCCATATAGATCTGCATGCTCCTTTACGGCTCTGTCCTTCATGTTGAAAAATGCTGTGCCCCTCACCTCATATATGGGTATTCCAAGCTTTCTCGTTACATTCTTAGCATATTCGCTGGCTATATCAAATATCAGAGCCGCGTATGGAGCCAATCTCTGGTGACCAAAGTCAGAACGCTCTTCCCACCCAAAACCGAACCTTTTGAGGTATTCCAACATCTCATGTTTCTTCTCCATAAGGGGCTTACCCAATGCTTCCTTCTCAACGAGAATTCTAAATTCATCGGCAAATTTGCCTAAAACCTCATCACTTGGAATTATCTCCTCGCCTGTTGGTGTGACTATCACATATCTCTTTTTACCCTTTTTACGCTCCCTTATAGCATCTTCTCTGGTAACTACCCTGGATCTTTCGGCTAAGGGGTGTCCCTTTACTTCGGCTTTGAACTCCTTGTAGTATCCAAATGGGGCCATATATACTTCTAAGCCGCTTTCTTTGAGGGATGAATAGAGTTTTTCTAATATTTGTTGTGCTGATTCTATTGGGGCGAGTTCCGATGATAAATGAGCGTATGGGTAGAGGAGAATTCTGTTAGCTTTGACATCATTAGCCATACTGATAATCTCGTCTCTCACATGGTCTATCATATCTAGATCATCATCCAGCTCTACTGTTATAAATATCACGAGAATCTCATCATAAGATTTCCAGGACTTTTCGATGTCTTTTACATTCTTAATTGCTTTCTTCACAGGTCTATAAGCGAATTTCGAGCAGTGCCAAACGAGTAGCCTCAAATCTACCACCAAAACTCCTAGGATTACTAGACCCAACTAATCTTATGATATCCAAAAAGAAAAAGGCATTATCGCTAAATAAGTGTCAGGAAAATTCGCTGGATTATCGGCTTCTTGCTGAATGGAGCTATGTCCTCCTCGTATGTATAGTGTAGCTTCCATAGGGCGCTGAATATTATGTTGAATCTCTCATATGTGGACCTACTAACCGATGGTGTTGGGGTACGATTGCTAGCGACATAGTAGATATAGAGAATCTTTGTTGTCGCAAAGTTTATGCTCACCACCGAGTCCCATGAGAAGCCTTGAAGAAGTGGAAAAAATATGTTGATCAGCCTCTCAGCTTTCTTACTTCTCTGCAGAACTCCCAACATATATCTTCTCAGAACATTAAAAGCGACATAGTAACAGTAGGCCTCCTCATCACTAGATTTTAGAAGAGAATATTTCCCTTTGCGAACCTTCTCAAAGATGAGGCCAATATCCTCGAACACATGATGAGCAACCAGATGCGCGTAGAAAAAGACTATAAATTCTATGAAAAGCGAGTTAACAAAACTTTGCAGATTCCTTCTCAGCCGAAGAAGCCGAGATGCCAATGCTTCGGATTCTTCGCCAAGAACTCTCAGATACCTCGGAACTTGGAGCACCTCATGAAAAACACTGGCAATCTCAACAAAATCGCTTAAAACCTGCTCTACCCTAAAATATATACCATAATTCTCAGGGTCAAAGTGATAGGGGACGTAGAAGGCAAGCCTGTCAACTATTATTGTTTTGTTGGAGTACCTCTTAGGCTTTTTCCTCTCCTTCCAATCTAAGAAGGCATCCAAATTTATCACATGATGCGAGAATCTTTTGGTTAACTGTTCTGAGTCTCTCACCATATTCTCTATCTCCCTATTCCGAAGACCCTCATGCTCCTTGAAGAAATCAATGAACTCCCCGTAAATTCTCTCTGAGATTTCAGGTCTATATTCTACACGAAGCCCCATTCTCGAGTCCATTAAAATCACAACACATAAGCAGTTAACATATGGTTTAAAATCACAGATATAAATTCTCGAGTGAATAATACTATGGTGCTGGACTTGTGCTTCGATCCAATCGATCTTGTCCGTAGGCATATCAGAATAAAACATGAATACGAGGATAAGTTGTCGGAGAACCAAAAGCGTAGAGCCCAGAGGGATCATCACTCAAAAAGAAGGCCTCGTCACTGTGGTTTGACTGTGCATCTAACCGTCGGAGGATGCCCCTTTAGGTGTGCCTATTGCTATATCTACGACATGGGGTTTGATTCTAATCCTAGGCCTAATCCGCTAACTCCCGAAGAACTTGTCTATGCATTGCTTAGCAACCAGCATTTTATCTCTGGGCGTTATGGAACCCTAATCGCTATAGGCTCTGTTTCTGAGCCTTTTATCTACCCAGATAGAGCGATGAGTTATCTCCGCGAGATGGCGAGGTTAGGTAACCCCATTCAGTTTTCAACTAAGAGTTATATTAGTAGGTCCTATGCAAATGATATTGCTAAGCTCGGTGCACCCATAAATCCGCTGGTCACAATAGTCACCACTAGGCTTGAGGACCTCCTTGAACCCTATGCCCCCAGCGTTGATAAGAGATTAAAAACAATGGAGAATCTGAGCTCTGCGGGTCTAAGAGTATGTTTATTTCTTCGACCCATAATAGTGGGAGTCAATTATAGTGAGGCCAAGGAAATAATGACATTGGCGCGAGAGCACGGTGCTAAGTGCGTTGTTATCGGGTCTTTCCGAATCACATACCGTATCTACCAACTTCTTAGAAACCTCAGTTTAGATTTATCAGAAATTGAGAGGAGAATCAACATTAAGGTTCTAGATAGAAAACCGAAAAAGCAGATTACAGTTCCTTTAACAGCCAAAGAGAAAAACGAGCTCATATCTTTAGCAAGAAGTTTAGGATTAGTTCCGTTTAAGTCTGCTTGTTGTGCAAATTCCAACAACGCGGGAGTTATCTGCCCATCTATATGTTTCGAGACAAATTTCTGTACGGGATGTCCGAATAGATGCTGGGAGAAACCTCGTCCAAACCTAAGCAGTATTAGGGCGGCTCTCAAGCTTTTGGGGATTGATGTAAAAATAGGGATTAAGAATGGTAAAATTTATGTTAGCCGACACGGCCACGATCCCGTGATTCAATTACTCGCCCGGCGCCTCATAGAGCATTAGCTAGTTTTGATAGTACTCTTCCAAGTATATCTAACAGACTTTCCTTATCCTCTAAAAATCCTGCTTCTACTGTTAATCCGAGGTTTAGTATCTCCTTTGGTGGGCTTGGATCGCCCCAGACGATAAATTTTACATTTTTCAGTGCAGAGACGACTTTCATAACTTCTTGCAATGGTTTTTCTGTAGATGCTATGATTATTCCTTTCGACTTCTCCACCAGCTCCTTCTTATATCTACGAGGAAGACTTCTATACGCTGCTTGTATTGTTATTTTGAATGTTATTCCATTTGTCTTTAGGCTTAGTTGCCATCTGAATGGACCTACCTTGTGATCTGAAAGCATATCAGAGATCTTTCTCAAAACTTCAATATCACCTAGGAGTGAGATTAAAAGCTCGACCTCTCGTTGTTGCTGAGGCTTTGATGCTACTTCTACCTCCGCAGGGGTTGATGAAATCGAAACCCTTGGTACTTCGGATACCTCCGGTTTCTCTGGCACACTAGGGGGTTGAGGCAAACCAACTTTTAGGGGTGCTTCCATTGGGACAACTTCTCCTTCACGTTCGCTCTCAATAATTTCTAATCCGATCGCCTTAGCTGCCTCCTTGAAAGCCTCAATAATATCCGCGTTTACATCATATGTCTCTTTAGGAGACGGCTGACCTATCTTAGTTTTTAGGCCCTTGATGCCTTCTTTGAGTTCATTTACATGCATCACAATATCACTTATTTTCCCTCTTAGGATATTCACAAATCCCTCGATCTCATCAATCCGACCAGCAAGCTTGTCTATCGCTTTAAGAATCTCCTCCGTTTTTTCCTTAAGTACCGCATTCAATGCGTCTATTATGATGTCCTTCATATCTCGCATCCCTGCGGCTGAGGGCGTAGCGGTAGTGGGCTGAGGTTGTTGAGGAGCTGCTTGCACTTGAGGCGCCATAGAGGGTTGCTGTTGGGAGGCCGAAGGGGGCTGTGTAGGCATTTGTGTTGTAGGTTGCGGAGGTTGCTGGGTGGGGGATACTGTCGGCATAGGAGTTACTCCAGTCTTCATCTGCTGTATGTATTCAATATCATTAATCAGTCTGTTCAGTACGCTCGATCCTGGCATCATTTGTGCTATGGTTTGAAGCCCCATAAGAACTCTATCTGTTGGAGCATCATATGCCATAGCTTTTATGTCCTCTCGCACCCTGTATTTTGATATCGCCATACTAAATGCTTTTACTGCTACTGATTTGAATGACGAATCATTTAGCATCTCCATGGCTTTATTATATGCTTCCTCAAAATTACTAGGAAGCTCAGCTTTCAAAGTCCTTTTTATCTGTACAGCGAGCAGTTCGTGCGGCTCTGCATATGCCCAAGCTATTATCCATGCTAGAAGCACATTACTGGGATCACGATCTGTTCTGCTTATTTCTTGGACAATAAGATACGAATATTTCCCAATGTTCTCTGGCAAAGAAAAACACCTTGGAAAAGTACAATATCTAAACAACAATATTCTATAAAGAAAACAAATTTTTTCTAATATAAAACAATTAATGATGCTAACAAAAGGTTAGCAACGATAATTTTTAATAAAACATCCCTATACTGTAGGCCGACGCTGTCTGCTAGAGGTGGCAATCACTTTGGGTAGAGAACTCATTATAGTCTGCCCTCGGTGCCATACACAAGATAAAGTTAACATTGAGATGTTCTCTCCAGAGTTCGGAGGTTTGAGAAGAATAGCTCTGATCCATAGAGGACACGTATTGATAGTTGATATCGATTCATCATTGTTCATCCGTGGAGCTTACATTACGCCGTATTCCCATATTGTCGGGACATCAGCAATATTTAGAAATCATGTCGTGCTAACTGATATTATTCTAGAAAAGAATTTTGAATTTGTTGTTTACCGAACGGATCAAGGAGTTATTGATATTCGAGCATGTCCGGAGTGCTTAGCTTATCTCTACGAAGTTTTGAGCAGCATCGTTGAGTATAAAGCTCCAGATAAATATGCTGCGGATCATCAGGGATTTATCACAATATCAGATAAAACCTTTGTGGTCGAAGTGAACCCACCAGCCATACTTTTTGGTTTACTCTCCGATAACGATGGGTGCAAAGAGACTAAGATCTCTTGGTTTGAGGCTCTATGCAAAATCTTTAAGGAGAAGGAAAACATCCAGACCAGAGTTCTCCGGGACATAATCGAATATGTTGTAGAGAATCTTTCTCACCCTCCCTCACCAGAGGATGTATCTAGGCTCAACAGTTTTCTTGATAATCGAGACTAAAAGTTTCTCGCTGAAATTCAAGAAATGTTATATTGCCTAATTTTCCATTTTGCTTTTTAGAGGTGTAGATTTTGCAGTTTGCTAAGCCAAAAATAGACCTCCAAAGAATCATTGAAAAGGATAAACACTTCGTTCTATTCTGGATTCCAATGATACGAATCGTATACACAGCAGGAACGAAGAAATACGAGATGTGTTTCGATAGTCATACTCCCCCAAAACTTAGGCTACCAGAAGCTTACGTCCTCCTTATGAGAAATCCAAGACATGTGAAGATTACCGAGAAAAAGCCCAACATCGGCACCGTTCTCGAACCACTAACTGATGGTAAAAGTATACTTAGAAGCTTGAAGGAACTGAAGAAGATAGCATCTAGATTTGTTGATGAAGCTCGAAGAGCTATGCATAATATCCCTCGTAAACTTATTCTTCAGTTATTTATGCCAGTACAAGCCGCAGAGGCAAAGAAGATCAGTGCTTCGGATCAATATATTCAGATTTACGCATTGCTTGACGCCGTCAATATACGAGATGACGCAGAATACATGTCTGAGGATACTATCTATTGGCCAATACTCATACATCAGAAGGAGCGAATAGTTTTTGAGCCTGCTTTACAGGAGGAACCAAGTAAAAGCTATACCTATCTTCATCAAAGGTTCGACTTGGTAAAGACATATGCTAGCAAATCAACTAATGAGACATAGAGATTTAAAGAAGCTCATCAACGTAAGATTAAAGTATCTAAAGCTCCATAAAAGAAGATTTGAGCGAACATTCCTCATACTTACCATATCTATCCTCATTCTCACTCCTATAAACTTCTTTATCCTAGAAACAGCCAGTGACCTCACGATAATTTTCTTGCTTAGCCTAATTGTTGTATCAAGCGCTTTAGCTACGGTAGGGATGGCTCTATTTAGCCTCTCTGCTAGCGCCCTTCTTCGTATAAATTATATTTCTCTGCTCGATATGATCCGATTACTTATGCTTGTAGCTATGCTTATGGCTGCTTTATCGACTGTTATGTGGGCCTCACTTTTAGGCAAATATGTATCGGGAACTACTGAAACAATACACACCAGCATTGGTCTCTGGATATATTACACGGACACTATGTATCAGAAGTTGCTCTCATTCTCAATACTACTACTTAACATCATATTTATTATGCATCGAAAAGTCATCAGTAATATCCTAAACATGAAAACGCACTCACTGTATATCTTTGTAGTATTAAACTTTCTATCCGTTTTGTACAATCTAACCCTAGCTCTACCATTTATACTTTTCATTCTCTTGAGACCGAAAATCGTCTACGTCTTTGCTTACACGGATCTAGGGAAGCTCGTCGAATGAGATAGATACACTTTTTAACCTTGATTACTAATAATTCCTTCGGGAGGTGATATTTTATGTCATACAAAGGGATAGACCCTTTTGAAGTCTCGAAGAGAATAAATGATCTCGTTGAGGAAGCGCACAGAGAATTGAAACCTTTCTTTGAGCCTCAAGGCATAGCTGTTATTGGCGCATCACATGATCCTTGGTCTGTGGGTTGGGTTGTCTTTAAAAATCTTGTGGAGAACCATCAGAAAGGAAAGCTAAAAGCCAGTGTATATGGGGTAAACATTAAGGGGGGTGAGCTCTTTGGGCAGAAATTATATAAGTCGATACTCGATATACCAGACACCGTTGACCACGCAATAATATGCGTCCCCGCCAAAGTTGTTCCTGTTGTTGTAGATGAATGCGGTAGAAAGGGTGTTAAGGTACTATCAATTATCACGGCTGGTTTCTCAGAAATTGGCAACGTAGAGCTCGAAAATAAAGTTGTAGAGACAGCAAAGAAATATGGAATGCGTATTGTAGGGCCAAACTGTTTGGGGGTCTTCGATAATTACAGCGGAGTAGACATGCTCTTCGTCCCAGAACTTAAGAAGTATGGCGATAAGATGATACTTGCTACTCCGAGACCAAAACCAGGTACTGTGTTCTTTGGGAGCCAATCAGGAGCCCTCGGAATAGCTATCCTCGATGCTTTATATGGCGCGGATATAGGAATCGCAAAGTTCGTGAGTTATGGAAACAAAGTCGATGTCGATGAAACGGATCTCCTGCTCTGGGCTCTCAAAGACCCATATGTCGATGTGATAATGTTCTACATCGAGGGTATAAAGCATGCAGGAAGATTATTTGTTGAGGTAGGGCGAGAAGTCAGCAAGAGAAAACCCATAGTTGTTCTTAAGGGAGGAAGAACACAGGCTGGAGCACGAGCAGCTGCATCACATACGGGGTCCCTAGCCGGCGACTACACAATGTATGAGGCGGCATTTCGAAGAATGGGAGCAATAATTACTGAGACGCTCGAAGAATTTATTGATACTGTTAAAGCATTCACGATGCAGCCCCCCGCTTCTGGATATAATATAACAATTATTACGGATGGCGGCGGAGCTGGTCTCTTGGCCACAGATGCCTCCGAAAGATATGGATTAAGAGTTAATCCACCCAGCGACGAACTTATGGCTAAACTTAAGGAGGGGATTGAAAAGGGCTACCTAGTGCCATTTGCAACGTTCGCTAATCCAATCGATGTTACTGGCTCCGCCACTGATGAGAGCTTCGTTTATACCCTAGAGGCTGCTTTGGACGATAAGTACACCGACATGATAATGATAATAGGTCTTCATCATGTCCCTGGAGTTACTGATGAGCTCCCAAAGAAGCTTATAAACGCTATACTTCGAAAAGACACGAATAAGCCGGTTGTATTCTGCGATGTGGGCGGAGCGGAGTACGCAATTAAGTTCAGGCAACTCTTCGAGGAAGCGGGTATACCTGCTTATCCGACTCCAGAGAGAGCGGCTTTGGTTCTTAAGAACTTAGCAGATTATGGCGTGTGGTTAAAGCGACAGGGTGTCTACGACAAGTATATTGAGGAGTGGAAGAAACGAAGAAAAAGGTAGCACTAATAGGTGATTTCAGCTCTTTTTATTTTAAAGTGATGATACTAGCTTTTTCTTTTAGACAGGATTTTGCAGTGGGCTAAGTTAACATGTTTAAGTTTGATTATCAATATTGGGACGCTATCAGGCATTACCCCTATGCTGGACTTGACTTCTTGCTGGACAATGAGTATAATTTGGTCCTTTTAGAGGCAAATGCTGTTTCTGGCGGAATTTTTGTCATGGAGAAGGCCTCCGAACTCATCTTAGATACTGCACCGAATCTAAGACCATATCTTGGTACTATTCACTTCATTAAATTATTTGTCGATGCCTGCCTATCTTTCTTTAGGAGACTCAAAGCGCGGTATCCTAAGAGCGTTCTTATAACAACTCCTGTTAGCGGTGTTCCTTTGCTTATGCCTGAAAGGTATTCTATCGCACATGAATTCACGCGACGGGGGATATATGCTATTGTTGCCGATAGAAGAAGATTCACTATTTTGGATAGAAGTATCTATGTTAGGGTGGGATCTAGATATTTTCGCCCAGACCTAATAGTGAGGAGGAACACATCTTTTCCTAAGAATATCTCTCAGCCTATAGTTAATAGTAGTGAGGTCGGTTTGATAACTGGAAGCAAATTTAGAACGTACAGAGTGGTGCGGGATTATCTAGAGAAGATTGGCAATGCCCCATTTAGACTCCCAGAAACATTTTTTGCAAGAAATATAGATGAGGCTATATCCATATCTGAGAATCTACTTTCAAGAGGCAAAGAAGTTGTTGTTAAGCCAAATAAAGGGGAGAAGGGGCAGAACATCGTTTTTATAAGTTCTGCATCTGATGTAGAAGCCAAATTAAAGAGAGCATTCCACTCAAAAAAGATAACTCTTGCTGTTCAAGAAAAAATCGAATCCCTCTATTTCCAACGCGAAGAATCAAAATATGTGTTCGACATCCGTGCTTACGCATACTTAGGTAGATTCGTTGGTGCCCACATAAGAAGAGCAGGCATCCCAGTCGGTGAGGGTACTATCGAGGAGTACGGAGTAAGCAACATTTCGAGAGGGGGTCTCTATGTACCTATCATCGTTACGCCTGAGGGCCCACAGGTTATTAGGTGGGGGAGACGTATAAGACAAATCTATCTTTTTAAATCTATTAAGATCGATAATTATGCTTTCGGATTAAATCCTTCTCTATGGCAGAAGCTTAAGGAGGCTACAGAAACTGCTGTACGCGCAATAGGATACGCTGTTATGAGGTTCTTAGATAATGCCAAGTAGCCGAAGGCAAGATTTCCCTCTCAACTGGAAACTAATAAGGCATATACTGTCTCTCTACAGAGATGTTAACCTAGCACTCCAAGAGCTTAGTGGTAACCCAGTAAAATCTGATGTCGCTCATATATTCGAGAGGATCATTAACCGCCTAAAAGCTATTAATACTCTCGGGGACAATGTTTCCTGGTACTTTTTCCTCTACATGCAGCTTGGCCTCCACTTTTTGAGAAGTAGCCCACCAAAAACAGTTAGGCAACTTAAGAGATTCCTAGTTTCTGTTAGGAATTCCCTCGAAAAGATGATCGTTAGTAAGGGGAATATAAGGCTTTTGCGCAGAAAAGATATATTCATCGACCTCAAGAACCCTACTATCAGTTTATTTGTCCCAGATGGGTTTGAGGATTATATACCTGGCTACAGATATATTCCCGGAACAGTACCGGTCCTCCTAACAGCACCCCACGCCATGCCACCTATGGCTGATACTAATACTGGCCGTATCGCTACGATAGTAGCGAAGAAGACATCCGCATATGCACTTATATCCACAATACCTCGATTCATAGCAGATCATAACCGAGTTATTGGGCGTGTTTGGCCATTTAGACGCATTCTGGAGAATCTAGTCATAAACAGGAGAATCAAACTTATTGTTGATCTCCACGCAACAAGTAGAACTGGAGAAAACCTCATCGAGATAGGGACTTGGTATGGTTTCTCCATTTCGAAGAGGGATCTAACCCTACTCATGCGCATCCTCGATTCAAAAGGAATATCGTATGGTATAACCTCAAGATTTGTTGGGGGTGACATAATATTCTATCATTCAAATATCCCCATAGTCGGCACAATACAGCTTGAAATCTCCCGGGGAGCTTCCAAGAAAGAGATCCGCAAGATTATAAGATCTCTAATAGAGTTTATCAATAAATTAAGTGGTGCAAGAAAACGATGGAAGAATTCGTTGAAAACTTAAAAATAAGGATTGGAATAGAAAACGAACTCCTAACCATAAATAGTCGAGGCTTCATGGTTCCCGCAGCAGATCTTATAGTAAGGGATATAATCGATGACATAGTCAACAAAAGGATAGACATCAGCGTTCTAAAGAAACTCATATATGGGATACAGTGGGAGCCGCATCCTGCTCAGCTCGAAGTGGTCACGCAGCCTCTTAACTATTTGTTAGTAGAAAAAACAATGAAGATGATAAGAAGCTATCTTGGAGAAGTCGCTGGAAGAAAGAATCTCATGATTTATGCTGGAAGCGTCCACCCTATTCAGTCTAACCCTTTTCCCATAAATGGCACACATATCAGCATCTCTGCTGTTCCCAAACGAAGAAAATACATGCCTAGAAAATTTCTAGTCTATGTTCACAATAACATTAGACATTACCTACCAGAGCTAATAGCACTAACTGCAAACTCACCAATAATGTCTGGTGAATATTCTGGATACGCCAGCACCCGCCTACTTTACAGCCGAGTTCTCCGACCTAGTCGCTATGCTGTTATTAGAAGAAGCAAGGCAACAATAATTCCGCGAGAAAAAAGGGCTACTCTAAAATACGCTTTTATCTTTACACGCAATAAGAGATATGAACATAAGGTAGTTGCTGATCGTGTGGGGATACGTCTTCTGGACATCACCCCTCGTGGACCCTATACAAATATTATTGAGGATTACGGATCGGGGCCGGAGTCCAGTAGGGTTGAAATAAGATTCATTGATAATCCATCAACAATCGACTACCTAGTCGACATTACCTATATTCTACTCGGCATTGCTCTCGAGGCAATAGACCACCTTAGAAGAGGGCTTAAGATCGCTGACAGAAAATTTTTAGATGAAAATCGCATCAGAGCTATAAAAGATGGTATCAATGCTTCGTTCATTGCTGATGATGGAGAAGAAGCCCCCGCCCGGGAATATGTAATTAGAATGCTTGAAAACATAGAGCCATACCTCGATATGTTAGGTGTCAGATTGAGAACCTCACTTAGAAGGGGAATACCAGAGATCGAAAAATTCGGCAAACCGAAAATCGAAACTGATCATGCAGAACTACACAGATATCTACGCCAAGGTAAGATCTTCCTTAAAATACGACTCAGCTCTAATAGGAGTTTAATAACATTCTCGGGGACAAAGGAATCAATCAAAAATAGGGACTTATTTGGTCTTGTCTTCCCTCAATACAAACTTGAGTGGATATCATTTGAGAGGAATGTTGTCTCCACATTCCAGAAGATACATATCTCGTATTGGATGCTAACTAATAGAGGCTACATTAAAATACATCCCGATGACACTGTAGTATCAGCCATAACTCCTATAGGTGTACTAACTAAAATCTTTAGCGATATCCATAAAAACTTAGTCGGTTAGGAGTCAACGTTACTAGTATCTGTTTTGTGTGAAGAGACATAGTAATGTTCGAGCTACTCTTCCTTGAGCACACCCTCAAGTTCTGCTTGGATGCTGCCTAGTTTCCTCATCAAGACCAATGCTTCTAGTTTTTCTGGGCCTCTAGCTTTCTGTATGAATCTGTCAAGCTTCCTCACACACCTACTTATTAGTATAAGTGCTTCCCAGGAGTTACCAGTTTCTATCAGATCTCCTACTTTTCGAAGTGCCTCTTTCGCCTCCTCAAGCACGCTGGTTTCTGCCATTTTTATTCCTCGAATCCTACCGATGCTACCACATACTTACTTAATATACCCTCATTAATTTCGACTCCTAATCCAGGTCTTATAGGTAAGATATTCCTCAGACCATCAAACTTAAGACCAGATGCTATATTTTCCCGAAGCATTAAGTAGCCATCTAGATCCGAAAATTCTATGGATCTAGCCACCACAGCAACGCTTACCCCCGCCGCTATGGAGATCTGAGTTTCGCTCATACAGCCTATCTGACATTTCATACCATATGCATTGCATATATCTGCTATCCTAATCGCATTTAGTATACCTCCTGCCTTCATAATCTTAATGTTTATCATATCCGCGGCATCTCTCTTTATGATCTCTATCGCGTCTCGTGGACTATGGACAGATTCATCAGCCATTATGGGGATCTCCGTGTGTTTTTTGACTTCATGCATACCGTCTAAATCTCTCCAGTGAACAGGTTGTTCACAGAATTCTATCTCAAGATTCTCGATAGACCTAAGAACCCTTATTGCTTGCTTAACTGTATACCCTTGATTAGCATCTATTCTTATCCTGATGTCATCTCCTACCAGCTGTCGTATGCTTCTGAGAAGCTCCACATCTTTCACTGGGTCCGTACCAATCTTTATCTTCAAGATTCTAACTCCTTGTTCAACAAGTTTCTGCGCCTTATACACCACTTTTTCCTTCGGCATTATCCCTATTGTAACTGACGTTTCGAATGAGTTTTTTGAACCACCAAGAAATCTATATAGAGGAACACCATACTTTTTGGCTACTATGTCGAATATCGCTATATCCAACGCAGCCTTCGCCGCCGGGTTTCCAAGTATAGCCCTATCCATAGCTTCTATAATCTCCCGAAACTCTAATGGATCCCTACCAAGAATTAGACCTTTCACCCTAGAGATCACACCTAGTATTGTTTCTATGGTCTCACCAGTTATCCTCGCACTTGGTGCTCCCTCACCGATGCCAACTATCCCCTCATCCGTACATAGTTTAACTATGATACCTTCATGATAAACGGAGCCACCAAGTGACGTTCTAAATTCCTCCACCAAGGGTATTCGAACAGCCTTTGCCTCGATTCTTGTAATCCTCATTTAAAAAACGCCTTAGCAAAACCCACATGCTGTATTATATTAACAATTTATGCTAATTATAGATATTCTGACTCACTTCCTAGAAAGATTAAATATATGGGGCTCCTTGGTGCTTGGCGTTGTCGGCTGGACACACAGCAAATATCAAGGTAGTCTTAATAGGAGATGGTGCCGTAGGAAAAACAACTCTTGTAAAGGCATTTATTCGGGGCAGAGCACTTGCAGATACCTCTTACAGACGAACTATTGGTGCGGACATATACGTGAAGGAGATTAAGCATACCAACCCTCTTATCGGCGACATATTCATTAAGTTTATTATTTGGGATCTGGCAGGTCAACCAAGCTGGCGGATTGTCCGACCACAATACTATGTCGGTGCGCAAGCCGGCATTGCAGTATTCGATGTATCACGCCCAGTAACTCTTAGGAACCTATCTTATTGGGTAGCGGAGTTCTATTCTAGTTCTGGGGGGCCAAAACCTATAGTTATTGTCGGTAACAAAATTGATCTACGCGAAAAAATGCAGTGCGTTCCTCCATCGGTTGGTGAGAAATATGCAAAGGCACTTGCGGAGAGATTTAACGTATTTGTAGAGTATTTGGAGGCTAGCGCAATAAACTATTTAAATGTTGACAAGGTCTTCGCCAAACTAGCAGACATACTAATAGAAACCTACCTGAGAAAGAAACAGAGTAAAACATAACTCATTAACGACTAAACTTTATTCCAGACACAATCTTCATTGGTGATACTCCCTTGAGCTTCCCTATGAAGCTTAGTCTTCCTAGGAAGGTATCTAAGAAAGTTAGGAGTTTTGGGATATATAACATCTGCTTCGTGGATTTTGATCCTAATGTGGGCTCCTACCTAAAATTTGTTCTAAACAGGAGATCCGCACTGTACAGACAGATAGAAGCCACCCCAGATTTTCTTGCTGATATACTCCTCCTTGTGAAGGATACAAAGGAGTTCGTTCTCAAGGATGGAAGATCTCTCATACTCCTCGGTATCCTAACGGAATCTCCACCACGTTTAATACTTATCGAAACTGTACGTGCCTCACGTGAAGAAGCTTTTAATATTCTGAACAATCTTCTGGAAATACTAAAAGACGTACAGAAAAAAGAAATTGCGCATGACGATTTCGTTGACGCGTTGATACGTATTTTCGGAGCGGATTAATATGGCAAACCTGCATGAGAAAGCTATCAGGTATCTCAAAGATAGGGATCAAACACACTTTACTAAGAAGGCGGCCCTGAAAATACTTGAAGTTTTTCCAGACGAGGATAAATATATCCTCGAAGCTGGATTCACCCCCAGTGGAAAAGTACACCTAGGAAACTTCGGAGACATATTGATAACTGAGTCTGTTAGAAAAATACTTAATGTCTGGGGATATAGGGCTGAGAGCATACTCGCTATCGATTCGAGAGATCCCTTTAGAAAACCTCCTATATTTCTCCCCGACGAATTCAAGAGACACGTAGACAAATACCTAGGAAGACCTCTGGAAACTCTACCTGATCCTTGGGGATGCCATAAAAACTATGTTGAGCACTTCGTTGAGCCTCTGCTCGGCTCCCTCGAGACTTACGGGCTAAAACCAAAAATCTTTTTTGCTCATGAGATCCATACCAATCCAAGGTACATAGAGCTCCTCCACACGGTAATTATAAATAGAGCCACTATCGCTGAAATATTTAACCAAGTCCATGAAAAAGCAGGGCACCGCAAAAGATATGAACCCGATTGGATACCTTTTAGGCCCCTATGCAAAAACTGTGGGAGAGTAGACGAAAATGTGAAGCCATTAGAGATTCTAGATGAAGGCTACGTGATCAAGTATAGATGCGAAGCCTGCGGACATGAAGACTACGCTGACATTAGAAAAGCGGAGGGTAAAGCTCCCTGGAGGATAGATTGGCCACTTAGATGGATGCTCTTCAATGTCCACTTCGAACCCATGGGGAAAGATCTTATGGCCGCCGGCTCCAGTTATGATACTGGGTGTGCATTACTTAGAGAGTTTTTCAACAGAGAGCCCCCCATAGCTGTGTTCTATGATTTCTTCTATTGGGTAGAGCCCAATCAAGAACCTAAGAAGTTCTCTAAGAGGGCGGGGGTCGGATTAGGTGCTCACGAGTGGCTCCTTTATGCTCCTCCCGAAGCATTAAATTATCTGCTTCTGAGAAGACACATCGGTGATATATCCAAGGATAGCCTTCGACATATAGACTTTAACCCCTACGACATACCAACATATGTCAGTAGATATGACTCCGATGAGGAATACCTATTTGAGAAACTCGGTGAAGGGAAATTAGAGACAGATGACATAAAGATCCTAGTTGCGTACACCCTATCCCAACCAGATATCAACAAGGCATTTAGACACAGGATAAGAAGAGTCCCCTACGATCTAGCAATAAAAGCGGCTATGTGGATGAGGGATCTCGATGAGGGATTGAAGATGCTACGTAGACTGGGCGGTCTCCCTCCAGACGCAAATAAACTTGAGCTTGAAGATGCTAGAAGAAGACTTAGTTATGCCTCTAACTACTTGAAGGATTGGTGGAAGCCTCCCAAGATAAATATAGAATCAATTATCCAGGGGCTCACAAATAATGAGAAGAGAGCCTTGGGCTACATTTTATCCAATACCCTCAAGATCTCTCCAGAAAACATAAATCAGAATATTATCCGAGAATACGTGAAAGAGGCGTGTTCTAAGTATGGTATCCAACCCAAACAAATCTATATGCTTCTATATAGAATCTGTTTAGGAGAAGAGGCGGGGCCGCCAGTTTATAGGTTATATCAGAAGAAATTTACCCGTGAAAATCTTCTAAGAACTGCTGAGATTCTAGGGGTGTCTGTCAGTTGAAAATCATAGCTTTGGGCTCGAAGAATCCCAGCAAAATTAGGGCTGCGGAGATGGCGTGTAAACTGCTGTTCGGTGAATTTAGGGTTATTCCCGTTGAGGTAGAAGGTACACCTATACAACCGCTCTCTGAGGAAGAGATGATAGAAGGAGCTATATACCGTGCGATGAGCGCTATGAAAAAGGTTCGGGAAGCCCATTATGCACTAGGACTAGAAGGCGGATTAAAGAAAAATCGTTATGGAACATTTGTAACAGGATGGGTAGCGGTGACGGATGGCAAAGTCGTTGGCTTAGCATCAACTGTATCTGTGCAATTACCAGACTATATGTGGGATCTGATTGTCAAGGGGGAAGTTAGGGAACTTGAAGAAATAATGATCAAGGCAACTGGTATTGAACGCATCGGGGACACCATAGGAGCGATAGGCTTCATGGCTTTGGAGAAGTATGATCGAGCTAGAGCATTTAGGGATGCTATTCTGTGCGCATTCGGAAGAATTTTTCGCAGAGAGGTGTTCGAGAGAGACCTTAGCAGAAGTTAGAATCTTACCTTAGGTCTACGCTTTCTACGCTTCCTCAAACTTACCTCTATTCCCGTTAATTCACGATAAATTGGTGCAAGCTCCAAAAATCTATTCCTTATTGTTATCTCGGTTATCCCACAAATATCAGCTATTTGTCTCTGAGTAATCTTTATTCCAAGAGCTTTTGCCACAACATATATAGCGCCACCAACTATTCCTCGCATATCTTTGCCTGCCACTATATTCTGCTTCTGAGCTTCCCGGATGAGCTGTATGACTTGATTCGCAAAATCTGAGTTTTTCACACCTAATTTGTTTAGAACATGATGTAAATACGTCCAGATATCAGTAGCCTTGAGATCAACTTTTATAGTGTCACGGATATAGCGTAAAACTTTTGACACTTTCTCCGAACTTAAGTTAAGCTCTCTAAGAAGAGCCCGATAGGATATCGGAATATCCAGCTTCTTTGCCGAGAGGTAAACTAAGGCAGCAGCGTAATGCTTAATTTTGTTAAGGGGTACTTTCTTCCCTGCTTTCAGAAGCTTTAAGAAGTATTCACTTGCGAGTTTTCGGACGTTCTCTGTGAGGCCCAACTTCCTTATTATCAAATTAACTTCAGAAAGAAAAGCCTCCATAATTTTCCTATTTCTCTCGTTAACCAGTTGATCAAGAAGGCTTACGGTCTTATGTGTTGATTCCCCATACTCATGTGGGAATGGTGGCTCCATATGTATGGTTATATCCTCCTCGATGACAGCGCCACAATTAGCACAATATAACATATCTTTCTCATCATCGTATAATATGTTCGTAGATCCGCAGTTAGGACACTTAGTCTTCCTTTTGCTAGCCATCTAAAAAGCCCTATCGCATTCAAACTCAATGAAAAATCACATAACCTTAGATTTTTTGAATAGCTCAAGATTAACCTAAAAAGAAGAAAATAAAAAGAATACTAATCGAGGTTCTCTGGAGCTACTTTAAGTGTTCATTAAGTAGCTTGCCCAATAATTTTATGCCCTCCTCTATGTCTTCAGGAGGAAGCAAGGAGTATGATAGCCTCATCGTATTTGGTGGAAACTTTATTTTTTCTATCTCGTTTCTGTCAGGATCATAATAGTACCCAAGAGACTCAACCGGATAGAAGGCTGCTCCTGGGACATAGTTAACGTTGTTCTTTAAAGCGACATCCTCTAGGAACTTCGATGAATTGAAATCTTTTTCGCTTTCATACCAGACAAAGAACCCGCCTCGAGGCTTTGTGGAGAAACCTGGCGGGAAGTATCTGTCTATACTATCAATCATAGTCATACATCTTCTTCTATATTCCTCCACCGCAGATGGAAGTACTTTGTCTATCCACTTCTCATAGTACTCTTTAAGAAGCACTTGGCTTATGACAGATGTACAGAGATCTTGATAGCCCTTGGACTTTATAAATTCGTCGACTATGGGCTTAGGCAAAACACAGTATCCCACTCTTAGTACCGCGGCTTCCTTGCTTGTTGTGCGCAGATAGGCGACATATTCGTTGTTCTTGTCAAATGATTTTATTGGAGGAAGCTTCTCTTTCTCGAAGTGTATATCCCTGTATGCCGCATCCTCAATTATTAGGATCTTATATTTCGCCGCGATCTCAAAGAGCTTTTTCCTTCTCTTGACTGGCAGTGTCGTACCTTTGGGGTTGTCAGCGTCAGCAATCACATAAATAAAGTCGGGTACACGCCTAAACTTCTCGATTGATTTCTCTATGGCCTTCTCTACAAACTCAGGTATTATGCCGTTTTCGTCAGTTGGCACAGTAACTATATTCGCCTGATGCATACCTAGGGGGCCAAGCATACCCAGATACACAGGTGCTGGGGTGATAACTATGTCTCCTGGGTCTATAAGGATGTTTGCTATTGTGAATAATGCTTGTTGACTTCCCGTAACTATAGTCACCGAATTTATTCGTTCTTTCTCATCTTTAGGCATCGGAACGCCATCTTTTTCGAGTCTGTCAGCCAAGACTTTTCTTAGGGGATCAAAGCCGGCGGTTTTTTCGTAGTTAAATAGCTCAAGGACTTCCCTTTCTTTGCCCTCCCTTATCATTCTGGATATATCTTCTCCAACATCTTTGATTATTTGTGCCCATGCTTGGAGAGGCAAAACTCCAGGTTTTCCGCCAGCAAAGTAATATTTGACCTTGTATCTGAGAAGTCTCCTAATTTCGCTTTCGGGGATTAGTTGTGTCCATGCAGCAAACTTGAAACCATACATATGTACCTCAGAAATGAGCGAGTTATTGGTATTCATAACACCCACCCTCTAAGAATATATGAAAAATCCATATTGAAATACTTACAGCTATATATCCTAGCGTTGAGATGAAGCTTCATGCTTACTAATTACCTCCCGTATTGACGGCAAGATCCTGAGCAGCGATTCTAGCGATTTCGCCCTAATAATTCCGCTACTGCTTATCGCTACATTTCCCTCCACTTCTATTTCTACTAGTGGGCCAAACAGTGATACTTCTCTCTTAAATCTGTCCTGTCTTTTAATCAGTTCGTAGAATCCTATTAGAACATTTTCTCCCTCAAGAATTATTCTGTCCACGCCCCACACACCCGTTATTTCTCGCCGCGTCAGAAATACTAAGCGCGTAAAATTAGCCTTCATTTTTAGCAGTTCCCTCATTAGATATGGTGGAAACCTCTGTTGCGAGATTCCGCTCTCGATAAGCGAATCACTTAGGGGCCCATTCGCCTTGCTGATTAGCAACACCATTAACTTATCATAACGGAGAACTAGACCATCTCTCACTTGAGTAGGTTTACTCGGTATTCTCCTCTCGGAGAGGTACCAAGCATGCGAGATATTATCATCATACTTCCTCGCAACGGGCAACACATCCACATAGGATAGCCCTAACAACCTACACAGTGATCTTAGGCCTATCTCCCTGAAGCTTTTGAACATCAAAAATTCCTGTGTGACAAGACCTCTTAGCCTCGAGAAGAAAAGGACATATCTCCTAACCCTAACAGAATTTATTTTGCGCCGGAGCAAATCATACATGCCCTTTAAATCAAGCCTATTCTTTTTTAGAACATTTCGAGCTATAAACTCTACGTCCTCTTTTGGCAGCTTCTTTAATAGTTCTAAAAACATTTTAGGAGCACCAACACACCAATCTCAAGTCTCACTATTCGTAGATAGGAAAATTGGCTCTAAACCTAGATTTAATATACCGTATTTTCTAGTTCTATAAGCCTCGAGCATAAGTTCGGTGATCTCGTCAAGTTCTAGCTTAGGTGCATCAAATTTTGTGTGCCACATTGTGGAGAGAGCTCTACGTATATCCTCACTAGTAATATAGCCGCCCATTCTATGTACCAATTGCTTCAGTCTCAGAATACCACCCACCATTTTTGGTGAGAATCGCCATAGGGAGAATTCTAGATAATCTTCCCAACCAACAGCATGCTTGTACCTCTCTAGGAAAGTTTTGCGGAGGATACTTTCTATGAGTCCTGGATCCTCGAGATCATCTATTGTCTCTTCTAACTCAAATATTGTTCTGTAGGGACAGATAGAGCAGGATACTCTTGAGCATCCTCTTAGATAGTCTGGATGAATAACATTGTGCTTTTTTAGAATATCCACTACGTCTAGTATCGTGAAAAAGTATGTTGGTTTAAGCTGTCTTCCTGATATGAACATTTTTCTCTTTGCATATTCCTGAAGGGATTCAAAACGCTTATAGCTTTCGAAGAGTCTCTCAGAGCTCACCTCATAGTCAAATCCAAGCCGCCTTCTTATTCCCCTCATAGGCCTTATCTTTGCGTGATAAGTACACCAGCGAAATCCTCGGAAAGGCATACCGAAGTACCAAAGTAGATCTTCCATTTTTTCTCGCCCTATGGATTCTATCTCAATGTCTATGTTTAGCCGCCTTGAGACTTCATCGACAAAAGATAGATTTCTCCTGCCATCCAAAAGAGGGGCATGGATATAATAAACCCTGAGATTTAGGCTTATGTATTCTTGAAGCTTTAGGAGAACAATTAGACTTGTAGTTGAGTCTTTTCCTCCTGAGAACCAGACAACAACTTTTTTCCCTTCTAACTTGGGGCCTATTGTCCTCGAGAGAAACTCTAAGTATGAATCAAATTTTTCTATGGCCCTCCCAAAAACGCCGGGAGTAGCATCTAGCATATATGAAAGCCTTAGGCTCATATCACCAGTAACTATCGAACCACCCCTAACGATGCCTCGTATATCGCACCCTTCCTCCTTAGAGAAAAAATAGAGATACACCTCTTTCTTGTTTAGGATCGTTACTAGATCAACACCTATGTTTATGAACGATAGAGTATTGTTAAATATTGTTGGTAGCCATTCTCCTACTTCAATTCACCGCACAACCCTGTTATGCATTATTTTTGTTATTTTGTTGAACCTTAATCGAAGATGATTTTGTAGAAATTCAACCACCTTCTCTCCTATCATGTTGCTTTCTTCTGGGAGACCCACAAGCGCACGTGCTAGCCGCCGTATGAACCCAACAACAAGAAAGAGAAAGCGTTTATCCTTCGCCCGGGCCAATATTAAGAAGTCAGTACCATCGCTATTTGGCACATAGACTACCCAAGGCTCATGCAGTATAATGCTACTTTGCCTTCTCTTGTGCTCATTGAGTATTTGCGCTACAAGCTTCATTGCTTTTACTGAGTACTCCTCAGGCCAGTCGATCCATATACGTGCCATATCTCCTATAACATCAACAACAGATATTAATCCTCCGCCGCTTAGGACAAGGATACGATCAACAAACCCCTTGCTTAACATCCCGGTCCCAACAGATACACTTTTACTAGCAAAGAGCTAAAAGACATAAAAAACTGCCGAGATTCGTCTCAGATATCTTGCAACGTACCAATGAAAAATACAGTACCGAATATTATTTAAAAATAATATCGGCCTCAAAACATATTTTTGAAGAAACTAGCTTTTGATTATTTCAGGGATAGATAATTTAGGAGCCACCTAGGATTGTTATGGTACACCGAATCTCCACAAAAATAAATATAATGAAACCTAACCCTAGAAAGAGATTAAAAAGGTATTATTCTCCACCAGCTCCGCCCAACGCGCCAAATACTGATATGAAAATAGCTGAAAGCCAACCGCATGAAATTATTTCTGTAGCTACATCTATTAAGCTTATAGGCAAACCTGTAACTCCAGAGATTACCACGACGAGACCGAGTATAAGGCTAAGAAGCCATACTAGAACTCCAGCTATGAAGCCATATCCTGGATCACGGTTAATTCTCCCAGCAACGATCCCTGCAAGCATGTATGGTATTAGACCTACTAATATCAGCACTACATACATGTCGGAAGTGCCTATAGTCATGTAGAAGAATCCCTGATATACGGCTACCAAAATGATAGTGATCGATACTAATGTTCCTTGCCCACCTATAAAAATATCCATGTTATTCGTTATTGTCGCTATAATTGTATTCGGGAATAATAACTGCGTTAGCAAAACTGTGTAAATCGTGTTCATTAGCTCACCAGATACGTCCACACCCATCTTCAACATTATTGATATGTTAAGTACGAAGAAGTAAAGGAACATCACTAGGAACCCCCATAATACCGATGCGAGTCTGAATGATTTCTCTCTTGGTGCGTATTCAGCCCTCCTTTTCTTCTTTGGTTCTTCCTCGATCTCGACCTCAACTTTTTCGAGCTCCTCTATCTCTTTTTCTATTTCCTCTATGGATTCTGGAAATTCATCTTCACTTCCAAACATTTTCTGGCACCCAAGAATTGCGATAGCATTAAACTTATTCATAAATTTTCATAAATTTGATATATAAGGATTATGGTGCGATAACATCCCCCATATAGCTTTAAGAGGTGATAATCTTGAGCATAAGAATAAGCACCGGACTTGTAAGAGCCGCTGGTTATGCTGACAAATTAAGACGCGTCCTTATCGCAGCCACAAAGGGCAAGGCTCCTATCGAGGAGGCAATAAAGATAGCCTCCTACATTAATCAGCATCTGTTTAAGATCTTTCGTGAGAATAATGTAGAGAAATCTGACGTCGTGCGTATCTTTTTAAATATAGACATTGTCGACAGCAAGATACTGATAGATTGGAATTCTCTATCCATCGAAGTCTACAAACCTCATCAAGAATTCGAAGCGAAGGAAGTTGGTTTGGAGTTACCAGAGGAGCGTGAAGTTTCGGAGGAGGAGGTTAGGGCCGCCTTAGAGGAGAAGGAGAAACCAGAAGAAGAAGGCTCAGAATACTTTGAGCATGTAGAAGTCAAGGAAAAGAAGCCACCAAAGGAAGAAGAGGGCATCCTCGACAAAATCAAAAAGGCACTTAAGAGGATCTTTGGGAAATAAAGTTTCTTTTTCTTTTTCGAAGCTTCTCTGAGCTTCTCACATGTAACTTTCTTAAAGTGTTATTTAGGATAGTTCCTATCTTTGGTGATGCCAGGGTGGATCAAAAGAAGTTTTACATAACAACACCCATCTATTATCCGAACAGACCACCACATATAGGCTCTGCGTATACCACAGTTGTTGCTGATATTCTCACTCGATACTACGAATCCTTAGGATATGATGTCTTCTTTCTCACCGGAACCGATGAGCACGGGATGAAACTCTATAAGGAGGCGAAAAGTGCAGGTATCTCCCCGAAGGAATATGTCAATAAGATGGTTCCATTCTTTAAACGTGCATGGAGCGCCTTGAACATAAGATATCACCGCTTTATTAGAACAACAGACCCAGATCATGAAGAGACCGTTAGGAGAATTGTGATGAAGGTTTACGATAGAGGCGACATCTATAAGGGGACATACCGTGGCTTGTACTGCGTGGAATGCGAACGGTACTATACTGCTAAGGATCTAGTCGACGGAAAACTCTGCCCAATCCACCTTAAGCCAGTAGAGTATCTTGAGATGGAGGTTTACTATTTCCGTCTCAGCAAGTATCGGGATCGGCTAATGGATCTATACATCAATAACAAAAGATTTGTCTTGCCAGAGGAACGCAAGCAGTATCTTATCAGGAAAATAGAGGACGAAGGACTTAAAGACGTAGCAATAACTCGCCCCAAGTGGTATCTTTCCTGGGGAATAGAGTGCCCATGGGATCAGAATCATGTTCTATATGTTTGGGTTGACGCTCTCCTCAACTACGTATCGGGCTTGGGATATGTCCGTAACAAAGAAAACTTCGAGAAGTTTTGGCCTCCAGATATCCAACTAATCGGCAAAGATATTCTCTGGTTCCATGCTGTCATATGGCCCGCATTACTTATGTCGGCGGGATTCGAGTTGCCTCAAACAATCTTTGCACACGGATTCCTCACGGTAGACGGTAAAAAAATCAGCAAGTCGCTCGGAACCGACATAGATCCTATCGATCTCGTTAGAAAGTATGGCGCCGATACTATCAGATATTACTTAGCACGCGCAATACCTTTTGGTGAGGATGGCGACTTCTCTGAGAAGGATTTAGTTAGATACCACAATGATGAGCTAGCAAACGAGATAGGAAATCTAGTATATAGGGTCTTAACACTAGCCGAGCGATACTTCGACAATAAAGTACCAGAAAGCACAGGCCTCTCTTCAGTAGACAAAGAAACATTAAGCGAGATCCAGAAACGCCTAAATGAATACCATGACCATATGAGAAACCTACAAATACACCATGCGGTCATGCGAGTCGTAATGATAGCACAAATAATTAATGCATACCTCAACAGAACCGAGCCTTGGTCTTGCTGGAAGAGGGGAGATAAGGAGGCTGCGGCAAGAATTATAAGAAATGCTCTAGATTGGATATACATATTGGCAGCAACCATGTATCCTTTCACACCCGAAACGGCCACTAAGATTTCCCAACAGTTAGGGCTTGATTCGATACCTAAGTTAGGTGAAGTCAAACTAACTGGTAATCTTAGCCCTGGCCACCACTTAGGCAAAAAGCAGATACTCTTTAGAAAAATATCCTAGCCTCGGTTCCTAGGAGGAATATGTGGGCTATTAGGTGCTCTCACTTATTTTTGCAAGAAGAAATCCAAAGTCGTTGGTTTTTTCTTACTGGTTTCTTCTTCGAGAAGTTTCCTTATGAGTTTAAAGTCCGCTTCAAGGAAGCCTCTCCAAGGGGGCTTATATAGTGCTGCTGCGGGGTGTATCGTTGCAACAACCTTAATTTTCTTCCTACTAAACGGAATCTGGAATATCCTTTGCCGTATGCTTAATATACTCTTGAAGCGAATTCCTATATGCGATAAAATGAAACGCGCAGAGTGTCTCCCAAGACACACTATTATGTCTGGCTCTATTGTTTCTATCTGCCTGATTAAGTAAGGTGAACATATGCGTATCTCGTCCTCTGTTGGATCCCTATTTCCTGGAGGCCTGCATTTAACAACATTGGTTATGTAAACATCTCGTCTTTGGAGCCCAAGAATCTCGACTATCATCTTGGTTAGTAGTTGACCAGCAGCACCAACGAATGGTCTACCCTGAATATCCTCATTGCGTCCTGGGGCTTCCCCAATAAACATTATTTTTGCGTTAGGGTTTCCCTCCCCAGGAACAGCATTTCTTCTCGTTTTCCACAAGCCACATTTTCTGCACGCTCTGATTTCCTTGGAAATAGCTTCAAGAATTTTTTCCTTGTTCATAATTGACAATGTGTAGACACCCTTTGGTTATTAGGTATTGCTTATATAATTTGTATTTATGAAATACTAGATGATATGGGTTAAATTGGATATTTATCCTCTTAGCCCAAAGGCTATGATAATTGAGGAAGGATGATCCGCCGCAAAAAATCTTTCTGGTATATCCGCGAGATTAGGCCCGGCATGAGCAGAGTAAACATAATTGTAACTATTATCAAGCTTAATGCTGAAAGAACATTTGTAAGGGGTTCAAAGACGCATAGGGTCGCCGAATTCTTGGTTGGAGATAAAACTGGAATAATAACTCTTGTTATCTGGGATGAGATGATAGACAAAATAAAAGTAGGAGAAACCTACTACATAAAGAATCTGAGGCCGAAGATGTATATGAATCAGCTCAGAGTAGTCTTCACGAAGTCTACTACGATAGAACCAGCTCCCTTTAAGATATCCATCAAAGAGATAAATACGGCGCCTAGAATATACTAGGGCAACAATATTTCTATAGAATTTTCTAATACCAAACCCCCTCAGTTAAAATATGAGAAACATTAGCAACTACACGGAAAACAGGGGAAGATACAATTGTAGCCTAAGACCTAATCCTCAGCGCTACCTAGCCTTAATACCGCCCTTATAAGAGCCTCAGGATTAGGCACGCCGATTGAGAATACTGAGCCATTATAGTTGCCGTTGACACTTAGTACTATTGTTGGCACAGCATTTACATTATACTTATCAGCTATCTCGGGGAATTCATATGCTTCGACAACATCGCTAATCACACGGCCACGGGATGCTATAGCCACATTATGTGCGAGTAAAACTGCACGAGGACATGCTGGGCATGTGGGTGTGACTATAGTTTCTATCTTCACCTTGTTTTGAAGCGATGAGAGCTCATCCTCATATTGCTTGAACATATGATTTCTATGAGAAGCCAAGGATATTGCCTCCAGAAAAGCCCACCCTTCCTCCCCTAGGGGAGCACCAGTATATCTGATTTCTACTTTCTCTCCTATAAGTATAACAGGCCCTCTATCAATACCTAGAAGCTCCTTATGCAAATCTTGAAGCTTATTCACAGTATACTGTATCTTTCCTCCACCAACACTCGCAATTTCGCTGAGAAGCTGATTCACAGTATCGCAGAGTTCACAATTATCTGACACGAGAAGCACTATTGGTACTTCTCTAATAAGCTCCTTCTCAAATTTCGACTTGATATACTCCAAGTCCTTTGGGCTAAGAACTCCCATCTGAACCCCCTAAGCTACCCAACATAATCAGTTTTTAAGACACCTGGATATTGCTTATTATTCTAGGAGCAAAATGCTCTAAGTATCTATACATTCGGATTTAAATGAGGGTATTCGGGCTATATAAGATGATTGTATATGCTTAAGATCAAAAAACCCATTCTTCAAGTAGCACTAGATTTCATAGATATAGAAGAGGCTCTTAGAGTAGCCCAAGAAGTAGCAAGAGGGGGTGTAGACTGGCTAGAATGCGGAACCCCTCTAATAAAAGCTGAGGGTATGAGAGCTATTAGATTGCTCCGAGAAAAATTTCCAAACATACCTATAGTTGCTGATCTGAAGACAATGGATGTTGGCGCTCTTGAAGCCAAGTTAGCTTTTTCTGCGGGGGCAAATATTATTACTGTCCTTGCTCTAGCGGATGATAAAACCATTATAGATGCCGTGAATGTTGCTAGGAGCTTTGGTGGCTATGTTATGGCTGATCTGATGAATCACCCCCAACCAGTCAGCAGAGCTAAAGAACTTGAGAAAATGGGGGTAGATATTGTGCTTATGCATATAGGAATAGACCAGCAAGCTTCATCGAAATTCCCATTAGACCAGATACCGTTGATCAGAAAGGAAATAAAGTCATATTTAGCTGTTGCGGGAGGCCTCAATGATAAAACGGCACCAATAGCCATAAAGCATGGAGCCGATATAATTATAGTTGGTCGCTACATCACACGTGCGGATAACCCCACAGAAGCTACTAAAAAAGTCAAAGAAGCTATTACCAAGTCGCTATTTACATAGTCCTTTGCGTACACATAGCTGATAAAGAAGAGGAATCTCATCTACACGTTCCATAGCTTCCTCCCAGAAAATCCCCTTTGGCTTTTTGTAGGGAGTATTAGTATATATGACCTTTGTTGGCGTTGCTATTATATCTATAGGAAAATCATGACTAGTCATGGGAATCTCCTCAACTATCTGCATATCGTGAACAGTTGTAGCTGTAACGGTTTTATCATCAACCAGCCCAAACTCACTTAGTATCCCCCACTCAAGGTCCGAGTATCCATGACCCTTACCCAGCCGGCCACCCTTAGGATCCACCGCAACACAGCCGGTAACCTTCATGTCTATGTAGTCTATTTGTTGGGGTTCAACGATTTTTCCATATCTAAATGCACCACGAATTGTAACCGCATGGTGATACACTGCAGGCTTTATATGATTTGGATCCAGAAGTATAAACCCCTTCTTTATTCTTGGAGAAGCCATTATCAACTTTTTCGAATCTACCAAAGCGAAGAACCGAACTTGTTTCTGGGGTGAATCAGGATTAACAAATATAGTCTCAGACTTCTTCCACTCAGCCGTTTTTCTGAGATTTTCGGCAGCTCTCTCAGCTCCTACAAAGTTAGGTATTCTGCCAAATACTGGGCGTGGAAACCTAGCTATGTCCTTCTCCTCCATAAGCCTCCATATTCTCTCTCTGATACTCCTCTTAATCTCCCTTATGTCTTCCATATTTGGATCCCAGCCTAATGGAGTTTAGTAGCCTTTGCACTCAATAAGATCTTGCACCACATATCTGGATTAGAATGTAGTTACTCGCGCCAGAACTCTCGCTGTTTTTATGTAGTTCTCTATGAGCTCATATTCGTTTGCTTTATGCTCAGTCTCACTACAGATACTCCAAGCAACTGCGGGTATGCCTAGTTTTCTTAGAATACCTGCGACTGTCCCCCCACCTATACCAATTACTTTTGGCTCTATATTTAGTTCCGTCTTAACGGCCTTTTTAAGATCAACAACTATTTTCTCTGAGGGGTTCGTCATCGATGGTTCCTCGCACATTATCACTTCGATATCAGCATCATATCTCTTAGCCATACCTCTGAAGAATTCCAGAACGTCTTCGATTCTGTATTCAGGAAGAATCCTACAGTCCCAATAAACAGTATCTACACCGGGGATAATATTTATAGAGTCTACGTTTCTATCTTTCTTTGTCGGTTCGAATGTCGAGTAGGGGGGATCAAATAGATAGTTTATCCTATAGAACTTCATATGCAACGCATCGTAAAGTTTTAGCATAAGCCTAGCAGATTTTAAGTGCGCATTATCAGCCTTATGTGGCATCGAAGCGTGCCCCTGTTTCCCCTTCGTTACTACTTTTAGCCACACAATACCTTTCTCCGCAATCTCTATCAGCTCCCCTGATTTGCTTCCAAAATCCGGAATAATCGCTGACCCCCTCTCTTTAAACACTCCTTTCTCAGCCAAGTATTTCACACCATATCTACTCCCGGCCTCCTCATCAGCGGCGAAAAGTAGCAGTAACCTCTTCTTAGGACTTAGCTTCCCCTCCGAAATCCACTTCAGAATCAAGAGCAGAGACACTATCCCAATACCATTATCACTCACACCACGACCAAAAACCTTGCCATTCTCCACTCTCAGTTTGAAGGGATCACTCGTCCAGCCCTCACCAGCACTCACAGTATCCAAATGAGCAACCATCCATAGGGGTTCGCCATCACCATAATCAACGAGAATATTAGAACGGATAAATCCCTTCTCGTCTTTCACATCAAAGCGTTTTACATGGAAACCCATTTTTTCTAATAGACCCTCAATATAATCTGCCCGCTCCTTTTCGCCATTCCCCCCAGCAAGAGGATTCACAGCTCTTATTCCAATAAGATCAGATAGAACCGATAATATCCAATCTCGTTCCATATGCGCCACCAACACAAAACTAAAAATCGAAAAGATAAACATATGCAGAAATCCCATAAAAGCTTAAAAATGTTAAAGCTTAAAATATTATCTGATAGTACTAGCAAAAAAGCAGCGAGGCCGTGGTGTAGCTTGGCAGCATGTGGGCCTCGGGCGCCCATGGTCGAGGGTTCAAATCCCTCCGGCCTCACCACCTCATTTTTCTATCCTACTATGACGCCTATCACATCCCAGAGGTAATCTGTATCCTCTTGCACCCTCAAAAACCTAAGTCCCTAGCGTTTTTCACATAGATACTAACTAGGGAAGCATTAATGTGATCCTAATAATATCACAACGCCCTACCCTACGTATATATCTCCAAAGCTTTCATTAGAAGTATGCTTAAATGCCCATTAGGAGGTTCTAAGTGTGTTTTTGATGAGTGTTTTATATGTTTTGTAGGTTGATTCTTATAAACAGATTTTTAGCAGATTTTACTTAGTGGTTTGTTGTACGCCAGTACCTTGTGAAGTTTTGAGAACCTGAATTTGCTCATTTCGGTAAGGTTTGGCTGAGGGACAATGATGCAGGAGAAGGAAGAGAAAAAGGAGAAAAAGAAGAAGGAGGAAGAGGAATGGAACGACGCGACGGAGATATGGTCCGATGAGCTATAGGTTTGACTCTTATGATATTAGAGAAGAGCGCCGGTGTTGTTGTTTTTAGGCGCGAGGACAGAAAGATCCTTTATCTTCTCCTTAAGTATGGTTGGGGTCATTGGGGTTTTATCAAGGGCCACATAGAAAAGGGAGAAAGCGAAATAGAGACTGTTAAACGAGAGGCCTACGAGGAGGCGGGAATAACAGATCTAAGGTTTGTCTTTGGGTTTAGAGAGAAAGTGGAGTATGAGTATTTCTTTAAGGGAGCGAAGCACCATAAGATTGTCTATTATTATTTGGCTGAAACAACGCAGAAGGAGGTTAGACTCTCCTATGAGCATTTAGACTACGCATGGCTACCATATGAGCCTGCTTTGAAGCGCATAACATATGAGAGTGATCGTGAAGTCCTAAGGAGGGCCCATAGGTACCTCAAACTAATGAAGATCATTGAGTAGTTGGTGACATACACGTGTTGGATATAGATATTGCTGGGATAAAATTGAGAAACCCTTTAATCTTGGCTTCTGGAGTTGTAGGCTCCGACACGTCGATGTATATAAGAGCTTGGCGTGGTGGTGTAGGAGCTGTTGTAACCAAAACTTTTACTGTCGAGAAAAGAGAGGGATACTCAACACCGATAATAACTGCTTTGAGATGTGGTTACTTAAATGCTGTCGGGCTGGCCAATCCTGGGAAGGACGGTATTAGACCTACGGTAGAAACTCTTAAGAGTGAAGGTATTCCCACAATTGTTAGCATAGCAGGAAGTAGAATAGATGATTTCTTATTATTAGCAAGCATAGCATATGATGCCGGAGCAGACGCTGTAGAGCTTAATCTATCCTGCCCTCATACCCAGAATCTGGGTTTAGAGGTAGGGCTTGACAGAGATTTCGTTATGAGAGTTATCAGGAAGATCAAGGAGGAAGTGGGAATCAAAGTTTTCCCTAAATTTGGATTTGAACCACGAGTCATTGAAACAACGAAGCTTGCAGAGATTGCTGGGGCCGACGCCGTTGTATTAATGAATACAATACGCGCAATGAAAATAGACATCTGGGTTGGAAAACCTATTCTTTCCAATAGGTTTGGAGGGCTTTCCGGCCCAGCAATACACCCAATAGCCGTAGGATTGGTCTACCAAGCATATGAGCATTTAGAGATACCTATAATAGCATCTGGCGGCGTATGGAGCTGGGAAGATATAGTAGAATTCATCTTAGCTGGTGCGAAAGGCGTTCAGATTGGTAGTGTGTTAGCAGAGAAGGGATATGAGTTCTTCCAAGAGGCATTAGAAAGAGTAAAGAATTTCCTTGCGAAGAAAGGATACAAACACATAGAAGACATTGTTGGCCTTGCTCATCAGTGATCTTTTCGTTTCAACTCTATGAGTTCGTAGCCCCCATACTTAAACCAAATCGCACAAGCTCCCTCTGAAGATACCATGCAGGGACCTAATGGGTGCTCTGGAGTACATGCCTTACCAAAATATTTGCAGTCAGTTGGTTTTGCGAGTCCAAGCGTTATATCTGCGCAGCGACACCCGGGTTTTATATCGATTGATTGTTCAAGAGTTATACTAAACTCTTTTCTTGCGTCAAGATGTGAATACTTCTCCTTAAGCCTCCACACACTCTTCGGTACTATGCCTATCCCTCTCCATGCTCCATCAATAGGGTCAAAGGCTTCACCAAGATATTTCTTAGCCTGTAGATTTCCTTCCCAAGTAACAACCCTATTGTACTCATTCACAAGCTTAGGCTCACCATGATATATTTGTTTTAGTATCTCATAGATAGCTATGACAACATCCAAAGGTTCAAATCCTGCGACGACCAAAGGGACATTAAACTCATCTGGTACAAAGCTCCAAGCACCCGCACCCACAATGGTTGATACATGACCAGGCGCTATTATACCACGTAGGTTGTGTTTGCCTAATTCTAATACGTATCTCATTATCGGGACTGTTATTCTGTAGCTCACAAGCAAGTAGAGATTCCTAGGTACCTTATTTTCAACAACATAGCTCGCAACTGTAGGTGCTGTTGTCTCAAACCCCACCGCGAAGAATACAAATTTTTTGTCTGGGTTTTCCATCGCAAGTTTTATTGCATCCCGAAAGCCATAGACGATGCGTACATCTCCACCAAAAGCCTTTGCTTGTGCGAGAGAGATTTTTGATCCAGGAACCTTATACATGTCACCGTAGGTAAGCAATACAGCTTGTTTTGATATTTCTATCGCCTCATCGACTTCACGTGCTGGAGTAACGCAGACTGGGCATCCAGGACCAGCAACTAGATCCACTCCTTCTGGCATGAGAGATCTTATCCCATAATAAGTAATCGTGAATTCGTGCGTCCCACAGAAATTCATTATTTTCAGAGTATCCGTGGTTACTTCGGCCTCAATCTTTTTCTTCAATTGATGAATACGCTCAACATACTGACTAACTAGTACCCTATTTCTAAATCTTTGCAGGTATCTGCGGATTTTCTTTGAGTCTACATTCATTCTTGCTAAACCAGAACAACCTTCAGGAAATAGTAGAGCATAATAATAGGTTTTAATTGAGGTGTTAGGATCCAACAAATAGTGATAACAATACCTACAATCAGCACTACAACTACTATGTGCTCTATCGATGATTCTTTCCGATAATGCTTATAATGCTGGATTTAGTGTATATACATATCTTTTTAAGTTTCGAACAAATTTTACTGATTTTAAGTTAGAAAAAAGTGTTTTGAAATCAGTGATGAATATGACCAAGTTTGAGTTAATTTTTGAGGTAGTTATCCGGTATTTACGCCCTCAAGGTGGAGAAGATATAGACTTCGAGGAGCTAGCACTTTTTTCGCTCGGTCTTGATGATTTAGGGGTAAAGATCTTTAGGTACCTTAAGGAGAAAGGCATAGCTACGGTCGAGGAAATAGCCTCGACTCTTGGAGCTAATGAGGAAGATGTTGTTAACAAACTTGATTATATGTATAGCCTTGGCATCATAGACCATCTAGGTAGAGGCTATATACATCGTTGGTCGCTCCCAGAGGCAATACGTAGAAATGTTATTCGGCGAATCACAGAGATCCTGGAGAAGATAGCTAAGCTTGCAGAGGGGGGATTCGATGAGCGATGACTTTGAGGTTATTGCTGAGTGGATAATACGTAAGCTACGGGATATCGATCTATCCGCCGCGGATCCAGATAGAGTTATTCGCTGGGTTTTGTACTCACTAGGAGTAAAGGATCTCGGAGTGGACATCTATATGTACATAAGATCAGTTGGTAGGGTAACATCAACAGAGATTGCAGAGAAATTCAAGATAAGCCCAACAACGGCTAGACGCTACTTAGAACAGCTACATACCCTTGGTTTAGTTGATTATATAGGCCGAGAATACCACTTAACACGAAAAAACGTAGCAAGCTGTATAAGAGACATACTTATTCCTAGAATAAAATCGGTATTAGAGGACATAGCTAGAGTTGCTGAAAGCGCCTTAGAGAAGGAAAAAGAGGAAAGATTTCTTTCACGCAAAGACATAGACCGTATGGTACTCGCCCCCGTCCGTCGCGAGTTGGATAGAACACTTAGAGAAGCAAGGAGGGAGGCTCTTAAGGAGATAGAACGTATCTTCTCCACAACAAAATATGTTGGACCTAAGATGGTATCCAAGATACTGTCACGTGTATTTGATACACTTGCAGAATCGCTACGCCGACTAGGAGAAAAAACTTACAGAGATATAGAAATTATCAAGATTAAGCCCACATATCCAACTAGGGGACTGAGTATCATTGAGACACGGGATACAATCAAGTATGATGTGTACTCAGAGTATCGCCTTGAAAGACGCCATTTAGAATATGCCAAAGAGAAAGGAAAGAAGATAATTATCCGTGTGTATGATACTCTCTATCTAGATGAAGGTATCTCACCTGATTTAATCGATGTCATCGAGGAGATCTACGTATTTGGTGAACTTATTGGACCTAGAAACATCATTGAATCGCTTAGAGACAGAATCAGAGGGCCCGGAGAAATCCGCTATTTATAGTGCTTCAATGTTATATACC
>Ga0190312_1000024_pt1 | contig 72511 bp, 59 predicted proteins | sample 487007910_MG_FD_165046 | JGI IMG/M metagenome (GOLD analysis project Ga0190312, IMG submission 165046) | Hydrothermal vent sediment bacterial communities from Southern Trench, Guaymas Basin, Mexico - 4870-07-9-10_MG | ecosystem: Environmental > Aquatic > Marine > Hydrothermal vents > Sediment ... | reverse complement strand
GACATGTACAACCTACGTGAAAACCTACAGAAATACCTAAGAGAGCTCATGGAGGACACATGTCCAAACATAACAAAGCTCGTCGGACCAACAATAGGAGCCAAGCTAATGCGTAAAGCTGGTGGTCTGAGACAGCTAGCATTGAAGCCAGCATCAACAATACAAGTTTTAGGTGCTGAAAAAGCTCTCTTCCGGGCTCTTCGGGGAAGAGGAACACCACCAAAACATGGTATCATATTTGTTCATCCACTAATATTTAAGGCACCATGGTGGCAAAGAGGTAAAATCGCTAGGACTCTCGCGGCGAAACTAGCGATAGCTGCGCGTGTAGACTACTTCTCTAAAGAATACATCGGAGATGAGCTATGGAATGAGCTTCTACAGAGGGTAGAGGAGATAAAGAAGAAATATCCAAAACCACCTCCAGAAAAAATAAAGAGGAGAAAGAAACCCAGAAGGAAGAGAAGACAAAAATCTTAACTTTTTCCGTCCGTCCATGCCCTAAATTCTAGTTTCTAATACCCGAAAGTTTAAATTACCTTTTTTCTTAACACACACTAATGTAGTATAAGTTATCCTAGAGTAGCACCACACGTTGCTCATCGAAGTGATAGGAATGCCAAGCTTATTCGTGGAGGCAGTCCGCCCATTCGCTAGGCTAGTCCCAGTAGTCAAAAAACCAGAAAGGAGCCCCAGTTTCAGACTAAGACTTCTGTATACAATGATTGGAGTAGTAGCATACTTGTTGATGATGAATGTGCCCCTATGGGGAATCAATGTGGAGCAAGGCTACGACATATTCTGGTCACTGAGAGTAATCCTAGCCTCTTCTAGAGGAACACTAGCAGAACTAGGAATAGGACCCATAGTGACTGGGGGCCTAATCCTCGAGATCCTAGCTGGATCAAAAATGATAGACATAGACTTCTCAGATCCAGATGACAGAAGGGCGTTCAATGAAGCAATGAGAGGGATGTCCGTCCTGATGATAATTTTTGAGTCAAGCGTCTACGTATTGGGAGGAGCATACGGAACTCTCCCCCCAGACAAAGCGTTCGCAGTATTTCTCCAACTAGCAGTAGCAAGCGCAACAATACTAATGCTCGACGAAGCCATAAGATACTATGGACTGGGCTCAGGGATATCACTATTCATTCTGGCGGGAGTAGCACAACAAATATTCTGGTCACTATTCTGGCCCTTCCCAGCAAGCGACGGGCTACCAATAGGATTCTTCGCAGCATTAATAGCAATACTCACAGGAAGCGGAAGAATAGAGGAAATATTCCTAAGATGGAGCGCACCAGACCTAGTAGGACTAGTAGCAACAATATTCGTCTTCATAATCATCATATACCTAGAAAGCACCAGAGTAGAAATCCCAGTCGAACACGTAAGATTCAAATACAGAATGACATACCCCATCAAACTCATGTACAGCAGCAACATACCAGTCATCCTCGCAGGAGCACTATTCGCAAACATAATGTTCTTCTCACAAATACTATGGTCACAATACCCCAACAACTTCTTCGTAAGCCTACTGGGTGCATGGACAATACAACAAACAAGACAGGGAAGCAGACCAATACCCACCGGAGGAATAGCATACTTCACAGTACCACCGCGAAGCCTACTAGCAACACTAAACAACCCAATACGAGCACTGGGATATTCATTAATCATGATCGCTTCATGCTGGATGTTTGCGCTCCTCTGGGTGGATGTAGCAGGGTTGGATCCGAAGAGTATTGCTCAGCAGCTTCTTGCTTCGGAGCTTAAGATTCCGGGTATTCGTGCTAGTGTTAATGAGGTTGCGAATTATATTGCTCCGTATATTTATACGGCGGCTTCTCTTTCGGGTATTCTTATTGGGGTGATTGCGGCTTTGGCTGATTGTATGGGTGCTTTTGCTACGGGTAGTGGTATTCTTCTCGCGACGAGTATTACTATTGGTCTTTACCAGGAGATTGCTCGGCGGTACATCGAGGAGGTCCCCGGCACCTTCAAGAAGCTCCTATTTGGTAGGACGTTCTAGTTTACTCAACATTTTTCATTTTTGTATATTCTTGTCTCTTAGAACCTATAAATTTGTGCTAGATAAGCCTAATATTCACGTAGGTTTTTACTGCTTTTCGTTATGGAACGTGATTCGCTCAGAAGTAGAGTTGTGTTTAGATTTCTTGGTTAGATGAGCCTAAAAAGTACTTTTTGAACATGTTGACAACTAATTCTCCGATAAGACTACTCTCCTCGGGTGTCCCGCTCAGCGATTTTCCTATTCTCCTTATAAGCCCAACTACTGGCAAGAGATATTTTTTGTGTTCAATTTTCGCCATAACTATGTAGTCGGAATCTTCGGGGATGTATGCTACCCAGAGATTTTGATAAATAACACGTCGCCCTGTTTTTCGGTAAATATTATAAATTTTGGCTACAAGCGCCATAGACTGTAGGGCCACCGACTCGGGCCAGTCAACGAGTATCTTAACTTTGTCGTCATCAAAAACGACAGCCGAGACGAGACCGCCGCCACTAAATACCAAGATTCGTTCTACGTATCTTGTTGTAGCCTTACTTCCTTTCTTTTCCATAAGCATCACTTCATTCAGAAACTTAAGTTTCTGCTTACTATTTCTACCGAAATCTTTTTGGCGAGGTGGCGGTCTTTATTCATAGGCCTCCCTCGATGAGTTCTCTAATTAGGGATGGCCCCTAATCTCTCTTGAGTTTCTTTTCATTTTTCCCTCATGATTATGCAATCTCTCAAATATTCAGACCAAATTTCACTAAAAAGTCAAATTTATAAGAGGCACAATGAACATTGCGATCTCCAAGTACAAGTCCCTATTAGTGTTGGTAATCAATCTCTATGAGAATGGTTGATAGGCTTCCAGTCTTTAGCATTTCTAGAAATTTCTGTCCGATGGTGTGTTCTTCCATATTAGATTCATCAAATCTAAGTAGCCCCCAGGCACGGACCAAGACAAAAATATGTAGAAAGTCTATTTTTTGCTTAATATAGCAATTATTTTATGGGCTATGTATTCTGCAGCACGTTGCTGTGCTTCTTTTGTTTGTGCCCCTATGTGTGGCGTTAGTAGAACATTGTCGAATGTGAGTAACTTCGCGATTTTTGGATTATCTGGCTTAATGTTTGTATCTGCAGCAAAACCCGCAAGGATTCCTTCTGATAGAGCATCTATTAGGGCATCTAGGTCTATTATTTCCATCCTTGAGGTAGTCACCAAATAAGTGCCTTTCTTCATCTTGGAAAATAGTTCGTATCCAAAGAACCCTCTTGTTTCTTCTGTGAGTGGTAGGTTAATACTAATAATGTGTGATTCTTCGAGTAGCTTTTCTAGGGGCGTTGGAATAAGAGGTGGCTTTACCATATGTAGTCTCCGTCTGTAGCCGAGAACCCGCATGTTGAAGCCATAGTGGGCGATTGTCCCTAGGCGTGTGCCAATGTTACCAGCACCTATTATTCCAAGTGTTTTTCCGTAGAGCTCCATACCCATGCACTCCTTCTTGGCCCAGTTGCCCTCTAAGAGCCTTCTGTATCCATGGTATGTTTTACGAACTAAGGATATTATAAGTCCCATTGCTAGTTCGGCTACGGTTTGTGCAGTTGCCTCTCCAGCGTTTATGACTATGATTCCTCGTTCCTCAGCATACTTAACATCAATGTTATCTAATCCAACGCCTACGCGTGCTATAACCCTTAACTTTCTCCCCATGCTGATGATTTCCCGCGTAACCTTTGTTCGTGACCTGACGGCTATGGCGTCATATTCTCCGACTACTTTTTTGAGTTCCTCATGTTCTATGTCGGGGTAATAGTCAACTTTGAGCCCTGCTTTCCTCAAGATTTCTATGAGTCTATCCGATACTGGATCGGTGATTAATACTCTCATGGCTCACACCCAGTCACCAGCTTTATCTTCTTTGAAACAGATAATTTATTAGGTGAGTTCCCGCGGAAGAGGTGTTTGTATGGAACCTATACTGATTGATGGTTCATATGGGGAGGGTGGCGGGCAAATATTTAGGAATTCTCTTGCATACGCTGCCGTAATGTTGAGGCCAATAAAGATTATTAATATTAGAGCAAAACGCAGAAATCCGGGGCTTCGCCCCCAACATCTAACAGTTCTAAATGCGTTAGCTAAAATAACAAATGCTAGAGTGTACGGAGCTGAAGTTGGATCTAAAGAAGTAATATTTAAGCCAAGGGAGATACGCGGAGGAAGTTATAGATTCGACGTGGGTACTGCGGGATCAATAAGTCTAGTTCTACAAGGAGTGCTCCCCGTGTTGTTATTTGCGGATAAGGAATCGAGTGTTGAGATTAGGGGAGGTACGGATGTGTCCTGGAGTCCACCTATCGACGCTATAAGATTCGTTCTAAGGCGTGGGCTAGAGCTTTTTGGTGCGAGTGTTGATATTAAGGTAATAAGACGGGGGCATTATCCCAGAGGAGGTGGGATTGTTAGGGTACATGTAGAACCTGTAGATTTTCTGAGGCCTATTGAGCTGTTGGAACAGGGAAAGATAAAACAGATCTGCGGGATAAGCCACTGTGTAAGGCTTCCAGATCACGTTGCGAAACGCCAAGCTAACGCTGCAAGAAGATTTCTGGAAGAGAAGGGTCTCAGTGTTAATATTGATGTGGAGTATTACCCGCCCAACAAAGACCCACATCTAGGTCCAGGTTCTGGAATAGTACTCTGGGCCGAAACAACAGCAAATGCTTTGCTCGAGGGGGATGCGTTAGGGGAAAGAGGAAAACCCGCAGAAAAGGTCGGTGAGGAAGCGGCTTTGGAGCTATATGATCAGATAGTAAAGGGCGGTGCTGTCGATAAGCATCATACAGATCAACTAATAATATTTATGGCTCTTGCAAAGGGAGTATCGAAGATAAGGAGTTCGGAGATAACAATGCACACATTAACAGCAATTCACATTGCCAACAAAATTATTGGTGCAAAGTTTGATTTAAATGGGAAACTTGGAGAGCCCGCTATGCTAGTTGTACATGGTGTGGGGTTGATGAGAGCAAGACTTTGAGTATTTTATATCACTATTTTGTTTTGGTTTCTTTGAAGATTTTGATTAGAATCTTTGTGGGGGATAACAATGAGCAAGGCAAGATCAAAGTTCCGTGTTCCGTGGATTTTCAAGCATAAGCTTAGGCTGCATAAACCGAGGTATAGAATCTCAACTATAGACCTTGGCTTAGAGAAGGAATTTAATCGTTTGATGATATATGGGTTGCTACTATTGGTGTTAGCTGTACTGTTTGGTGGGGTTTTCCTGATAGTATATCAATTCACACCACCCATCATAGAAATCGGTGGGCGGGCAGCTCTTATATACCCAGGACTCTCACGTGAAACATTGACCGAGTTTCTATTGGTAGTGATAATATTTCTGATTGCGGGGGTTGGGACGTATCTACTAAGAAGCGCGGTTAGGATGGAAGAGGAGGAATGGTCTGTCCAGATGTCTGTAGGGATGTTTTTGCTTCTTGCGGCGGCTCTTGTATTATGGATAATCTTCTCTAGTAAGATCGGGCTCCTTAGATGAGTCGGTGCCCCTAGTTGCAATTCATACACTTTTTTGGTGAGGAAGAACCATTTGTTGTGGAATTGGGAATAGCCCATGTAGATGAGCTTTTTCTGCACGAGGAGATAGTTCCAGAGGCACTGAATCGTCTTATAAACTCTCTTAAGAGGAGTAATGTCCAATCAGACCCAATAATTGTTGATAAAAAATCAAACGTAGTATTAGATGGCACACATAGGGTTAGCGCATTCCGGGAAATGGGTTACCCATATATCTTGGTTGCATATGTTGACTATAACCATCGCATGATAGAGCTCAAGCGGTGGTTTCGTGTTCTAAATGGCCCAGAAGAAGCATTACTAGATGCTTTGAGAGACGTAGACTATGAGAGAATTAATGCTACAAGAATGGATTCAGTATCTTTAGATGACAAAATAGCGGTCATAAGAGGCGACGACATATTTATCATTGAGACACGCGGAGATGTCTTCGAAAAATACTCTATATTACGCAGATTCGAAAAAAAGCTGGTCAGAAATGGAGTAAAAATAGACTACATAACCGAACATGAAGCCATAGACTTCTGGTCGAAAGGAAAAACAATTCTATCTACACCCAGAATCACTAAGCATGATGTGGTCATTTATGCGAGGCAAAGCAAAGTTTTTCCACCAAAATCAACTCGTCATGTTTTTCCTCTAAGACCTATTTTCGTGAATTTTCCTCTGCATCTCTTGAGATCCCCTAATATGAATGTAGATACCCTGCGTGAGGTGCTGAGAGAGTATCTTCTTGAAAGAGTTGCACTAAAAATAGAAGGCCGTGTGGTTATAGATCGCTTCTATGAAGAAAATTATCTCCTAGTCTTCATCTAGGTGATCAATCTGCCGCGGATACTCATATACATATTCGATAGGTTTCCAGTAGGATTCATGTCAGATCTGGAAGATAGTCTGTCCAAACTGAAAATGGAGTATCCTTGCCATATAATGTTTTTCAAGGTTGTTCCAGAGAGAAAGAAGCTTGCCATACTATTAAGGAATAGCAGACGGGATGTGATAGAGCGTGTTGACAGTGTAGTTGGCATGATAGCCCATAGGTTTTCTGTCTCTGTTCAGAGTAAGATTAATAGGAGAGCTAAAAGAAAGAATATTCACATCGGTACGCTCGCAAGACTTTTATTGATGGGTACGTTGCTTGATTATGTGTACAGTATGAATGTGCCGGATGAGACAACTAGTAGTATCTCAAATGTGGAGATGTTGGAATCAGAGGCACTTATGGAAAACGATGAGATTCTCGGAAATATTTTGCTAAGAAAAGATGTTGGTTTTTGCGAGCTTAGAGCCCATATAGAGAGGTTAGGATTATCAAGAGAAGAGTTGTTGGTGGCCATAGCTATGTATACTCTGAAGAGTGGGGGGAACATAGAGTCCATCGTCGAACTCTCAAACTGGGCTTTTAACATGAATTATGAGGATGTATTAAGGATAATCAAAGTATTGGAGGATAAGAAGCTAGTGAAAGTGAGCTCGGGGGAAGGAAGAATAACACTATCATTGCCACTTCTCATAAGCCTTAGAAAAACGATTAGTCTTATGACGGAGATTCTTAGGAGATTAAGGGATATCTCTAGAAAATTGGAAGATAGTGAGCTCCTTAACAAAATAGGTAGTTGGGATATATTGATCTTTGATAAGGATGCTGTTAAGAGAAACCAGCTAAGATTGATCGCAAGAAAAATTCTGGCAGGAACCAATCTCACAGAAGAGCAAATCAGTGAAGAAAATTTGATTCCCATGTTATATCTCGTATCGAGGAGAAGGAGAGTTATTGGTGTGTCAATCCTTAAAAGTATTGTGGCAGAGATTACTAAGCTTATTGGATGATGACTATTTGAAAGAGGAATTTATAAACTGTTATTTTGTGTTGATGTGTTTTATGAGTTCCTATTCGCTATGTCGAACACACTGGTGAATCGAATGAGTTCTCAGGAATCTACCGATAAGAGCGAGGAGCAAAAGAAAGATAATGTCAACCAACAAGGTATCGATGATTCGCCTGAGGTAAGCATAAAAAGTTTTCTTGAGGCTAATGGGATAGATATTGACGAACTAACAACATTTTCTGAGCAAGCTAAGAAAGCAATGGAAGGAGAACCCGAAGCACTACTAGATATCCCGCACGATGAGGTCATGGAAGAACTCCGAGAAAAACAAAAGAAAATAGAGGAGGCATTTAACAAAATAATTGAGCTCCGCGACGAGGTACTATCAAAATTGCGGGATGAAAAAGCCAAAAGAGATGACTTTAATAGCAAGGTTAGAGAATTAGCGGCGAGGATAAGGGAGCTCGTCGAGAAAAGGAATGAGCTTCAGAAGTATGTGGATGAGAAGAAACAGGAGCTTAACACATATAGGCAAACACTGAGAGAGCTAAACAACAAGCTTGAACTTCTTCAAAGAGAAATAGAGGGGTTCAGTCTTCGCAAGGAGAGAAGGATTAAAGCTCAAATACGCAAATATGAGATGGTTCTCGAGCGATTCAATATACCGCCCGATCTAGAAGAGAAGCTTGTCGCGAAAATAAAGGAGCTCTCAGAACAGCTTAGAAGCTTCAAAGAGAAGGAGGAGAAATGGAAAGAGCTCAATAAGCTTAGGCGCGAACGTGAACGTCTTAGAGATTCGATAGGGGCTCTAAGAAAGGCGCTAGTTCTGTATGTTCAAGAGCTGAATAAGATCAAAAGTGAGATTAGGGAGCTAAGAAAAGAGAGAGACTTCTATAAATCCAAAGCTGATGAGCATCACATGGAGGTTCAGAAATGTGTAAAGAAATTGGAGGCCATTAAAGAAGCACTTGATAAGCTGAGGGATGCGCGATACAAAATATCGAAGACACTCAGTAAGCTTCGGAGATTTAAGTATCAAATGAGGCAGTTCAGAGTAGAAGAAGAATTTAAGCAGGTAGTCTTGAAGAGACTGACGGAGATCAAATCGAGAATAGAGCGTGGGGAACTGGAGATGCCTGACTTACAGTTCCTAATAAACTTTGGATTCCTAACAGAAGACATATTTGAGAAGATCGCGTCGACAAGTCCACAGGAGCTAGCTAAAAAAGTGGCAGAAGAACTTGGATATACAAGCTAACTTTACTTTGATATTCTTACTCTATTCTGAGCGCTTTTTTTAGCATTCTCATAGCTTCTAGTTTTGATTTTCTTGGCGGTATCTTGAGGGCGATCTCGGCTATATGTTTGGTCAAGGTTAGGATACGTGGTATGAGCTCCGCGTATTTTTTTTCACTTATCTCGAAGAAAAATTCGATCTGTGGAGCCTCATAATCAAGAATGATGTATGCAATGGCTTTTCTTAGGTTCACTAACTCTTGTATTGTGATAGCATCAAATATTCGCTGTGCAGCATATATGTTGTCCGTCATCACCAAGAAATTCTCCAAACCAGCCAGATCTATCGTTTCTAACTTCTTAGCAAAGCCTAAGGCCTTCTCCAAGAGCTTTGGTCTCTCCTTTGATACTATCAACATCGAGCAGCCAGGTGGCTTCTGCATTATTAGTTCTAAAACAATGCCATCATTAATCTCTTTGAAGATTTTCACTAAGTAGTAGGCATAGGCTCTCCTATCAGCTAGGAAGACTTTACCAGCAACCTCTAAACCATCTTTTCCTTGGAATACGGCTTCCAGCGGACCAAGCGTGGTATATTCGATGTTTACCTTAAAGAGTCGTGATAGAGATATTCTTAAAGCACGACTATATAGTTTATGAGCTTTTTGAAGATTCTTCGCTCCACGCCACCAAGCCACAATAAATGGCACAAGGAGGATGAGTAGTGGCATTAGGAGCACGAGGATGTAGATAACTGTCGCTACTATCTCCATTCTTCAAGCACTCTCATCTAACTACTTTAGGGGTAGCTAATAAAATAAACCCAAAAACAATTTTTCACAGACTAGGAAAAATATGTCTTCTGCGATAGATGTTCGATGCATTTTAACGAAGCCCTACTTCTTTAAGAACCTTTTCCAAGGCTTCGAACATCTCATCGATATCTTCATCAGTTATATAACCCATATGGCCTATTCTGAAGCTTTTTTTCTTAAGGCTACCATAACCTTTCGCTAGCTCAAAGCCTTTTTCCCGCATTTTCTCGTAGATTAGAGGACCTATGCCTTCTGGTGTTAACACAACTGTTATTGTTGGGCTTTCGAAGCCCTTCTTTGCAAGTATTTCAAGACCCAAATTCTTTACTCCCCTCCTTATCTTCTCAGCCCTTCTACGATACATATCGAACCACTTTGCTTTTCCCATGTCCCTTATCTTCTTGAGTATAACATTTAGCCCCATGATCTGGGGTATTGGTGGTGTTGTTGGGGTGCCTTTCCGTTCCTTTTGATACTTAACATAGAGCAAAAGATCGAAATAGTATCCTCGATGAGGAATTTTCTCTGCGATTTCTAAGACTCTATCGCTCACGGCCGCAAATGCCAATCCTGGTGGAATCCCCAGAGCTTTCTGAGAGCTGGTGAAAAGAAAATCGATTTTCCACTCGTCGAATTTTATTTCAGTAGCTCCTGCCGAACTCACAGCGTCTACAAAGATGAGCTTATCGTATTTTTTAATTATCTTAGCTAATCTAGGGAGCGGATTTAAAACACCGGTAGAGGTCTCATTGTGGGTTATTGTAACAGCTTCGATATCTGGGTTTTCTTCCAATGTAGCCTTTAACCTCTCCTCATCTACTGGGTCTCCCGGATTGAAAGTTAATCTTATGGCTTTCCTCCCATTTGATTCAACGACTTTAGCATATCTCTCACCAAAAGCTCCTATTATTGTTACTAAGACCTTGCCATTCAGCGAAACAGCGTTTCTTATAGAGGCCTCCATGAGCCCCGTCCCCGAGCTTGGGAATAATAGAACAGTCTGTTTTGTCTCGAAGAAGTCCATTAGCAACTCTATAGTCTCCATATGTAGCTTCATGTATTCTGAGCTACGGTGACTAAACATCTGGCTGCTCATCACTTCAAGTACTTCTGGGAAACATGCTACGGGCCCCGCAGTGAATAGCTTTAGTCTTCTCTTCATGGTGCTCACCGTAGGTATTACCAGAAATGGATAATATAATCTCAATGAGTTTACTGAGCTTATGAAGAATCAGTCTAGAAAAAAATTCTGTTTTTTCTTTCATTCACTCTATCAATAAGGTACGCAACTAGCAACGGTAGGGTTAATGTAGCGTCTCCTTCGACAACTATTCTCTTAGCTTCTTCTGCGATTTTCCCCCATGATATCGCCTCTTTTGGTCTTGCTCCGCTGAGGGAACCATCATATTCAACCGCTGTGGTGAGGTATACTGCGTAGTGGAGTCCTCCTGCGAACTGTGCCCACCAGATTAAGTGATGTTTTGATATGCCTCCACCGATTACTAAGCCTCCAAGTTTTTTCGATGACCAGATAATGTCTGAAAGTTCCTTCTCATCCCGCAGAACATCGATTTGGAAGTCATGATCCTGTGAGAATAGAAACAATTGGAATCCGAACGCACCGTCGGTTATGCCTGGGACATAGATGGGAATTCTTTTTTTCCATGCCCACCAGATGAGGCTTTGTTCGCGTCTAGGGCTTTTGTCTAATACTTTTTCGGCTAATTTCCATAGAATTTCTCTTGTTGATACTCGGCGGAAACCTTCGTTCCAAAGTTCTTCGAGAAATCTCTTGGTTTTTTCCTCTATTATTAAGCCATAATTCTCTACTGGGACAAAGATGTTGCCTATTCTGTGAATGTTCTTTCTGTGTAGAAATTTGTCATTTGCTTCGAACCAACCATGATAATAATCCCGGAAGCTTCGGGCTAGGTCATGGTCTATTGTTCCGCAGGTTGTGATGATAATATCAAAGAACCCTCTTCTAATAAGCTCAACAAAGACCCCTCTAATTCCAGTAGCTATGATAGCTGCTGGAAATGAAAGCATATTGACACTATCCTTATCTTTGATCATTTTCTCAAGAATTCTCGCAGCTATCGCTAGCTTCCGGGCAGTGAAACCAGAAGATAGATAGAGTCGCTCTACCAAGTCACTAATAGTCATATGCTCGGTGAGATTTAGATCCTTAACGGTGTCGAGATTAGAAATAAAATCATGCATCGCTAGATCACTATTTCTGGCTCAGCACCAGAATTTCTACGGGAATTCTGTGCCGCAAGTTGGGCATTTAACGCGTCTTCCAAGTCGGCGACATTTTCTGCATCGTACGATGATAGATTCCTTACACACGGGGCATAAGAAAACAACATTACCTTCTTCTGTATAGTCAATGAATCTGTTGCAACTACCGCATCTAACAGGGTTTATTGGTAGATCCTTTACTGACTCTCGAGCTTTCTTCTCTATAGGTAGGAGTTTCTGCTCGGATAATAGTCGGAGGATGAGTTCGGATTTTACTCTCACATTCCTTCACCTGCCTTAACATTCGTAATCATCTATTTTACTCAAATTTAAATGACGCGCTTAGGATTAGAACTTATTCAATAAATATAGCTCCGGGTTGGCTACGTCAGCTATTATGTACTGCTTTAAAACCTATACATTAGCATTAATATTTTATCATGCTAAGGGGCTGAAGCAATAATGTGTGGCATCGCAGCAATTATTTCCAAGAATTTAGGTAATGTTCTTCCCAAGCTTGTAAGAATGCTCAAAAATCTTGAATACCGGGGCTACGATTCGTGTGGCTTTGCATTTTTACTGACCGATGGATCACTGGCTGTGACTAAGGCTAAGGGGACTATCAAAAGTTTCTTGGAGAAGTCAAATATTCTTAAGGAAAAGGCGAACATAGGAATAGCGCACACACGTTGGGCTACTCATGGTGCCGTAAGCGATATAAATGCGCATCCGCACATTGACTGTACTGGGAATATTGCTGTTGTTCACAATGGTATCATTGACAACTTCATAGAACTTAGAAGAGAGTTGGAGGATCTTGGACACAAATTTGTGTCAGAGACGGACACAGAGGTTATTCCTCATCTAATTGAGCATTACTATGCTGAGAATTCCGATATGCTTAAAGCTATTAAGATGGCTATGCAGAGGCTTAAGGGTACATATGCACTTGTAATACTAAGCGCCTATGAGCGAGATAAGGTATTTTTTGCTAGAAATGGGCAACCCCTCATGATAGGGATCGGGAACGATGAATATTATGTCGCTAGTGACATTCCTGCATTTCTAGAGTGGACGAAGAAGGCGCTTATTCTGAGAGATGGCGACGTGGGATTCGTATCGCGGGAGGGGTTCTACATAGAGAATATTTTAGATCCTTCATTAAGTATACCAAAGATTGTTGAGGTTCCATGGGACGCAGAGCAGGCACGGAAAGGAAAGTTTCCTCATTTTATGCTTAAGGAAATATATGAGCAGCCCGATGCTATAAGAAGAACGATAATCTCGGTGCTTCATAGGTCGAAAGATGTTGTTGATGATATACTTAACGCAGATACTATATACATAGTCGGTGCTGGTTCCTCCTACTACTCATCCTTATATGCCCAATATCTATTCGCTAAGTGGGGGCTGGAAACACATGCGGTAGTAGCATCTGAGTTTGAGGACCTTGTAGGAAATATTATCGGGGCAGGAGACGTGATAATAGCTGTTTCTCAGTCGGGGGAAACATTTGACACATTACACGCAGTTAAAATCGCTAAAGAGCGAGGCGCTAAGATCATCAGTATAGTCAATAATATGGGTAGCACGCTAAGAATGATTAGCGATAAGGCAATAATTATGGGAGCCGGACCAGAAATTGGAGTTGCAGCAACAAAGACCTTTACAACTCAGATCACTAGTTTTGTCGTGATTCTAAAGGATATACTAGAAGCACAAGGTGTAGACTACGAAACGCAAATGAGAGACTTGTCTGAGATACCTAATATTCTTATGGAGAACATGAAGACTTTTGATGAAAAGGCAAAAAGAATTGCTGATTGGCTAAAGGATAAAACAAACGCATTTTATCTCGGACGCGGCTTAGGCTATCCAATAGCCCTAGAAGGAGCTCTAAAGCTTAAAGAAATAGCATATATTCATAGTGAATCATATCCAGCCGGCGAATCCAAACATGGCCCAATAGCTCTTGTGGAGCCTGGATTCCCCGTTGTAGGAGTAGTTTTGGGTGATAATAACTATGATACCATGTTGTCGGGAATTCAGGAGATGAGGAGTAGAGGTGCAACAATAATTTCTTTGGTACCAGAAGGGGATAAAAAAATCTCTGAATTTTCAGATGAAGTAATAGAAATTCCGCAGATACATGGAGATGTTATGCCTATATTATATATAGTTCCTCTACAACTTTTGGCATACCATGTGGCGGTTATAAGAGGATACGACCCCGATAAACCAAGGAACCTAGCAAAATCTGTGACTGTCAAATAATCTGGGGATGTGAAATGGTTGGATATGGAGGAATATTTCTTATCTCAGCATCGACAAACGCTGATAAAATTTTTAAGCTCACTAGGGAATGCTTCGAATCACTAAGCTACTATGGAAACGAAGGATACGGTTTGGCTATCGTTGAGAGCGGCTCGGGGCTCAAAATATATAGGAGCATGGATATTAATGATGTTCTCTCATTTGGAAATGATGTTGAGCCAGACCTCACAGTTGGGGTCTGTAGATACGCTATTCACGGCCGTCCAGCGATTCCAAATACGCCTCCATTTTCTGATTGTTCCAAGAGATTTATCATTGTCGCTCGCGGAATCTTCGAGAACATAATAGATCTTCGCCTCAAATTGTTAGAGCACGGCCACATACTAGAGGGAAAAGATCCATCCGAAATACTTGTCCATCTCATAGAAGAGGATATTTCAAAGGAAGGAGTAAGTGTCGAAGAAGCTCTATGTGCTATTCATCAGACCTTTCGAGGAGTTTTTTCCCTCATATTGTATGACACAAAAACCAATACAGGATACGTATTGGCGAGGGATCTTCCAGAATACATCGGTACTGGACAGGCAATAGTCGTATCTTCTGAGCCAGACGTAATAGTTAGAGATGGGCTAAGTTTGATGAGGATTGAGAATGGGGTACTGAGAATACATAAGGGAGGGGTCGAGCTAATACATGGTGATGTATCTGAACTCAGAATAAAGCTTGGTAGGGTTGTAGGTGGATATGATTACCATATGGAACGTGAAATGCTTGAAGCATCTCTCATCATTAAAGGCCAGAGGTACGCTCAACAAAAAGAGTACTTAACGATCATCGCTAAGCTTATAGAGAAGTCTGGGAAGCTATTCATGATAGGTTCGGGGTCATCTTATAACTCCGCCCTATACGGAGGGTACATCATTAATGAGCTATGTGAGATGCAGCCAATAGTACAGAACGCCACAGAGTTCATCTATTTTCACTTGAATAAGATCGCCCCAGGGGATTTGATAATCGCGAATTCTCAAAGTGGGAGAACGCAGGATGTTATGAGAGCCGTTACGAAGTCAAGAATGAGAGGCGCAATAATTGTGGGTATAATAAATCACTTAGGAACGCCCCTAATGTATGCTTCGAATGTTTATCTACATATTGCCGCTGGAATAGAGGTCGCAATCCCGGCCACAAAGACTTTTATTGCGCAACTAACAACATTCGCTAGGCTTGCGATAGAACTATCAAATATTCCAGAGAATGAGAAGATAAGGCTGAGAAAGGAGCTTGATGACCTGTCGATGTATGCTAATAGGACTATGAAAGAGTGTAGAGAGACAATAGATATGTTTGCTAAGAAAATATACAGGTTTGATGATGCATTTGTACTCGGGAGAGGCGCTAGTTTTTCAATAGCTGCTGAGGGAGCATTAAAACTTAAGGAGGTCGCTCATATACATGCAGAGGGTCTTGATGTCGGTGAATTTCGCCATGGAACAAAGACATTTGTTAGAATAGGATACCCCATAGTCTTCCTGATACCCCAGGACTTAGAAGCCCGGGAGGATACCTATGACCTCGTAAATGAGGTGAGGGAATTCGTAGATCTATTGATAATTACGGACGAATCGGATCCATTTGCAGATAGATTCTCGGATTTTGTTGTTCGTGTTCCACGAATCAGCGAGATTTTCATACCAATTCTTTATGCTATCCCGTTGCAGTACCTTGCGTTTAGATTAGGAGTGCTTAGAGGAAAACCTATAGATTACCCTCCAAAGCTAAGTAAGTACGTTGCAAGAGAACGATCAGCTACGAGCAAGAAGCGCTAAGATCTCTAGAACAAGTTGGAGGAGAACTTTACCATTTGAATATCCGGGATCGATCTCTGGGGCATATTCGACAACATCAACATAGATGGCTGATGTGCTCTCGATGCTATTTATCAGCGCTAGGAAACTGTCTACATCAGGACCAAGAGCTTCTGGGACGCGGACGGCTGGGAATGATTTTGGGCTTAGGAAATCCAAGTCAATAGATATGAATTTGCTTCGTGAAATGAAGAATCGCATAGTCTCCCTACTGACTGGCCAAGGTATTATGCGTTGCTTGAGGAGCTCTGCGAATTCTATCTCATCTTTGAGTGTTGAGTATCCTCTAAGTCCTATAAAATTTATCGAAAGTTTGTTCTCTTCGAGTAATTTTCGTGCAATACATCCGTGATGGAATTTTTCGCTACATTCTTCAAGGTCTAAATGAGCATCGAAGATTGTTAAATGTTGTGTATCAATATTTCGTAGTGCATAATATGTCGTTGTGTGGTCGCCTCCTATCACTAGAATTTTTGCTCCTCTCTTGAGGGTTTCGGCTACGACCCTGGTGATCTCGGAGGGCTTGAAGTCCCCTAAGTCGACGATGTCGTGATTCTCCAGTGATGTTCTTGCTTGGAGATTATGTGTACATAGCTCATATGAAAGCTTTCTAAGAACCTCAGTTGATTTGTGTTGTCCGAAGAGTGGATGTATACTTCTCGATACGCACTTGGATCCAATAATTGCAATTGTGTCGCGAGATACGTTTTCTGGCGTTGTTCTAAAGAAACCAAAAAAAGGTGGGGAGTTTTTAGTCTTCACTTCTTTTCATCTACACGTCTGATTGCCTTGACGGGGCATATATCCATACAAACTCCACATCCAGTGCATATGTCAGGTCTGATATATGGTTTTTTCTTCTGTGTGTCGAAGAGTATTGCTGGGCAATTAAACTGTTTGTAGCAGATTCCACAGTTAATGCATTTATCTTGATCGATGGAGTATTTACCTCCCTTACCAGTGTAACCTCTAACTCGGAGGCTGTATAGTGCGCATGGCGATCTTGAAACTATCAGGACGGTTTTACCATTTCTATATTCTCTGATTGCTTCTTGAAGTTTAGCTATGGCATCGTTTATGTTTCCTACGGGGTCTATAACTCCAACATAATCAACTCCTATTGCCCTCGCAATATCCTCAATCGGTATACTCTTCGTTTTTTCAAGGACACCAGTAATACCAGTTGATGGGTTCGGCTGGAACCCTGTCATCGCGGTTATGCTGTTATCGAGAACAACGACGAAAATTCTATGTTTGTTGAAGACAGCATTTATAAGAGCAGGGATTCCAGCATGATAGAATGTCGAATCTCCTATGAAAGCAATGACTAGTTGATCAGTGGATCCTGCGAGGCCATTTGATGTACCGATAGAGCTGCCCATGCATAGGAGTAGGTCACCCATGTTGTATGGGGGGTTTATTCCAAGTGTGTAACATCCGATGTCTGTTGGGAATATTACCTCTTCGGGCTTTATCTTTTCACGCATAAGAGCCATCTTTACAGCATAATAGGATGCTCTATGCGGACAACCTGGACATAGGACGGGTGGACGCGATGGTATTTCGGGGGGCTTCTCAGAGATTTCTGGTTCGGTATAGGGGATGCCAAATATTTTTGATATGGCCTTCTCTACTTTTGTAACTGATAGCTCGTATAGACGCGGAAGAAGATCTTTGCCATGGATTGGTATTTTTAGTTCCTCATCATATGCCATTGCTTTAATTTCCCGTTCCATAACTGGGTCGACTTCCTCAACTACCAAGGCAATATCCACATTTGAAAGGAACTCCACAATTTTTCTTCGAGGGAGAGGATGTGTGAATCCTAATTTAAGAATCTCAGCATGTATTCCGAGCCTCTCAGCGGCTTCGACTGCGTAGAGATATCCTACTCCAGAAGCAATTATTCCCAGTTTTTTGTCTTTGATTTTCCCATCAATGGTTCTTATGAAATTCAAATCTGTTTTTTCTGATAAATCAGCGGCTTTTTGGAGTCTCTCTAGCAGTAATTTGTGATTTCTTCGTGCGTTCGCTGGTACCACTACGTATCGTGATATGTCCTTTTCAAATGTACCCTTCGTCTTAACTGACTGTGGTATTTTTCCAAGTTCAACGACGCCTCTCATGTGTGATACCCTAGTAGTAGTCCTCATCATAACGGGTAATCGTATTTTTTCTGATATCTCATAGGCGATCTTAGCCATCTCCTTTGCTTCTGATGGGAGGGAGGGCTCAAGCATAATTAATCCAAATAGACGTGCATACCATCTGTTATCTTGCTCATTCTGGGAGCTCCAACAATTAGGATCATCAGCACTTACAAAGACGAACCCAGCGTTAGTCCCTATATAAGCAGATGTTGCTACTGCGTCCGCAGCAACATTCATTCCTACGTGCTTTGCAGCGGTAAAACTGCGTATACCCGCAAGACATGCGGCGAAGGCTGCTTCATAGGCAACTTTCTCATTTGTGCTTATTTCTGCATGATATTGAAATTTTGCTAGAACCTTAGCTTGTAGGAGGGTGTCTATGATCTCAGAAGATGGTGTTCCGGGATATGCAGCTGCAAACCCTATTCCAGCTTCTATGAGTCCTCTAGCAATAGCTTCGTTGCCAAGCAGAAACTTTTTTTCTCCCGCCTCGCCCAGAATAGCTGCCATATTTAACACCAATACTCACACAAGAATATAGCTATAATACTCAAATTATTTATCCTTGCTAGGGCTTCAGCTACTATACCAGCATAAATGGTTAGGGTAGGGTTAGGTGTTTTAATGAAGTACTACTATGATGTCGTAATAGTTGGTGCTGGGCCAGCGGGATTATTTGTAGCTCTTGAATTAGTCAAGCATGCAAAAAATAAACTGAAGATAGCTATCATAGAACAAGGTGGGGATATAAACAAGAGACTTAGAACTCGTGATTATGTCAAGGGTTGGGGCGGGGCAGGGCTATTTGCAGATGGTAAAATAACGATTTCCACGCATGTAGGCGGATGGCTAAGCAATATTGTAAGCGAGAAAAGGCTTGTTAGGTTGATGGAGTATATTGATAGCATTTGGGGAGAACTAAGCCCAGAGTCGATGCTAATTGAGCCAGATAAGGATGCTGTTGAAGCACTTATAAGTAGAGCTAGGATTTACCATGTTCGTCTCGTTCCATACCGCGTGAGGCATATAGGGTCAGATAATACTGTGCATGTTTTAAAGAGAATCTTTGATATTCTTAGCTCATATGTCGACATATACTTGGAAACAAGAGCAGAGAGAATTGTTCTTAAAAATGGTGAGAGGATCATAGTGACGGAAAGTGGAGATGAGTTCTCTGCACGCTATTTAGTGCTTGCTCCTGGAAGGGTAGGTGCTCATTGGCTTCGAAATGAACTTAAACGGCTAGGCGTCGCAATGGCGATAAATCCCGTGGACATAGGCGTGCGGGTTGAAACTGTATATGAAACTTTCAGCGAAATTACGGATGTTCTATATGACCCAAAGTTTATCTATGTGGCTCCGACATATGATGATACAGTAAGAACATTTTGTGTTAATCCCAAAGGTTTTGTCATAAAGGAGCGCTATGAAGATGTAATTACTATAAATGGGCACTCATATAGTACTAGAAAAAGTCCTAATACTAACTTTGCTATCCTTGTTAGTAGCTACTTCACAGAGCCGTTCAAGGATCCCATAGCGTATGGCAAGCATATTGCACGTCTGGCAAATCTGCTCGCAGGGGGGTCAATACTCGTTCAGAGGCTAGGGGATCTTAGGAGGGGTCGGCGCTCGACTAGGGAACGTATAGCTAGGTCTATAGTTGAACCGACGCTTGAAGACGCCGTTCCTGGCGATATTTCTTTTGCCCTACCGCATAGGCATCTTGTAAGTATACTTGAATTCCTTGAGGTTCTTGACAAAATCGCTCCGGGCATATATTCCGATGATACCCTCCTTTATGCTGTCGAAGCCAAGTTTTATTCTTCGAGAGTTAGCGTTAATGAGAATTTGGAAATCCGAGGAGTGAATAGCATATATGTGTGTGGTGATGGAGCTGGAATAACAAGAGGCTTAGCTCAGTCTTCAGCGTCAGGTGTCATAGTTGCCAGAGCAATTCTCAGGAAAGAGGGACTTTGGAGAGACGTTGGGAGGATGGATAATAATATCTAGACTTCCTACATCGGTTTTGGAATTTGAGAAGCTTGTTAAGATTTTGGTGACCCATATAAAATTTATATTCAAGATAAATCCTAGTGTGATCTCACGAGATAAAGAGGTTGTGATAGTAATTAAAGGTAAACCAATAGTGCGTTTAATCATTGAGAAAATCTACGGTGAAGACTACATATCCGCCTTCATTAGACGTGGTCTCGATAAGTCTAAGCTCTACGCAATTTATAATCTATTCCGAATCCTATCTGCGCATAAAAAGAGGAGGTGTTAGTCCGATAAAAGTTTCCTTCCTATCTTCCTTCCCTCCTCAAAAGCTCTTAGGTTTAGATCAAGTACTCTTTGCCGATGTGAGAAGATCTGTTTGATCGCCTCAATAAATGCGTTTGATGATATTGGGATATCTGGTAGCTCAGAGACTATTCCGAGTAGTATTGTATTCTGTAGTCTAGGCTCACCAAGCTTTTCGGCAAGGTCAAGCGCATTGTACATTATTAATCGCTTAGAAATTTTTCTAAGTGTTTTTAGGATTTCGTCTAGAGGGGGGTATTCAGAGAGACCTAAAGTTATTGTTGGTGGAGGGATCATATTCATATTAAGAACAACCGTTGTATTCGGCCCTATGACATCTAATACTCTAAGTCCTTCGATTGGTTCTAGTCCTATTAGGAGATTCGCTCCTCTCGTGGGTATAGTAGGTGCCAGTATTTCTCCATCACTTATTCTTACATGCACGAAGACGCTTCCATATCTCTGAGAAAGTCCATGTATTTCACTCATTATCGCAACTTTGTTCTCGTGGATCGCAGCAAGGCTTATCAATCTTCCTAGCGTGAGTATTCCTAGACCACCAACACCACTTATCGCGACACTATAACGCAATTCTTATCACCTAGTATTATTTTAGGAAAAATCGCTAAATTAGGGGCTATATACAATATGATGGGTAAAGTATCTTACACATTATCTTTCTACCTATGACCGATAATCTTTCGGATGAAATCTTCTGGATGGTAATATGAGGGTCTCAATTGTCGGCTTTTGTGAAAAAAACTATCTGTATTATAGTAGTTGTAATATTGATTCTACATGCACCAATAGGAACATCCATTCTGGGTCGCCACTACATGGCATTAAGCGAAAGTACTGGGCTATCTAATCCCGTTGAAAAAGAAATCAAAAAAGGTTCTGCATATGATGCAAATACGCTACTGGATGTTCGAAGCGAAGAAAATGACGATGTTAGCTACCTTTTGAGGATCCATTATGAATTTAGGCCATATGACATAGATATCAAGAAAGGGCATTTAATAGAGGGGATCACACCAAATTTGCACAAGAATGATGGAAAGAGTCTACTACTAATAGCCGAGAATTGCTCAAATACCTATGAAGTTTCCTTTATAGCCTATTTTAAGCTCAGAGAATCAGGCCAAATAGTTTTATGTTGTAACAGTACGAATAGCTCAATAGTCTATGTTGATATTTATAATCAGACTACTGAACTTTATGAGCGGGTTTCAGAGTTTAATGTAAACACCTCAATCAAAAGGAACGTGTATAATTTTACTTCAGATGAAAATGAACTAAGAATTTGGCTTCGGTTTCTTTCTTCTACTGCATTTAACATAACAATATCGTATCTAATAGGAGTGAGCGTCTCAAAAAATCTGAGGCTAACCTGCGAGTTTGCCTCCTCAAGTGTGCTTAGATATGAGCTTAGAGTAGATGGTGTGTATTCAGGAACAAAAATCGTCTTTGAGAACATGACAAAGTTTATGAGGTTAGAAGGAGCCTATGGCCCTCCACACATTTGGAACTATTCTGAGCCGTGCGTTTATGTTCTAGGTGATGGAGACCTACAACTTTCATTTATAGGATACGATGTTTGGAACTATCCGGGGGATCTCGGACTCGAAGTAAATTTTTACTGCGGGGATGAAAGGATAGACCCCAAATATGTGGATTCCCTCTACATGGTAACTAGTAATAAGGTATTGTCTCTGAACGAAGATGCACCAATATTCGAAAATAGAATAAAAATAGTAAATACAAATCCATATGACATCTACGACGCGCCCTTAAAAGTAGTAATTAACAACAGCTGGATAAATCTTCTAGCTACCAGAGAAAATCTGAGCGATTTATCATTCTACGTAACTAGCAAAAATAGTACTGTGAAGCTTAGGAACTATTTATACAAGTGGGATGGAGCCACCGCAATATTTTACATAGAACTACCAAAGATAGATGCATCATCGAGTCTTCCGATATATATACGCTATGGTGGTGCGAGTGTTGATGCTCATAATGACACACGGGCTCTTTACTTTGGAAACAGCTTTGCGGAATTGTCAAATGCGTCCCTATGGTCGGTGAGGGAGGGAAAATTTTCAGTGAAGTATGATGCAGATTACGATGTCGTAAGAATCGACCTATATGACGCTGAGGATCCTATCTATGCCAAAGCTATCTTTTCAAACCATATTAGCGGTAGGCTATCAGGAAAGCTGAGAGTAGTTTCAACCATTAAGAATAGTAATTGTTGGGAGGTTGATTACTTCTTAGTTTATATCAACGATGGTAGTTTTGTTAAGCTCAGTCTGCGTAATGTTCCTGATCTTGGTTTAATAGAGATTCTTGTCATCCAGAGAGTTTATGGAAAAGAAGAGGTACTCTTCGCGGACTATAAATCCCTGAGTTATCCATTTGATTATGTATTATCCTTTGAAATATCTCCTCTTAGAAGCAAATTGCATGTGAACCTATGGTTCCTCTATGACGACTATAATCCAGATATAATGGTAGATATCAACCCAACACTTCTTAATGATGGATGGTTCTTTGGTATTGCGTCGAGAAATATGACTCTCCTAGATCTTGCTTTAGAATCATGGAAGCAAGAGATGGAGCGGCCTCTAGTAATAGGCGAGATTAGTGGCGAAAAATTGATATGCAATTTAACATATAATCAGACAGTGAGCGGATGGAAGCCCCTAAATGAAAGTACGATTTGGGTGCCTCCTCTTTCGAAGATTAGCATTAAGTTATTTGATGCTTTTGATAAACCTTTGCTCCTATATGAGACGAATGTCAGTACTCTACATGATTTCTCTATAGATATTCCTATTAACGCTACGTTGCTGGTACTGCATAACGATGCGTTTTCACCAAAAATCATATCGATTTCGAAGATAAATGATAGTCAGGAGATAAGCGTAAACACTTTTTCGGAGAAGTACGTATTGGTTGCTCTGGGTCGGTATACCTTAGATTTGAGAGAACCAACTAAGGGAAATACAAGTATTGTTGTGTTCAATTTGAAAATACCGGGTGTTCTAAGACTAAACATATCTTCTTGTCGCTCACTGCTCGAGAGTATACTATCGAGCACGGCAGAGTTGATATTCTACTACGAATATAAGAATCTGGGGTACGTAGACACATATCGAAATGATTTCTTGTTGCTCATAGCAAATTACTCGAAGCTGTCTTCCCATATTTATAGGTTCTTCTCGAGAATGGAAGTCACATTGAACGAAGTACTGGATGGGGATATGCTGGTAGAAGAGTTTAATAGTTTAGATAATATATTGGCAGAAATCACTAATGACACCATGTACAGAAATATATCGGCTATTAACATTAATTTAGTGAATAATCGTATAGACTATGTGGATAGTTCTGGTATAAAATCCATACGGCTGAATTTAACCACAGACGAGCTACTTAACAAATTAGCAAATGTATCGAACATATTTAGAGCTTCATTGTTGATGATGAGTTTTGCTATGAAGTACACATCAGACGAAATTGGTTGGGTAAGATACGATGGCTCTGCTCGTAGATTAACAATTATTAGCAAAACTGATATGTGGAATTTTTCAGCTGATTACTCTCAGAACCATGTACGTATAATTATGCCTCTGAGCTCCTTATCCGATTCGACGAAAGTCTTCATATTTAGTCTCGATTCGGCTCATATCCTAGGAGGGATAAGACCAATTGTCGGTGATGTTTTCAGCGTCGATCTATATTCCAATTTAACAATCTATAGCAACGTTGTTGAGATTTCACTTAGACGGCAAGGAATCGAATCTGAGAAAATATATGTGGATCTCAGTAAGAAGACTGCCACTGTGTACAGACCAGATATTGGTGGCTCTACTATAAGTTATAGATTCGACGAAGGAATTCTAGTCGTCAATGGTAAGCGTATTAGGAGCGATCTTCTATATATGTTTGTGAGAGACCTCCTATTTAACTCCCAGAAGTACGTAAGCATGAGTAGCGAAACAAGCATCTTAAATGAATACACCCGGACTATTGAGAAGAAATGCGTACGCATAATAGATTACTATTTACAGAAACCATTTCCAGAAGGGCTCCTGATAATAACTCTTAACAAAACAATAAATACAAGCAAAAGCATTCTTCAATTCTGGACATCATCAGTCTCATCTTTAATAGTAACAGTAAGGGATGTTATGGGGAATGTTTTAAATAATGTAACCTCTGCAAGCAACACCTTAGTTCTATATGTTAAAGTTGGTGTGATAGTGATCCTAAATGACATCAATAGTTCTCTTCAATGCGAAATAACAGCGGAAGGCAAAAGAAGTCTAAACATAACGGTCAATGCGAAATCTGTCCTCTCAATTTTCCTCAAGATTAACATGAGCTACTATATTGTATTGTCCTATGCAGATAAAATAGTGTTAAATGTTTCTATCCAATTATACGACTCTGATACATTGCGACCATCCTATTTTCTTGTGGTTCATGAAGAGCAGAACAGTGCCTTAAATGAAACAACGAACACAACGCTTAGCAATGGTGAGGACTCAAAGAAAAGCGAGGTTAAAGAAGGAGAATCTGAGTTTCTGTTATTCGCAGTAGCGTTATCCATTATGGTTGGCGTAGGTATCTTTGTCTCAAAAATTATCCTAAATAAGCTGAAGGAGAGGCGAACGATATCAGCGGAAAGGTTAGTAGAATCGCTTATTAGTGAGACCGAATCAGCTAGTATTCCATCTCAAAATGATGAAAGTTAGCTTAAGCTATCCTAAAGACCTCAACAGCATCATTGCTGCAAACGATTATCTCTTTTTTATTATCTCCATCGATATCTCGCACTAAAACTGAGCGAGGAATCGCCGAAGTCTTTGCTGAATCTAGTATCCTACCAGAATTACTATATATTGCGATCGTCCTAGAGTTCCACGCAACAATTATTTCTGACTTCCCATCGTTATTAATATCATCAACAAAGTAAGAGGAAATATAGCTTGTACCCTTTATCTCATTGATAAGTTTACCAGCTTTCTTTATTCGTAAATTCTTAGTAAATATGGAGATTTCTTCTTCGATAGAATCACCATCAATGTCTATTAGTATCCTCCGTGGTGAAGCCTCAATAACCTCAATATCATCTATGCTCTGAATGAGAGCTAAGTTACCAAACCAGTCTAGGACTATGGCTATTGGCTTCTCAACCATAGGGAGCGAAAAAATTCTGCTTATCTTATCTGAAAGACTTGCTTTAGCGCAAGACTCCCCTGTTTTCCAATCCACAATAAGTATGGATCCATCTGAGAACCCAACTACGATCTCTCTTATTCCATCTCCATTCAAATCTAGTGCGTGCATAGATGAGGGCTCTGCGTGCTTAGGTAAGTTGATGGTAGTAACTTTACTTAGTCGCACTGTCCTCTTAAGCTTTTCTCTCATGACTTCGAGCTTAGTTACATATAATATGCCTTCCCGCATCAAAATTGCATAGATGTCCTCAGATGGAGACAGGCTCTCAACACATAGAGGTGTCCCCTGGAGATTCTCTAGGCTTTTCTTAAGGAATTTAGCATCAGCTGTAACTGTGTATAGGTAGCCGTACTGGGAAATCGCCACAACTCTAATATCGCCAGAATTCTCTACGGCTATGTCCGATATGTATGGATCCAAAAACATGGACCATTTCTCCGAACCTCGCAGATTATAGCATGCAATGACGCCATCCACTCTAAGAACTACAAGTTCGGGTTTAGAATCACTATCGACATCGCTAATCGCCAATCTAAGAATGACATCTCCAGCGAAACTCGAGATGTCGCGGAAATCTATGGTAGTTTCTGTTGATATATTTTTATACCTCTTAAGCTCATATTCTTCCTTTTGTTTCTCTGCTTTTGGTCTAATTTTTATTTTGCGTTTAATTTTGCCAGTAGCTAGATCCTCAACAATTATATTCGAGAGTTTAGTATATACAAGCTCCTCAGCACCGTCATTATCTATATCAAAAATGGACACACGGTCAGAGCTTATGCCGATGAGCCTCATAATGACACCAAGCGATTATTGGCCCCTATGCAAACATGATGGTTATATATGGATTAATCGGATTAATCAGTGAAAGCCATCAACTTTAGGCAACATATTATAGGATTTAAAAGAGTTTGTGTTGTATATTAAGTAGCCATCATATTTTGTATGAACTAATATTTAACATTTTTCATCTACTTATGTGTTAAGGGTTTTTAGGGGGGATTAATATACCCGAAACGATGTTTGTTAGTCAATGGGTAGCTCGCGGAGCGCCTAGACTCCTAGCGGCATATCCAAAGAAAGATCTAGATTATAATCTAATAATAGATATCTTTGGGCTGATATTGAGAGAAGAAGAGGAGCCCCGAGAAGGTTTCTACATAGTAGAATACCCAGAACGTGCTATTCTTTCGCATCTATATGCGCACAGAAAATTCGTCTGCTATTTCTCTGGTATGGAACTCAGGCAACTTGTAGGGTTAATCCTAGAAGAGGGAGAGGATCCAGAGGCTTACAGAGGGGCCCTCGTAAGGGTTGCTCTTAGACTATTTAGACGAGGGGAAATTCCTGCGACTGATGAGGAATGGGAGGAAATTTGGTCGCAGATATTGGCGTATACAGATATGCCCATAGAGCTTAAGATTGCGGACATCTTTAGAGATCCAGAGGCAAGGATGATATTATCAACCATGATCGAAGAAGGCGTGCTATCGATCGACGAGTTAGTAAGGAAAGTCAGGGGGAAAATCTCGTATCCAGTAACACGTGATCTGTTGATAAGCTATGTATATGTCCTATCAGCACTAGGAATACTTGAAGTGAGATTCGATGAGAAGGCTTTAATAGAAAGGGTATATCTAATTTCGGATGTTGTGTTCTACCGGAAAAAACCAGAGAAATTCGAGGAAATCGCTAAAAGATTTCCAGCGATAAAGCAAATCTATGTTCAATATGTATCAGATTACATTTCTACATGGGAGTCAGATGCAGAGAAGATACCTGATCTTCTAAGCAACAGTGAGATATACCCTCTATTACAGCGGTTCAGACAGGAGGGCGCTATAGAAAAAAGTAATTTATCCCCAAGCGAACAAGAAATAGCTGAAAAGCTCCGAGAGGAAAATATACTTGTGAAATTCGACAATACATATGTATTGTTGGTAGATCCGACATACAAGCTTTTATTCCCAAAATGGACAATCGCCAGGCTCGTGAAACGAGCTAAGGAAGACGCCTCTATACGCGATCTTCTAAAAAATTGGCTAAACATTCTTAAGGAGGCATATCTGAGGCGTAGGTAAACCCTATCTAAATGTCTAAGTAGTAAACATATTATCCCTTACTCATTTACTCTAAGCATAGCACTGCTTTTGGATTGATAGAGGGATATGAATGGTGCACAACGCGCTAGAGGAGTTCTTTACTAAGGAAGATAATAGGAAGATGATAAGACAGATATTGGAGTTCCCCCTATTGATTTCAAGGGGAATTTCGGACTCCGTACAGTACGTTGAAAGATATAGGCTTGAGGATGTAGCGGACGGTCTAAGAAAAAGGGACTATATCGCTATCGCGTGGTTTGGTATGGGCGCATCGGCTCTGATTGGAGAGTACATTGCCAACTACCTTCAGAATTCGCCTACAACGAATAGATGCGTAATAGTCGATGTATACCGTAGTGTTCCTAGTCTAACTCCATGTCGAAGGGCATATGATATATACGTCTTCTATAGTTATTCGGGAAATACACTAGAGACACTAAAAGCATTAGATGTAATTACTAAACAATGTGGGGGAGTGCCAAAGAACAGCCTAATGCTAGTCTTCTCGGTTGGTGGCAAGATAGAAAAAATGGCTCGGGAAAAAATGGTTCCTCACATAAAGCTTGTTGAGGGCTTCGCGTCTAGGTCACATTTTCCATATGGGCTTGCGCTAGCCTTCTCGCTTATCTCGCAAATCATTGGGCTAAAGCAAAGCCTCGAAGATCTTAGGAATATAAAACTCTCTAAATATGTTGAATCTCTAAGCGATGAAGACATGTGCAGAAGTATAAGTGATCTCGCGGGTAGAATCAAAGGAAGAACAGCAATCATAGTAGCCGAAAGCATTCTAACACCAGTAGCTAAGAGATTCATCGCACAATTTAACGAAAATGCAAAACACTTCGCAGTATATTTTGAGCTTCCAGAAGGTGCACATAACTTCATCGTTGGTCTGCGGGAGATAGGCAGAGGGGATATCTTCAACATAGTGCTGCGTAGAGAGTCAGAGGATAGCTTCATGAGAAGATATATCGATATAGTTAAGGAAAAGATCTCCCATTTAGGCTTCTATGAATTCTTGATTCCTGATGGAGGAAGATTCTCTTGGAGAACACTACTTATACCAACGATCTTTGCGGATATCCTTTCAGTTTTTCTCGCTGAGATAAAAGGTTTAAGTGCCTTTGATATAAAGGAGATAACAGCGATAAAGAGTGAATTGTAGGTGTTGCTGATGTATGCGCTGATACTCGCAGGGGGCTTCGCTACTCGCCTTTGGCCAATAACTAAGGATTTTCCCAAACCACTACTCCCTCTTGGGCGAAAAAGAATAATCGAATTCGTCATAGAGAGAATAGGTAATATAGAGGGTCTAAAGAAAATATTTATCTCTACGAATGAGGCCTTCCAAGGAATATTTGGGAAGTGGGTAAAAGAAAGCGAGCATGCTAAACCAGAATCTATGTTTGAGCTGATAATAGAACCCACAAGAGCTGAGGAGGAAAAACTCGGTGCTATCCGCGGAATAAACTATGACTTGCAGAGAATACTCAGCATATACGAGACCGACGATATATTAATAGTTGCGGGGGACAACATACCATCCTTAAACTTCAGGGCTTTCATAGATTTCTACAGAAAAGTAAATTGTCCCATAGTGGCAGTCTACGAAGTTGAGTCATATGAAGTAATGAAAAAACTAGGTGAGGTAAGCGTGGATGAAAGTGGCAAAGTTATAGGATTTAGGGAGAAACCTAAGCAGCCAAAATCGAAACTTGCGGCAACGGCAATATATATGATACCTAAAGACATGGTGGATCTTTTTGAGGTGTATTTAAAGGAAGGTAGAAATCCCGATGCTCCTGGCTATTTTTTTGAGTGGCTATCCAGAAATTACGATGTCTATGCATATAAGTTTAGTGGATACTGGTTTGATATAGGCTCCCTTGAGGGCTACATATCCGCACTTAAAACGTTGCTTACTGACAATTATATAAGTCCGAGCGCAGATATTAGGGGTAAAATAATACCCCCAGTATGTATCGGAGAAGGCGTTAAGATTGATTCAGGCTCGGAGGTGGGGCCCCATGCGATCATCGAAAGAGAAGTTGAAATACATAGCTCGAGGATACATAGCTCACTGATTATGGAAGGCTCCGAGATACGCGGCAGCATAATAAATGAATCGATGGTTGGCTATAAATCAAAGATAACTGGAGGTAAAATCTCCCGTAGTATACTCTCCAGTCACACAAAGTTGAACATTATTTGAGGATAAGCTCTAGGGTAACCTCAAAGCTGTCATCCCCCTCTTTCCGTATTATGCGCTCAGCACCGAATTCGAGGCTTCGCATAGTCATTAGTTCCACAAACTTTTTTATGGCTCCTTTGAGGAACTGTATGATAATCATGGTTGCCTTCTCTGGACATATTTGTCCCTCTATTTTGATAACACATCGGTTGTCGTCGAGAATTATGACATCCGTTATCAGCTCTTCCTCAAGGAAAAGTTGCAGAATTACGCGGACTTGTTCGAAAACATTTAGCTTCAGTCTCTTAAGCTGTTTTTCATGTACTCCATACAACGTAAAGAATGATTTGACTAACGTGACACCAAGTCTATATCCTATGTTGATGCTTTCTTCCCCGAACACCTCTACTGCCGCATGTGCTAAAGCGCATAGGAGCTTTTTACTTATAAGCCTTCGTGTAGACTCAAACTTATTGATAGGAACATATATTCTGTAGGCACCCACACTAAACTCTTTTATTTTGCCCTCCGCCTTAAGCTCACTCAAGTACTTATAGACAGTGGGACGTGAAATTCCTAGTGACCTCGCTATCTCAGATACTGTGAGGCCAATATCCGAGTTGTTTAGGACATCCAAAATTCTTTGCTTCAAACTAACATCCATGTCTGTCCCCAAGATTACAAGAAAATTCTTTTTCTAACAACTAATCGGATTCTAAGATTTATTAGAAGTAGAGGAGCGACAAAATGAGCAAACCGAAAGGAAAGATACAATTCGATCTCTTCGGAAGAGCACCAGAAGTGATCATAGATATACACGAAGTAAATAAGGATAAGAGGAACTCCGTCACCATATTCTTAGATAGAATACGGCAGCATAGGATACCCCATACAATAGAGAAACTGGAGCTTGGGGATGTGATACTTCCAAACGAATATGCGATCGAACGCAAATCAATAAAAGATTTTCTTAATTCTTTGATGGGGAGTAAAAATGGGAGAGCCCGTCTCTTTGAACAAGTAAGGAACCTAAGAGAGAGCTACGATAACCCCATATTATTATTGGAAGGAGCTCTCTCTATACGTCTGGATTATCGCGATAGGGCTATCTATATTCCCATAACAAAGAAAAAAATCCGAAACCGCATATACTCGGTGATAGAAGAGAGGATAGGTGTTCATCCAAATGCCTATCTTGGCGCAATAAGTGCTATCGAGGAGATGGGAATAAGAGTCATCAAAACATTTGACGCGAATCATGGTGCACAAATTCTTTGGGAATTATACCTAGAATCGAAGGGTAAGTTGAAAGAAAAACAGAAAGAACCTGTGCCCGCAATAATCAGGGTGAAACCGCGACTGAGGGGGGTAAAGGAGCAACAACTCTTCTTCTTAGCAGGATTGCCAGGAATAAGCATGAATAGAGCACATAGGATCCTTAGCATATATAAAACACCATATAACGCTATTCTGAAAGTCAACCGCTGGGATCTCGACGTGGAGGGTATAGGTGAAAGAATACTTGAAAAAGTCCGCAAGGTTTTATTCACTGAATTCCACGAATAATATTATGGTGCCTAAAAATGCCGGTGCTTGGCGTCTGTTCCATATTTATGTATCCTAAAAGTCTTCTACGAGCGATTAAATATGCTGCTGAGATGGGGTTTAGGCACATCAATATCTTCGCCTTTCCGCCTCACTTCAAAGAAGACTCAGACAGATTTGTGGAGAAGGTTAGAGAAGTTCTATTCGAATATGGGCTTGATTGCTCTCTGAAAATTCAAGGATACACAATAAACCCAGCAGCAACAAACCCAAATCTTAGGAGGAAGAGCATAGAGGAAATAGAATATTGGCTCTCAGTAGCAGAGAAGATAGGGTGCTCAAGCGTAATTATTAGGGCGGGAATGTTCTTTTACTCAGAGAGGGTCTTCAAGGCGAGAGCCTACCAGACAATGATCGAAAGCCTCAGACCGATCATCGAAAGGGCGCACTCCGCGGGTATAAAGATGTTCGCCGAGAACTATCCGTATCCGTTCGACGTAACAATTCTTCCAACGGATATCATAAAGCTATCGAGGGCGCTCAAACAACGTATATACCTAGCGCTAAATATAGCCCACCTATACGACGTATATAAGGCCCGAAAGCTCAACCTAGATGCAGAGCTAAAAGCCGCCAAGCCATACATACAAATGGTCTATTTCTCAGAATACATGAATCCCTGGGACTACCCACACAAACTCAACGGTGAAAACTTCAGAAATTACACAGAATTCATGTTGAGCATCCTCAAAAAACTAAAAAGAACAATAGGCACAATACTCATAGTTGGGTTCTCTCCTGAAGATATAGAAAACGCGAAAAAATTTCTGATGTCAAATGAGATTATCTAAGGCAACTACTAAGCATAATTTATCCTTCTCGCAATATATGGGCGATATAGCCTCACTTTAAAAGAAAATTATAGGACATTTAATTATGGGGGATAATCAAGACAGAACATCTCTAAAACTCAAAGGTGATTCTATGTCAGAAGAGAATGTTATTCTTGAGGTTAAAAATCTAAACGTCAGATATCGTCTAGGCCCATACACAGTGTACGCAGTAAACAACGCAAGTTTTAAAGTAAGAGAAGGGGAAACCCTAGGACTCGTAGGAGAAAGCGGATGCGGAAAATCAACAACATCCCTCGCCATAATGAGGCTTCTCCCCGCTAATGGTTATGTAGAGAGTGGAGAAGTTATATTTAAGGGCGAAAATATCCTAGAGATTCCAGATGTGCGTATGAGAAAGATCCTATGGAGCGAAATAGCAATGGTATTCCAAGGAGCGATGAACAGCCTCAACCCAGTATTTAAAGTAGGCGACCAAGTCGCAGAACCCCTAATGTATCATGAGGGAATATCCAAGGAAGAAGCCTACGAGATAGTTCGGGAACTCTTCATCGAAGTGGGCCTAGACCCAGCAAGGATGAACGACTATCCACACCAACTATCGGGAGGAATGAAACAAAGGGTAGTAATAGCTATGGCAATTGCGATGAACCCCTCCCTACTTATCGCTGATGAGCCTACCACAGCACTAGACGTCACAATTCAAGCACAAATTCTAGATCTCCTAAAGAAGTTACAAAGACGCTATGGAATGAGCATGATCTACATCTCACACGATCTAGCATGCGTCGCCGAGATGAGCGATAAAGTTGCCGTAATGTACGCGGGGTATATAGTTGAGGATGGGGATGTTGTTAGTATTTATAAGCGCCCTGCGCATCCTTATACTAAAGGTCTTATTGCTGCTGTGCCATCTCCGACGAAGATTGAAGAGGGTAAGATCGTTGCGATTCCTGGTTCTCCTCCTGATTTGAGGAAGCCCATTACCTATTGTCCGTTTGTGGATCGATGTCCCATGGCCAAGGATATTTGTAGGCAGAAGGTGCCTGATTACCATATTATTGAGGGTAGGCGCGTGATGTGTCATTTTGCGGAGGATCTTGCTGATCTTGATCCTTATGAGATTTGGGGTGAGTATTGGCAGAAGATCGAGTTTGGCGAGTAGGGGCTGGCTCTTTTTTCGCCTCATTTACTTTTCGTTTGAGGCTTTATGTTCTTTCTTTTCGAGTTGATAATTTTATTCTCTGGATCGATATGTCAGAGTAGTATGCAGTATGCATGGAAAAATTTTATGAATAAGATCCTCCCACTTAGCTTGAAAACCAATATCCCTTCGATTATTCGGCGAGAGTCTTTCCATGGATATTCAGTAAGTAGAGATAACTCTCCGGATAGCACCCTCGATAATTATCGGTATGTTCTCTTCGGCGAAACGTTTTGCTTCATCAAGTCTAGCTTCACTGTTCGAATATATTTTCAGAATAACGTCGTTCTCTCTGACATATCTTCCCCCCTTATATGGGATCACAACCCCTGCTCCGATATCTTGGGGAGCCCCCGCTCTCCGAGCAATCTCCATAATTAGCTGATTGTCTATCTGAACAACATAGCCATTAACATTCGCACGTATCTCTGCCACATATCTGCCTATTGGAATATCATCCTTTCTTAGATTTGGGTTCCCACCCTGAGCAGCAACGATCTCCTTGAATTTCTTAAGAGCCTTCCCAGACTCCAATATGTTCTTAGCGAGCCTTTGCCCCTCACCAGTAATTCCAACCAATTCAAATAATATTCCTGCGAGACCAGTCGATTTCTCTATAAGTGATGTTGAGGGTCTTCCTCCCTCAAGTGTGTCGAGTGCTTCTAATGCCTCTAATGCCACACCTACAGTATGGCCAACGGGCTGTTCACCATAGGTTATAGCACATTTGAGCATTATTTCTAACCTATCCGCAACCATTATAAATTTGTTCGCTAGTGTTGTTGCTTCCCGCATAGTTCTTACTTTAGTTCCTCGACCCTGGGGGATGTCGAGAACCATATATTTTATGCCCATTGCCTTCTTTTTTGCTAGGATTGATGCTATCATAAGAGAAGCTGGATTGAGCTGTATGGCGCTTTGAACATCGAGAAGAATATCATCGACTGGAGCAAGATTAAGTTTCTTAGTTGACACTATACACCCATTTGTCTTCTTGACTACCTCCATTACTTCTTCAGCGGTTAGGTCCACGGGCGCGAAAACCTCCATTTTCTCTGCTGTTCCTATCGTTGTTATAGACCGTGTGGATGTCTTTGGTATTTTTAGGCCCGCTGCTGCGACAATTGGTACAACTATTAAAGATACCTTGTTTCCTGGCACACCTCCAATTGAGTGTTTATCTACAATGTAGCGGCCAGGGAATTCTAATGTGTCTCCAGTCTCTACGAATGCTAATACTAACTTGTAGATTTCATCCACTCCCAAGGGTTTATAATACATTCGAGCAATTATTGTTGCTAACATCATATCAGAATATTTTCCATCAATTATTGCCCGACACAGCTGCCTATATTCATCAAGCCTTAATTCTGTTCCCCTCAAGAACTTTCTCCAAGTGAGGTGGCTGTCACCCATCATGTTCGCCACTTTGATTACCCTGATTTTTTATATTTACTAATCAGTGAATATCCCACCAATAAGCTGTGTTCAGAATAAAATTAGATGTTATTTGCAAGGACATTTATGTAGGAAAGAAATGCATTATTGTGGGCTAAAAACGTGGAATGAAATATAATTTTTGCTTGTTTACATCCTATAAAAACTAAGGCCCATAATGATTGCTAGTTTTTTCTTGGCAAATCTAGGTTTTGTCTTTATTATCCTTAAAAGAAGAAGAGTTAGTAGCATAGGTGCTGCGTATGTCGACACCAGTATTTGCGTTCAAGTATGGCATATCAACATCAATACTGAATCCGAGGCGAAATGAATCCCTGATCGATGCGATAGAATTCGCAGTGAAACAAAGCTTTGAGCATGTTGAAATCGTCGCTGATGGTATCCATCACGTTTTATATATATCAGATGAAGAACTCAGAGAAATAAGGGAACTGAGTCATAGAAATAAATTGTCCTTATCAGTGCACGCCCCCTATTACTCAATAGACCTCGCAAATCTCAGCGAAAGAGTCCGTAGATTTGCCATCGAAGAGATTGTCAACGCGTTGCATTTCGCTAAGGCTATCTCGGCTAAGTGGATAACGGTTCACCTTGGCTTCAAATTTTATCCCACAAAGGTTATGTGGAAAAGGGCATTCGAGAAATTATGCGACTCACTAAATCAAGTACTAACTCTCGCTAAAGACCTAGGTATAAAAGTAGGTATGGAGCTTCGTAGCGGGTATTTTGATTTAGGACACCCCGCCTTGCTGGACAAGATACTCAAAAGATTTAACGATGATTACATAGCGGTTGTGATAGACACAGCACAGCTCGCCGGGTTCCCTAACCTCCCTATGGAACAAATCATAGAGAGATTCAAGGACAAGATAATATCATTCCATGTGAGGGATGTGAATCCCAAAATCGGAAAAGATATGCTTGCATGTGGGGAAGGCATAATAAACTGGGAGAAATTCGTCGACATATTATTGTGTCTCAGCATGAAAGTCCCATTAATATTTGAGGTCTCCGACAAAGAAGGAGCCCTATTATCAAGGGAATATCTAGAAACTATAGTATATGGGAAACTTCACCCCGAAGTTGGGGAAGAATCAGAACTCAGTGAATCTGCCTATGAAGGTTAAAGATGTAGGTTAGAAGCGATGAGGATGGGGAATCTTGAAATAATAGAACTGCATGATTATGGCCTTCAGTCAAAATTGGTGCATAAATATATTAGAGATCCCATCCATATTTATATCCCCATATCTAGGCTGGAGGAACTAATAATTGATAGTGAAATATTTCAGAGGCTCCGTCGAATATATCAGCTCCAAGTAGCATATAGCGTCTACCCCGGTGCAACCCACACGAGATTTATTCATTCCCTCGGAGTGATGCATCTGGCGGGTAAGTTCGCTCTTGCTCTTCTCCGCATGACTCATGCGTTCTCTGGGCAAGAAGCGCCAGAGCTCACAAAGGGAGTGAAATTTGATGTACCATCATTTGAGGAGCTTGGCATAGATAATGCTTCTATCTTGCTTTCATTGCTTATAGCAGCTAGGTTAGGTGGGCTCATACATGATATTGGTCACATGCCATTTTCCCACGCATTTGATGAAGCGATAATAGCTGAGAGTGAAAGAATACAAAAGGTAGGCATATACTCCCATGAAGATACGGGATATTACATCTACAAAAATTATCTCAGGGACTCCATCCGTAAGTTTGCTAGAGACAATTACGAGAAGATAGGCATAAACACTGACATTCTACTAGAAGCTGTTGACGCGATAATGGCCCCTCACAGGGAGATCGGGTCCGAAAGCAGTGAGAGGAAAGTGTATTATGTTCTTAGGCATATAGTGAAGGAGTTCCTATATCCTGCCGACATAATTGATTTCTGTCTCCGCGACTCATATTTTACGGGTGCGATAGAATATGGCAAGATAGATGTGGATAGGCTATTTATGTTTTCGGTCATACTTAGACGCGAAGCGAATAGCTCGGCGAATCTCATGATAGGGCTTATGAGAAAAGCATTGGGTGCTCTTAGGGCGTATCTCTATTCTAGGATGTGGTTATTCAACAATGTGTATTTCCATAAATTTTCAAGGCTTATGGATTACGCTGTTAAGGATCTTATCCGCGAAGTATACCGCAAGAAGATAATAAATTTTGAAGAGGTACTTGTGGGCATAGCCAGAGGGGACCAAGAAGCAATGGAAAGTCTGGCAAAGCTTGATGACAATTATGTTCTGTTTAAAGCAATCGAAAGTGGGGATGATAGGCTGAGAGAATATGCGAGAAGAATACTATATCGTAGACCTCATCTGAAGGAGATCTTCGCACTTGAAATAACAATAGATCCCTCAGAAATCGAACAAATAGAGTGCGCTAGGGACTTCGATGACATAACAAGAGATATTAAGGATAGCATAGCGGAGAATCTCGGAGTGGACTCTGAAGATATAATAGTTGATTCTCCGCCGATAAAATTCTTTCCCCTAAACCCCTATCTGCCAAGGGCTGCGTTTCCAATAGTTGATACAGAAAAACAGACGATTGTGGGGGTACGTGAGGCTCACGCTTGGGTAGTTTCTGGAGCTAGAATAGCAGATTTAGCGGTATTCAGAGTTCTTTTGAAAAAAGAAGCAATAGAGGAGTCTGGTTTTGGTGTGGATGCACTCAGAAGGAGAATTTCGCAAATTGTGAGTGGGATGGAAGAGGAGATAAAGAGGGCATTCATAAAGAAGTATTCTAGCGTTACGTGGACTGTTACGATGTAGGATCCAGCTAAGGGTGGCGGATGGGCGTTAAGCAATACGTTAGAATAGGCAACATACTAATAGAATCATCCAGAGAGTTTCCATGGGAAACTATAAAAGAATTAGCGAAGCATCTTCGCCGTGTAGCTAGATGGAATCCCGAGAAGAAGGAATGGGAAATTACGTGGAGGCTGTTCAGCAGAATAGATGAATTCACTGAATTTATCAATAAGAAGCTAATGTACGTAGATCAAGAGTATGCCTATAAGCTCCTAGAAGTTATTGAAAAACTCATAGACAAAGTACCGAAAAGAATACTTGACGAGGAAAATGGTGTCGTCTACATATTGCTGGTGGGTGCGGACCCGTACGGCCTAGTAAAGCAGGTAGACAGGGAGATTTTACCAATAAGGTTAGTTGAGAAGCAAGTATCAGTAGAAGGGATCGGAGAAATCCCAGCAATGTATCTAGCGATCAATATGCGGAGAGCTGAGGAGATTTTAGGCTCAGAGTTAATAGGTTCTATACCCTCAGTTCTCCGAGAAGCACTATTAGAAGTAGTCCCAGAAAAGCCAAAACAAGTAGCGAGGATAAGGGTAACGAGACGGAATAGGATCTTAGTACGCATCCCAAAACCAGTTTCAGAAAAAATGATTGCCGAGATAGAGGAACTTGGGACGATAAGATACTACGTGGAATCAGCTGAGGGAGGGCTAGAAGAACGTGAGATAAGGGCATATAGAATCTTCGATAGAGAAGCATATATCGATGTATATCTGCCCCCCTACTCTGCGGGGTTTGTTGAGGAAATACTCAGCAAATACGGCTTTGAAGCCGATGCAGATTACCAGCTCCCAGAGAAAAAGCTTGATGTTATCAGAGAGAACTTTGAACTCTATCCGCATCAACTCCAAGCACTCATGAAGTGGCTAGAAAATGGCAACAAGGGAACAATAGTGTTTCCAACGGGGGGTGGTAAAACTATTGTTGCGATAGCAGCAATGACGAGGCTGAAAGTGCCAACGATAATATTTGTGCCGAATTTATGGCTACTAAACCAGTGGAGAGAGCGGATAGCTCAGTTTGCAGGAGTACCAAAACATCAGATAGGGATCCTTGGCGGTGGCGAGAAGAACATAAGGGACATAACCGTAGCGACCTATCAGTCTGGAGTAAAAAACATAGATGTTCTAAGTGGTAGGTTCTGGCTAGCAATATACGATGAGTGTCATCACATCCCAGCTAGGACCTTCAGAAGGGTGGCGATGAATCTCAGAGCACCATATAAGATGGCACTCTCCGCTACCCCTAAGAGGAGGGACAAGAACGAAGTTCTACTCTTTAAACTCGCTGGAGGAATTGTGTACTCAATATCATATCCAGAACTTGTAAGGAGAGGATTAGTAGCCCCAATGGTTTACAGGAGGATATATGTTCCTCTACCACCCGAAAAAATATTGGAGTACCATAGTGTCGCTAGGGAAGTAGACAGAGAGACAAATGAGCTCAAACGAAAACAGCTTATCAATAGGATGATTGCAGTAGCGCAGGAAAATCCTGCGAAAATAGAGGTTATCCTAGAAATCATTAGAAAGCATAAAAATGAGAAGATTTTTATATTTGCACCAACAATACGTTTCGCAAAACAAATAGCAAAGGAAGTAAATAAACTTGTTCCTGCGGCAGCTCTAACAGCGGATACATCAAAGAGCGAGGAGGAAAGGATAATAAGGAAATTCAAGGCATGTCTGATCCAAGTACTGGTGATAATCAGAAAAGCTGAGGAAGGCGTAGACATCGGGGATGCGTCTGTGGCCATAATTGTTGGTGGGTCAAAACAGGAAAGAGAATTTATTCAGAGGGTTGGACGCGTTCTTAGGCTTGATCCCCAGAAAACCAAGGTGGCGTGGGTATATGAGATAATATCGGAGAATACTGTCGAAGAGTCGATGGCAAAGAAGAGGGGAGGACTCAGATTAGTAAGGGACATAGCAGATTTCGTTCTGAGGAAATATGGCATTCCCGCGATAAGGAAGATACACTGGGAGCCTGGTGTTCCCATAGATTAGTTGGACCTATGTTTTCTTCCCCACTCAACGAGCTTATGAACAGCTTTCGCCACGAGTTCTACCTCGACAGAATCCATGGTGGGATACAGAGGAAGCCAAACAGTTGTTTCAGCAAGTCTTTCTGCTGTTGGTAGGTGCAATGATGAGTACTCTGGATATTTGTTGATCTTAGCGAAATGATTGATTCTAGGATCATTAATTCTTCTAAACAACTGCGTTTTGTGTAACGGTATGTGATAGCCTCTCCTAGCAGAGATCCCCTCAGCATTTAAGGCTTCAACAAATTTGTCTCGTGTCCACCCTATTTCTCTAGGGTCTATTTGTATAGCGTAGATGTAGTATGCATGCTTTTTTATGCTAGATTCCTTAGGCAGAACTATGCCTGGTAGATCTGAGAGAAGCTCACTGAGATGCCGAGCGTTTCTTCGTCGGGCCTCAACAAACTTATCTAGTTTCTGTAGTTGGAAGTATGCCACCGCGGCCTCGATTTCTGATATTCTTAAATTGTATCCGAGCCTGATATATTCGTATGCTCCCTTGGATCCTTCGAGGACTCTAAGTTCTCCGTGTGCTTGTAGCAGTCTTATTTTCTCGGCAATTTCATCGTTGTTAGTGGTTATTACTCCCCCCCACCCTCCTGCCGCAATTATCTTGGAGGGATATAAGCTAAAAACGGCGATATCGCCAAGAGAGCCTATTTTGCGCCCTCCATACTCCGCTCCGTGGGCATGAGAAGCATCTTCTATTATGGGGATACCTCTCTCGGCACTTATTTTCTGAAACTCGTCGAAATCAGCTGGTAATCCATAAAGATGGACTAGACATATCGCATCAAGTTCTTCAATCTCACTGACTTTGGAAGGATCTAAATTTCCATCTGGAAGAACATCTGCGAAAATTGGTATAGCGCCAGTGTGCAATATTGTCGATGCGGAAGCGATGAATGTGAGTGGTGTAGTGGCGACTTTTGATCCGAATGTGATGCCTAAAGCAAGGAAGGACAAGAAGAGGCCGTCTGTTCCATTACTCACAGCTATGGCATATCTCGTACCCACATATCTGGCAAATTCTTGTTCTAGAAGTCTTGTGTATTCGCCGTTTACAAATCTTTTGGTCTCGAGGATTTTATTTACGGCTTGGATTTCATCATCAGTAAGTATGATCCTAGTGAAGGGCACTCTCTTCCTTGTTATTGGTTCTCCGCCAATAATGGCAGGCTTGCCCAATGCAAAACCCTCTCATAATCGCCCAGAAAGTTCTTTTAATTCGCATTAATATAAAGTTTCACTTACCTTAGTATTTTATATTGGAGATATTAGGGCATTTTTTATGACTCATATGACTTAAGGAGGTGTATTGGATTGGGGTTAAGAGAATATACGATTAGACGTGTTCTGACTGGCTTGGTAACATTGTTTGTAATATTGATCTTCAACTGGGTAATCTTCAGATTACCATCATTTGTTACGGGTATAGACCCAGTATGGTTCTATGTGATTCAGCAGATCCAAGCTGGTCAGCAGGATCCGAGAAGGTTTATAACTCTTTTGATAAGATACAAGCAGCAATGGAAACTACCTGGGCTTCACGCTCCACTTGGATTATGGATAGACCATATAATTACATATCTAAAGAATATGTTCACATTTAACTTTGGTAGGACAACAAAAGTTGAGCAAAACGCTTTAATAGCACCACTACTCGCTAGAAGAATAGTAGTCTCAGTATTTTTACTGCTGCCAGCAACGCTAATCTCAATAGCAATTGGCATTATGTTAGGAGTAAAATTGGGTGCAAATCCTGGAAGTAGATTAGATGTGATAATGATGAGCTTAGCTTTGATGCTATACTCAATACCGACTTTCTGGTTGCAAGTATTATTAAAAGGCTTGCTTGCTGGGGAGATTCAGATATGGCCATCAATAGGTGGTTTGGCGTCGTTGGCTCAAATAGGGGCCCAAGCATCAGATCCATTGATATCATTTATAGATGCCTTCTACATGATCTCACTTCCTGTATTGACTTTAGTGCTTGCAAGCTTTGCGGGGTGGATGATACTAATGAGAGGATCCCTGATGGATGTTATGGGCGAAGATTTTATATTGACTGCCAAAGCAAAAGGATTGGATGAAGCTACTATTCTTTATAAGCATGCATTTAGAAACGCCATTCTGCCCGTAGTTACGGGGGTTGTTCTCGCGATAGCTGGTGTTTGGACTGGAGCTGTAATCACAGAGACCATATTTTCGATACCTGGTGTAGGGAGGCTTTTGCTTTCAGCGATACTAAACCTCGATTATCCTCTATGTGAGACAACTTTCTACTTTATAGCGTTAACGACGATATTTGCCAATATAATAGCTGATATTTCGTATGCGCTTCTGGATCCGCGGGTTAGGTATTAGGGTGTGGAAAATATGAGTGAGAGGGGTTCTGAGCTTTCAATCCAGGAAATTATCGCTAGGTATAAGGAGGTTACCAAAACCAGACGTAGATACGCTATAAAGTCGTTCTTTAGAATAAAGAGAGGCGTCCTAGGGCTAGTAATATTAATAGTACTAACGGTCTTATCGCTGGCCTCGCCGCTGATAGCCAAAAACCCCAATGCTAGAGTTCATGCGGAACTATCAAAACCAGCTTGGATGCGGGTGTTCGATCCAAACTCATTTGATGATTTCTATCCACTAGCCCTCAGTTTTAATAGTGAAGCTGATTTTCAATCTCTATTAGTTCTAACTGGTAGTGGACCCTCTAATCTCAAGTATGGTGGGTATTCGATTATACCGAGTGGGTACCTAGATTATGGATCTCTCGCGATACATATAATAGATGATATCGAAAAACCAGCTGTCATCGGGCAACTACCAGTAGGAGTAGCATTCTTCTTTAAATGGGATCACAAGAAGGCTCCCTACCGGGTGTACTTTGATTTTGCTCACCGTGTAGACATAAAAATACCTCCATTTGTGAATGAGACGATATCCTTGGCCCCCGGAGAAGAAAAAGTATACAACCTTACCTTCAAAAGCGACAATGTAGTTTTCAACAATCTAATAGTATTATCATTCGAGGAAAAAAATCTCATACAATTGGTTGTGAAGAATGATAAGGGAGCGTTGATATGTAGTGAAACACTAAACCAAAGTTCAAGCTTTTCAATCAAGATGAATACCTCATATAACTATACCATAGAGATTATAAACCTAGGAGAACAAGCAGCACACATAGATGTTCTCATAAAAGCTCAAATAGAATCCATATACAGGGCGTCCCAAGCAGTAATTATGATGAACCTATACAATCCAATGTTGCACAACATCTACAGTATTGATGAGCTCCTAACGTATCTCCAAGTCGAAAAGAAATTAAATGTTCCTCCTCAGATCGTCAGAGACTGGGGACTTATGCAACATGAGGGAATGACGACTCGTATTGGAGGCTGGTTCTCAGCAAGTAGCAGAAGTAGTCTCCAAGAGCCCCCTAGAACATTACTTGCCCCAGAGGTATATCTCCAAGCCTTCTTCGAAAAGGGGAACTGGATAGCTGTAGTGATAGAGGTAGATTTCAGCGTATTTGCATTTTCAGACTTAGCTAAGTTGAGGCAAGATCTTTCTGGCGATGTTGAGATAGAATGGTGCATAGATAATATGGTCATACAAGCACAGGATCAATATTATGGCTTAATGGGAACGGATGGCGAAGGTGCAGATATTTTTGCTAAGATTATCGATGGTTTGAAGATATCGCTCCTAGTTGGATTCATAGCCACATTTGCTAATCTGCTGATAGGAGTATCACTGGGTCTTGTCTCTGGTTACATTGGTGGAAAAGTAGACGAGGTAATAATGAGGTTTGTTGACTTTATGATGTCTATCCCTATACTACCATTTCTGCTTGTTCTATCCTTTGTGTTCTTCCAGATGAACTTAGATCCGCTACTCGCAATAATAATTGTGCTCTCTCTTCTCGGATGGGCGGGAATGGCTAGGACAATAAGATCGCAAGTACTAGCACTTAAAGCAAGTGTGTATGTAGAAGCCGCACGAGCTTCTGGGGCGTCGCCCTTCTATATAGTAAGGAAGCATATACTCCCCGGTGTTTGGCCTCTAGTGCTAGTATATCTGATGCAGGGGGTAGTAGCAAACATATTGGCAGAAGCTGGACTGAGTTTCTTAGGGGTACTGAAACCCAACTGGAACAGTCTTGGTAAAATGATACAGGAAGCAGCAGGTGTATCGGCAATAGGTGGTGGAGGAGGAGGCGGGCTCAGAAACTGGCATTGGGTATTCTTCCCAGGCTTTATATTAATGTTGATAGGCTATGCATTCTACGCAATATCGGATGCGTATGACGAAATAGTAAATCCAAAAAGACGGCGAAGGTTCTAAGCTATCGCTTTTTTTGGCGCCCTGTTTTCTCTTCTTTTTTATAGATTCCTCTACATTACATTCATATAGGCAGATTAAATTCTTCTTTGGATAATGCTCAGCAAAATTGGTGGAGATAAAATCTACTATATGGCTCCCTCACATCTTTTAATAAACATCCTTTAAAATCACATGAAGATTTAAAAAGGAAATTTTTCCTATAAGCTACTATTAGAAGTCTCTATCGGTGAATGCTATGAGGCGAACCGCTTTAGTAATAGCTTTAGTAGCCCTATTTTTGCTCCCAACAGTAAGCGCGCTTTCTAATTATGCAGCGCCTAATGTAAATACGATAAGCACAAAGCAAGTAACATATACAATTGATACAAATGCGACATTGAAGCTTGCTCTAGGTTGGTACCCCGATAACCTAAATCCACTGGCAACATCCTCAGCATACGACTGGGACATTCTCGGACTAATATTTGACAGTTTATATACGGCAAATCCGTATGACTACTTCAATTTAGAGGCGGACATTCCTTGGATGCTCACGGAAATGCCGGAATTCACTAGAATAAATGATTCCTATGGCTACTGGACAATCCACCTAAAGAATAACATATACTTCTTTGATGGTGTAAAGCTTACCGCGGATGATGTGGTATTCACATATGACTTCATTAATTGGCTTGGCGAATATAACGACCCATGGTATGATGTCTGGTGGGTGGTTGACAAAGCAGAAAAAGTGGATGACTTCACAGTAAAAGTCTACGTTATGGCAGGTGGTCTTATAGCCGCACGCTATGCTTTAGGCATAATTGTGTTCCCCAAGCACATCTACGAGCAAGCAACAACCTGGGGTGGAACAAGCGGAACCTTCCCAGATTGGGATGTGACGCAAGATATGGTTATGGCCTACGAGGCTGATTCTCCTAGCGACCCAATATTGACGGGTTACGGTCCCTTCAAGCTTAAGAGCTGGAGCCCCGAGGGCTCAGCCCCCTCAGAGGCAACGACATTTCTACTTGAGAGGAATCCTAAGTACTTCATGAGGGCTGTGGATGAGAAAGGAAATATCGTTGTTGAATGGAAGGACTGGAGGGATATGACTGCTGAAGATGTTGATCTACATGGCCCATATGTGAAATATATTCAATATACGGTGATTATTGATCCAGAAAGCCTAAAGAACGCAGTATTAAGTGGTGAAATTGACATAGCAGCTGAGCTTGAGTTCGGTATATACATAACTGAATTCCAGGAGAAAGGTTTCACAACCTCATACAGCTGGAGACTCGGATTTGGGCACACATTTATCAATACTAAGTCACCAACACCCGCAGCAGGGGAAATAAATCTCCTCGGTCAAGCAGCATTCAGAAGGGCAATAGCCTATGCATATGACAAGAGGCGTGTATGTTCAGAGGTCTGGGGCGGATGGGCGGCCCCCATCGACATACCAGTTCCTAAGGTTATGGGCGAGTGGAGCATCGAAGTAAAGGGTATGGCACCAGGGTCCTATGCCGACCACGATGTAGATAGTGCCCTTGCAGAGCTAGAAAAATTGGGTATCAAGGATTACGATAATGATGGTTGGCTGGAGTGGAATGCTAGCGATCCCAACAGCGAAATAACATTGAGGATTGAGGGTACGGAAGCTACGACAGTAAGAGGCATAGTAACGGTTCTTGAGGAGAGCTTAGAGGACATAGGAATCCACGTCGAGCCTCTCTTCGTAGACTTCAATCAGCTGCTAAATGACCTGTTTAGCGGAACATTCGAGATAATGTTCTTTGGATTTGGCCTAGGCAGACTACCAACATTCCTAGAAGGCTTCGCGAGCTGGGGCATCTATAGTATTCTGGGTGGATGGACCAATGATACATATGACCAGCTTATTTGGGATGCTTTCTACATACAAACGAATATGACCAAGATCTATGAGGATGTCTGGCAAGCTGAGTTAATCTATTGGTACGAACTACCATTGATCCCGATATACCAGAACCTTATAGTTGGAGTGTACAAGCAGTGGACTGCGGAGACTGGCGTAGGATGGCTTGGTGTCACCGACCGACCTGGTGCTCCTGTGGCAAACTGGTACACGATAATGAGGATAATCAAACCTACTGGAGTTAAGACTGTTGGTCCAACGATACCAGTAGTCTACATAGGAATAGGGGTCGGCGTCATAGTAGTGGTCATCGCGATTATTGCGGTATTGCTAAGAAGGAAGCCAGCAGAGTAAGCCCTTTTGTCTCTGTTTCTTTTCTTTTCTTTTATTTCTAAGCCTTCTCTTGCTTATTCTGCCCTAAGCTTAATATCTCGCTTTTTAACTGTTATTTGTCAAGATGTATCGCTAAGTAATTAGAGTGTGGTGTTCATAATGTTTTCGAAAGTGTCTGCTAAGAAATTCCTCGTTGGGATGTTTATCATCATACTTCTAGCTCCTCAAGTAGATTTTATTTGTGCTAAGGAGAATCTGAATAATAAATACTTTGTGTGGAAGGGGGAGCTTAAATTATTGTCTGCGGGGCTATATATTACCTATTGGAAAGTCACGCATAGAATGGAAGTAAAGGAGTACACTGTAACCGACAGTAACATTAGGGTAGAAGCGTCTTGTTCAACAAACTTTAGCGAAGTGAGTTTCTATAAGGATAGGGTTAGGTCTCATACAGTAGATGTTATGCGCTCTGTTACTGTTTCTAGTCCAATAGTATACCTTGTCAACGAATCTTGGGGTTTCAATATGAGCTTTCTATTCTCTCCATTTATGATAATTAATGCTATGAGTGGCGATATTAAAAGTAAGCTTCAAGAATTATTCGTTGATGGCTATGTGCTGGGCAGTAAAAGGGATCGATGTGAAGGATACTTTGGGGGGCTCTTCTTTGATACTTGGAACATTGAGCTTGGAACTTATAGGGATGTTTATTACATGGAGCTCTACTATCAAGCTGCTATCTTGAATAGGGGGGAGCCACTCGATCCAAAGACGGGTTTATCTAATAGCAGTGTTTTGGAGATTAATGTGAGGATAGATAAGAGCCTAGGAATTATCTGGGGTCTAAGATTTTTCTGGTATTTCAGACAGAACTATCATGAGATAAAAATTGAGATTGTGGATACAAACGCTATTCCTAAGGGTATGTTCTACCTAACGTTAGTAGCAATAATTGTAGCAATCATAGTCGTGATAATTATGATAAGGTATTGGCGGGTGAGGCGAAGACGTAGGCTCATAAGAGTGTAGCGGATAACCTAATATTTTCTCATTTTTCTTGCGTCCTAGAATTCCGATGAGTGCTGATAGATATAATGCCGATCCTATATATACTCGATTCAATTGTAATATGTTGTGATGAATATTAATTAGGTTGGAAGGTGGAATAGATGCAAGCCGTGCCGCGTCGAATGGTAACCATTTGGAAGTGGCGTATTCCAATTACAGGGCTTTTCTACCTATTTATGATAGTGTTGATAGGAATATCGCTAGTTTTACCGTGGAGCAGAACATCGGCAGTGTTCTGGCAAACACACCCAGTATACTCCAGCAAGGGGCATATAACGATTGATATCTTTCTCTGGGGAGCTGAGGTAGTTAGTGTGCACTTGTACGGTATAGATATTGATGGAAACCCAACAGAGTTTAGAGCTGTATTTGTTACTGCCGTACCGTGGTATATCACCGTCTTTTTATTAATGGGATGTGTAGTACTAGGTCTCTACATATATCTGTTGTTAGGGGAGCTAGGCATAATAAATATTGAGGAGAAAAGGAAAGTGCTCTTAGAAGTTGTATCGCTTTCCATAATGCTCGGAACCCTAGTTGGTTTCGAATTCAGCATTGAGAACGTGTCCTCAGCGTTTTCATCATATACAGTTGGTGTTGATAGATATGCCATATTCGGATTCATCCAGGATATAAGGAAATTCTATTACTACACGGCAGTCTCATTCTCTCTTGGTTGGGCTCCTGGATATGCGGTATTCTTTGCGGCATTTTTCATCGCACTCGTGGCGTTTCTTGATAGAAGAATAGCTAGGGAGAAGCTCGACCTCTCATGGTATTGGCGTCTTCGATTTCACCTAAGCGCACTAGCACTACTAGCTCTTTTCTTCCCAATAGCAGACCACATAGAATATAGAGGCCTAGCAGGTGGCGGATTTTACAAGTGGGGGCTTCTGTTTGGGGCTATAAGATATGGTATAGGTGGAGCTTCGCTTGTTAATACATATTTTACTGAGAAGGGGATATTAGCGCTTCCGTCGATAGAGGCAATAATGTTGGCAATCCTTTTGGCAACTATCATGGTTATAGTGATAATGACAGTTCGATTCTTACCTTCACGACATCTAACTAAAGCGACTCCCTTCATCACCTTAGCACTTCCAGAAGACGAGATCATGAGAAGACATAAGATGCTACCAATAGTCTCAAGATGGTTGAGGGTAATGGACTGGCTAATCGCTCTCGTTAGTATAGTAGCAATATATGTAGCATTCCGGCTATACGTATGGCAACTTGGGGTTGTAGATGTGACTGTTGTCGTTAGAGAGAAAATCGGGGTGTTCTGGACAACGATAGTATCGTACATAGCTATTATATCGCTCGTAATACAATTCCTAATGACTTTAATACCAATTAGGCGCGGTGCGTAAGTCTTGTCCATAGAAGAGGGAGAAGAACTAAGAAGGCCTCGCGTTGTTGTAAACATTCGCGGCATATACTTCCTAGCTTTTCTTTTCATTATTTCGGTTCTGATGATATATTTTGGCAATCTGTACAGGGTATATGGTCTTTTGCTCTGGGGACTAGTTATTCTTGTGTCATCAATCCTAGCACTCATACCGATAGCTGCTAGAATAGCCATACCTCGAATGATAGCGGAAAGGGCTCGAGAAGAAGCCCTGAGAGCAGCAATAGAAGAGAAAATTAAAAAAGCACTAGAAAAAGAAGAAAAGGAAGAGGTAAAAGAAGTAAAAATCCAAACGGAAGAATGAATATTGATTGCAGCAATAAGTATTCATTATCACCCCTCATTTCGTGTCGATTTGCAAATAAAATGTTATTTTCCCAAAAGAACTGGAGTCTCATATCCGTAAACATGAAGTGTTTAAATTTACTCTAAGAATACCAGTAGCTTTTGCTTATATTTGCTATTTGCAACAAAATATAGGTTCTAAGATGGTGGCACATGATGAAGCAGAAGATTTTTGTAACAGCAATTCTATTCATGTTGATACTAACAATCATTACACCTACTATAGCAAAGCCAAAAGAGAGAAGATCGGTATACATCCAGGGAGACGGAAAAATCAGCGGGGAGATAAGTGATAATCTTGAAGGAGAAGAACGTTATACAAGACACTTTGGAGGAATTAATGCGACAGTAGTAATATCCGCGACTATGAGTTTCCATGAGTCTCTAAGTATAAAGGCATCTTGGCCAGACAGCATATCCCCCTCATCAACAGCAAAAATAAACCTGGAGTTTAGTTCAGATCCTGAGATCCAATATACCATAGTAGCAAAAATAGAAGCGACTTTCAGCGCCCTAATAGGGCAAACCTATAACGAAACAACCAATGAAACAGCAAGGGAGTATTTGGAAGGCACAATAACCATATCGATATCATATGTGATTACAGATGCAGTACAAGGAGTTCTGCAGCCTCTAACTAAGACAGGAGAAGGAACATTCATATACATACGAAAAGTATACAACGAAACAGGAGATCTAATCGGATCGCACACGGAAAATATAACGAGGGAATACACTATCGAAGGGCAAGAAAAAATAGACTCAGCAGTACAAATGGTGTTCCTAGCATCGGGCTCCGCAATATATAACCCCCAGAATCTCACAGCGACTCTTACTTCGACTCAGCCAACATACACATTAAGCATAGCCACGCAGAGACCCGGAACACTTTATGTTGAGTTGAAAGACATCACCATAATGAATTATACTCTCGCATTGACATCAATAACAATAGAGAATGCTAAACCAGAAAATGAAGACCTGTACATAGGGCTTCCCGCACAATTCGCATTAAAGATGATAGCCAAGGCCAGCCCCATAAATAAATTCACAGCGGTAATTCGGACAACTGGTCAATTAGAGCAAATAGCGAAGGTAACAATAATCATCGCCGCAATAGTTGCCATAGCAGTCCCAGTAGCGATTCCGATCTACAGAAAATATAAGACAAGGAAACAATAAAAACAATTTTTCTATACTTATCAAGGGCTAGGTGATAATAATGGTAGAAACAATCTTCAAAATAGAAAACCTAGTAAAATGGTTCCCAGTAAGAAGAACACTAATAGACATACTCAGAAGAAGAGAAAAACTATACGTAAGAGCAGTCGACGGAATAAGCTTCGACATAAAAAAAGGAGAAATATTCGCACTAGTAGGAGAAAGCGGATCAGGAAAAACAACAACAGGGAGACTACTAATCAGACTAGAAACACCAACAAGCGGAAGAATAATATACAAAAACCAATGGAACCTCGCAGCAATGACAGAAACAGAACTAAAACCATTCCGAAGAGAACTCCAAATCGTATGGCAAGACCCCTACGGAGCACTAAACCCAAAAATGACACTAAAAGAAATACTCGAAGAACCCCTACTATTCCTCACAGACCTAGACGAAGAAGAAAGACTAGAAAAAATAATAGAAATCATGCAAGAAGTAAACCTAGTCCCCGTCGAAGAATTCCTCCATAAGCACCCTGTGGAAATTTCAGGAGGACAGAGACAGAGAGTCGTAATAGCGAAAGCGTTAATAGTCGACCCCGACTTCCTCGTGGCAGACGAACCAGTATCAATGGTAGATGTATCGATGAGAGCGGCGATCCTAGGAATCCTAGAGAGGGCAAGAAGATCCCGAGGAGTAACAATACTCTACATAACACACGACCTGGCGACTGCTGGATATATCGCAGATCGAATCGCGGTGATGTACCTAGGAAAGCTATTTGAGATCGGACCCGCAAAGAGGGTGCTCCTAGAACCACTAAACCCGTACTCAAAAGCACTAATAAGCGCGACACCAGTACCTGACCCAACAGTGAAAAGAGAACGAATAATTCTGAAAGGCGAAATACCAAGTCCGATTTTCATACCATCAGGTTGCAGATTCTGGCCTCGATGTCCATGGGCGATGGATATTTGCCGTAAGAAGGAGCCTCCGATGGTGCAGGTGGAGAAGGATAGGTGGGTTTATTGCTGGCTGTTCGGTGAGGAGGCTAGGTAGTTTTTGTTTTTTCTTGTTTTCTTCTTTATTTGTCTGTGTTTATATGTCATGTCTTTTTCGGGTTTTCTGGCTGTTTTTATTCGTTTTTTAATCTGGTTTGATTTTTTGACTTTTTGGTTTGATTTTTCTGAATATTGGTTGTGGATTTGGGCTTTAACGTGGTCTATTTGGATTACATATGCGAATTGTCAGATAGAATTTGGATTTCACGGGGGCTGTTTCTGTCCCTTCTAGGCTTCGAGTTCTTTGTTCTGTTTGCCTATGTCTATTTGGCTATCCTAGCCATGTAAAATCCACAATAATTAGTGAGCATAGTGATTTTCTCAGAGATGCTTCCGACTTAGTTGTCGCAACTTTTAAAATATCAAAATTGTTCTATTAATAGTACAATATTATGGTGATATTGTTCTATGAGTGGTACAATAATTAACATTGATGCCGTGCTCAGGAAGATTCTGGTTGAATCTCAAGAGCTTATATGCCCAGATGATCTCGTTGAGCGCTCAGTAGATATAGATCTCGACTTCGCATTTGGGCCTATCAGAAAAGTCTATACTGTGCATGGGCTGAGGAGGGTAGGCAAAACATACCTCCTGCATCAACTGAGAAAAATGATAATAGGGCTGGGCATCGAGGCTTCAAGGACATACTACATAAATATGGAGGACGAGAGAATTCCTCGTAAAACGAGGGTTTTGACGAGATTGATGCCGCTAATTCGGGAGGAGTTTGGCGTTAAGGATACATTATTTTTGTTCATCGATGAGATCTATAAGATCCCAAAATGGAGTGCTTGGGCACGAAGGATCAATGATTCAAAAAAAAGTTGCTTTGTTTGTCTCGGGATCAACCAGCAAGCTATCAGCGGAGGATATACCACGTGAGCTCAGGGGACGAAGCTACCCACTAAGATTGTATCCACTGACCTTTGTGGAGTTTCTAAGGTTTCGTGGTGTTAAACTTGATTTAAGATACATAGACTTCAGTGATGAGAGGCTATCCGAGCTCCTGCATTATCTCCGTGAATACATCGAGTTTGGGGGAATGCCAGAGATAGTCCGTGTTGAGGGGAAACATAGGAAAATGGTCCTCGCACATGAGTATCTAAAAACCATTATTAACAGGGACATATGCGATCAATTCGACATAGACAACAAGCCAGCACTCGAAGATTTAATCAAACTGTTGATAAACTCGAAAGAATTCAGTATTTCTAAAGCATATAATGTTCTCAAAAGCATCGGTCATAGGGTCGGAAAGGAAACTGTTGGGAAGTATGTTGGGTATGCAGAGAAAGTATTCTTTGTAGAGCAGGTGACCATACTCTCGAGGACAATAAAGGATCAGCTAATGTATCCAAGGAAAATATATGTTGCGGATAACATCTTCATAACCTCAATAGCACTAAACTATGATTTTGGACGCCTATTAGAAAATATGGTCTATATGGAATTGAGAAGGAGAACATATAGCGACCCAGCGATAAGCATTCACTACTGGAAAAGCAGAAACAAGGGAGAAGTCGATTTCGTGGTGATAAAAGGCCTCAAACCAATAGCACTAATACAAGTAGCATGGTCACTAGAAGACGAAAACGTAAAAAAGAGGGAAGTAAATTCACTAATAAAAGCATGCAGAGAATTTGGGCTGAATAGAGGTGTGATTATAACATATAGAGAAGAGGGAAAAATAAGAGTAAACGGCAGGATAATCGAGATAATCCCAGCATGGAAATGGCTCCTCGGATTGACAGGCCCTACATTAGGCAAACCAACAGAAAAACAAAGAACAGACAGACAAACTCAGCGATAAATTGATCATCACAATACTTTTGAAGTTACCATCCTTATCTCTAACTCAGAGCGAAGATATTTTTCTCTTCGAATCTCTGTGGCTCCTAACTTCAAATGTTTAGGTCAGATAGAAAAAACGCCTCTTTAATTATTTAAATACTAAGCTAGGGGTGTGAGTATATATGTCTAGCAGGCCTCTCTCTCCCCTTTTGATTCCTTTTGCCCTCTGGCTAATAATAATCTCTGCTCTATATCTTAATTACTCTCTCGATGTGAAGGGAGCATTGCTAGCACTTTTATTTATGTATCTGCTCGTCGGCATTCCTCTGCTTCTTGCTGGCATAAAAATTGTGAGGGAGGGATGTATTATTGTCTGGCGACTAGGTAGAAAGAATAGGGTTGTTTGTGGCCCAAGGATAATATTAGTTGATCCGCTTCTAGACAAGGTTTCTAAGTTGTTGGTGAATGTGAGATTAGTAGATTTTGTTGATTTGGTGAGCCCATTTTTGGTGGGCGAACAAGGAAAGATTCGCATGAGATTTGCTGTAGCATACCATATATTAGACCCATTTATAGCCAAGGGTATTATCCAAAAAATCGGCAGGATACTATTCTTAGAGATAAGTTTTGCTTTGCAAATGGTACCAAAAATAGAACATCTCAACTCGCAAAGCAGAGCAAATATTGAAAGAATAGTATATGAGTGGCTGGACAGAAAATTAGCGCAGTATGGGATTAAGGTTTACTCAGTTGAGATAATTAAAGCCGAATAAACAACCTACTGGGGTTTTCGCATCTTATCTGTTTAAACTATAGGACTGTGGATTTCTCCTCTAAAATTCAGGAATGCATATCGCACTGTTCGTTACGCCGTTTATTTGCTATAGGTGCTGCTTGATAGTTACATACTTTGCGATTAAGAGGCAATATTATCTATATTATCTTAGCAAGAATTTTTAGGTGATCGACTATGGGCTACGTTAAGTGGTATGGTCATGCCGCTTTTGAGATTCAAATAGATAGAAAGATAGTTGTGGTTGATCCTTGGATATCCAACCCTAAATCCCCAATAAGAAGAGTTGATGAGCTTCCAAAAGTCGATCTGATAATTGTGACTCATGACCATGGCGACCACCTAGGTGAGGCCGTGGAAATCGCTAAGAAAAATAACTGCCCAATCGTCTCTACATATGAGCTTGCCAATGACCTATCCAAGAAGGGTGTTGAGGGTATTGGAGCAAATATTGGTGGCCCAATAAAGATAAAGGATCTAATAATAATATTGACTCCCGCAATGCACTCATCAACTTGTGGTGTTCCCACCGGTGCTATTATAAGAGGTGAGGAGGCTACGATTTATCATGCAGGAGACACAGGGATCTTCGCAACAATGGAGCTTATCGGGAAGATGTATTCAATCGACATTGCGATGCTTCCCATAGGTGGACACTTCACAATGGGCCCATATGAGGCTGCTTGGGCAACAAAAATCTTAAATCCTAAAGTCGTCATACCTATGCACTATCAGACATTCCCAGTGATATCTGGTTCCCCCGAAGAATTCGAGAAGTATCTAAAAGAACTTGGCGTCTCAACGAAGCTAGTTGTCCTTAAGCCTGGAGATAAATACGAGTTCTAAGGCTCAGTTCTATATATTTCACTCTTTTTTGTGTCTAGAATGTGTGATGGGGACAATAACATTTCGCACCGAAGGATTTATCTATCCGAGGAAACAAAGGAGGTTCTGGAGAAGATAGATAGGGTAGCGGTTCATGCGAGTGATCTAGATGGGATAGCTTCAGCGGCGATTCTATTACTGCTTAAGCCCACTCTAAAAATAGATTTTCTAACGGTTACTGAGGCTAAAAAAGCGCCTGCTATATATGATTTGGTTGTTGATTTGCCCAAAATTGGAGACGCCATAAACATAGATCACCACAAAACAAACTTTGAGAACTTATTGCAGAGTGGTCGTTTATCTGATAGAGATCTTGTCGATCCAGCTTCTCCCTCCGCAACAGCACTATTAGCAAAATACCTTGGTATCGATAGCGATCCACATATCGAGAAAATTGTAGAAATAGCAAATCTAGCTGATACGGGCAAGTTTACTGAGGGGATATACCTCATAGATAAAATAATTAAGTGTTACTCTCGAAACCAAGAGGCACTACTTAAAGTGGCTTGGGCCGTTGCGAAGTATGGTGACAGATTCTTGGAGGATCCCTGGCTTAGGGGAGAGATCTCAAGGCTCCAAAAAGTTTTTGATCAATGCAAGGATTTGTCTAAATTTGTAGTTGAGGAAACCATCAAGAAAAGAAATGTTAAGGCCTTAATATTACATGTAGAGTCTGGTGTACCAAGAATTTGCATCGGGGATCTTATGCATGATTTCATCGAGTCTGGTGGGAAAATCGTTGTGTTGATAAATACGATGCGCGAAAAAGATCCGTATTGCCCATCACTCACCGAGAACATGGGTCAACACACAGCTAGAATTTCTGTTAGGGTAAGGGATGTTGAGTTTGATGCTAGGAAGTTCCTTGAACGTTTTGGGGGTGGTGGGCATAGTGTTGCTGCTGGTGCGAAGTTACCAGTAGATCTCCTACCAATGTTTTTGTTGGAGGCATTCCAAGAGCTAAGTAGGGTTCTTGGTGAGGTTCTATATCTGAACATAAATAGAGATATGCTGGGTAGTATCTACCAGGGGGACTTCAATGTTTAATCTTTGTTTGATTTCTGACTTCTTCTTTCCAGAGATAGGAGGGATACAAACACACATATATGATCTCGCATTAACTGCCATAGAGAGAGGGTATAAGGTAACGATAGTAACGACGGTTGGCAAGGATTTTTCCATTGAGCATATAGGCAAAATAAGAGTGGTTAGAGTCCCATTCCCTAAATATTCTGGCTTCGTTGGAATTGCGGGTCTGGCGAATAGGTATGAGAAAATACTACATAAGCTTAAGCCAGATATAATCCATGCCCACCACGCATTTTCTCCCTCCGGAATAATAGCGGGTCATGTAGCTAAAAATTTAAACATACCTGGGGTTCTTACAAACCACTCGATCCCTGTTGGTTATGAGGCGTTTAGGAGGATCTGGCACTTAATATCTAACTGGCTATCAACAATACCAGCCCTGAAAAATCTGAGGAAATATGATGTTGCGATAGCAGTCTCACAATCAGCGGCTGAATTTCTTAGGTTCTTTTATAGTGGGCACATAAGGATTATTCCTCCTCCGATAAACTATGAGTTTTTTAGCGTCAAAGCTAGAAAGTCAGAAGTAGGTTTTGACGAATCGGACAGAATCGTGCTGTATGTTGGGCGTCTAGAAGTCAAGAAGGGTATCGAATTTGCGATATATGCGTTCAGAATAATAGCTAAGATGATGCCAGAGGCAAAACTTGTGATAGTAGGCCCTGACACAACTCCTTATGCTTGGCATCTCAAGAAGCTTGTTGAGGTATGGGGACTCAAACAAAATGTTATATTTCTAGGGAAAGTTCCGAGGGAAAAACTCAACAAGTACTATGCGGCGAGCGACGTTTTTATTTTTCCATCATATGGAGGAGAGTCCTTCGGGATAGTGGTCCTAGAAAGTATGGCTGCTGGAACACCCATAGTAACAACGATAGGTGGTGCGTTAGCCCCATATATAAGGAAATATGGGCTAGGCTACGTAACGGGTTTCAACACGAGAAGATTCGTAGCAGCAATAATAAGATTGCTCGAAGACGATGAACATAGGAAGAAAATGGGTGAAAAAGCGCGGCAGTTCGCAAAGATATTCTCCTGGAATAGAGTTTTTAGTAAGATTGAGGAAATATATAGGGAGGTGGCACGTAGATGATTGAGAAATCGAGGATAATATATAAAAACATAATCAAGATGGGCCCAGACCTAGACTTCGAACGCTTCAAAGCCAAACTTGCAGAGAGAAAATTTAGGCTTAGTGAGAGGATCGTTCCGACACCCGAGGGCCCCCTAAAGGAATACGTTATGACAGAACCAAAGTATCTTCGTGACCTAATAATTGTGTCTAGAAAGGGATTTGTGGTGGATTCCCGGGATCTAAATTACTCATTGGAGCTAATAACGCTAGCATACGCTATCTATGAAGACATCATGAAGGACTACGTTGAATATATACAGACTGATATTGTGGGGCTATATGAGATCATAGTCTTGGTAAAGGATGCCGAAAATATAGTTAGTAGCGCGATGGAAGGTAGTATTCTAAATAGGATAGGTAGCTACCTAGGTAAGGATTTTAAACCATTTGGAGTCTCTCTTTATAGAGGTATACCTACCGCTCCGCATGAATTTGTGGTAATAAATTTAGCCCCGCTACTCATACCCTTCCAGAAGAGCTCCAGGCTTAAGGTCAACATATCTTATCGAGGTACAGACTCGGAGAAGGCGCTTCGCTTCATAAGAGATATACCTGCACTTATCGAAAAACTAGTCAAAATATTCGCGGAGTGATCATTAGCTCCTTGAATAAGACCGTCATGCATCACATCTATTTGTTGTTTTTCTCCGTGCTATGAATTTTAATTTGGAGAAGACACATCCTCATGGTTTCCATGATAGCTTTTAGCTCTACATATGCGTCGAGAAGGAATCTCACAAATGATTCCTCATTAAGTAGATGAATCCCAAATGACTCAATTGCTAAATCGATGATGGACTCGTTGTCCTTCTTATCTAACATATCTCTTGAGAGATCCACAATTCGTTTGCTGAGTCCGCTGAGGATTGCCTGGATCATAGCTACATATCTTCCCAAAATGTCTCTGTATGAGCTAATGTCAAAAATTCTTCTTGGTTCAACATCTATCTGTCTGTTCAGACTAATGTATGTGAGCATTGTCCCTAAGCCTCTTAGTGGTGTTTCATAAGTGACTGTGAGGCTATCGGTCTCCATAGGAATAAATGCTATCTTGCCCCCAACCTTCGCAGAGGTGAGTACATAGTCTATGACATTTCTATGAGTTATTATTTTTGTCCCAGACAGAAATGGGGCATCTTTCCTCCTAATTTTTGTTCCTAAGTAGTTAGCGATGAATGTAGGCTCAATAAGCCCTAGAACTGAGACAGCACAATTCCAATTTAAAAGTATTCTCGGTGCGTTGATCTGCAACAATAAGAAGCCTATCTGGGGAGATACGTATCCCAAAAATTCCAACGCCTCCTCAAGACTAATATTTTTCCTAGCACAATAATCAGTTAGACTCAGAACCCCTACATCTCTAAGGGTATCAAGTACTTCTCTATCAATGAGGCCCTTACTATGTATTCTGACCGTCAACTGTTCAAGGATAAGAACATTATCGCTCATTTCTTAGGACACACCTCGGTAAGTTCTGTCTTTTTATATTGATAATTTAGGTCTGCTTAAATCCTTGGTACATAAACGCTTTTTTCACACCTTCTGATATCTAGGTGAGATTTATTGTCGAGCCCCACCAGATACAGCAAAGAAATTGAGGAAAAAATACTAGAATATTGGCAGAAAAATGATATCCCAAAAAAAGTTTTTGAGGCCCGAAAAAAAGGAAAAAAATTCTACTTCCTAGATGGGCCTCCCTATACTTCAGGATACATTCATCTTGGTACAGCGTGGAATAAAGTCCTCAAGGATATCATTATAAAGTACATGTTGTATCGCGGATACAATGTCCGTGCGCAAGCGGGCTGGGATATGCATGGGCTGCCGATAGAGGTCCTCACGGAGAAGAAACTGAAATTCAAGACAAAGAAAGACATTGAGAAATTTGGTGTTGATAGGTTTATCGAGGAATGTAAGAAGTTGGCACTGAGAAATCTTTCTATTATGGAGAAGCAGTTTAAGCGTCTAGGCGTGTTTATGGATTGGGATAATCCATATAGGACAATAGACCCTTGGTACATAGAAAGTGAATGGTACACATTCAAGAAAGCTTGGGAGTCTGGTCTTATATACCGGGATCTCAGAGTTGTTCATTGGTGTCCTAGATGTGAGACAGCATTAGCAGAACATGAGATAGAATATAAGGAGCTGGAGGATCCATCAATCTATGTCAAGCTGAAGATTGTGGGGACTGATAACGAGTTTCTGCTAGTATGGACAACGACCCCTTGGACCCTTCCCGCGAATCTGGCGGTCCTTGCGCATCCAGACTATGAATATGTCAAAGTGATGGTTAAGATTAACGATAAGGAGGAATATTACTGGCTTCTTGGGGAAAGAGTGCAAGCTGTTATGTCTGAGATTGGATTTGAGGAATACAGTGTTGTGGAGACTAAGAAAGGACGCGAGCTGGATGGAATCAAATATGAGCATCCCCTCTTAGAGGAGATACCTAGGCAAAGAGAATTCGATGAGAAATATAAACGGGCTCATACAGTTGTTCTAGGCGAATTTGTTGAGACAACTGAGGGTACAGGGTTAGTTCATATAGCTCCTGGCCATGGACAAGAGGACTGGCAGATTGGTAAGGAGTATGATCTACCGATATATTGCCCCGTAGGGAGTGAAGGCGAGTTTACCGAGGGAAAATGGAAAGGCATATTTGTCAAGAAGGCGGATAAGCTCATTATAGAGAGGCTCAGAGAGAAAGGGCTTTTGGTGTATGCGGGTACGATAAAGCATAGATACCCAACATGTTGGAGGTGCAAGTCTCCATTGCTCTTCAGAGCAACAAATCAGTGGTTTCTTGCAGTCTCAAAAATAAAGGATAGGATCATTGACAGAGATAAGAAGTATGTTGAGTGGTATCCAGAATGGGTAAGGAAGCGGTACCATGATGGAGTTGCAAATGTGGGAGATTGGGTAATATCACGGCAGAGATATTGGAATGCGCCGATACCCATATGGGTGTGTGGAGGGTGTGGTCATAAAGAGGTCATAGGTTCGTTTGATGAGCTTAGGGATAAGGCTATCGGTGAGCTCCCACAGAAGATAGACCCGCACCGTCCGTACATCGACGATGTCATCTTGAGATGTCCCAAATGCGGAGGGGAGATGAGGAGGATCCCTGATGTGCTCGATGTTTGGTTCGACTCAGCGATATGCTCATGGGCAAGTATGTATTATCCGAGAAAGAAGGATGAATTCAAGAAATATTTCCCTGCGGACCTCATCATAGAGGGTCAGGATCAAGTAATGAAGTGGTTCTACGCACAGCAGGTCCTTGGTGTTATCGTCTTCGATAGGCCTCCATACAAGAAGGTTGTTATGCATGGCTTTGTCCTAGATGCTGCGGGCTCAAAAATGTCTAAATCTCTCGGCAACATAGTTATGCCCGAAGAGGTCATTGAGAAGTATGGTGCTGACACACTGAGATTCTACTTAACAACAACTGTTTCCTCTTGGGAGGACATAAGGTTTAATTGGGATGATGTGAAGGAGATATATAGTGCTCTAAACATACTTTGGAACGTATATATCATGGCTAAGATGTACATGGAGTTGGATAGATTCGACCCAAGAAAGTACGATGAGGAATTCTTCAGAAAATATGCACGGATAGAAGACCACTGGATTATTTCCAGAGTCAATCATTTAACAAAAGCTGTTGAGCAGGAATTAGAAAAACTTAATTTCGCCAGAGCGGGAAGACACATAATTGAATTTGTGGTGGAGGATCTGAGCCGCTGGTATGGAAAGCTCATCAGATGGAGGCTGTGGATAGAGAAGGATGATCCAATAAAGATGGTGGCTTACTGTGCGCTCTACAAAGTGTTCATGAAGCTCCTTCCATTGGTAGCACTCTATGCACCGTTTATTGCTGAGTACATATATCTAAACCTGATGCGTGAACTTGATAATTCACTCCCAGAAAGCGTATATCTGTTGGATTGGCCCAAAGCAGATTTCGTTGATACAGAACTAGAAGAGAAAATGGACGTAGCAAAGGAAATTGTGAGTGCTGTGGGCGCTGCCAGAGCCCTAGCTAAGATAAAGGCTAGGTGGCCCGTAAGAAAAGTGATAATTGATCCAAACACTAAGCTCGTCGAGAAGGTAATTGCTGAAATGAGAGACCTGCTACTGAGGCAGGTAAATGCAAAGGAAATAGTGATAGGGCACCTAGAGAAGAGATATGAAGTAAAACCGAAGATGAGAAGTATAGGAAAGAAGTATAAGAGTCTTACTGGCAAGATATTAGGGATCCTCAAGGAGACCGATCCAAAAGAAATTGTGGATGCCTTACAAAAGGAGGGTGCATATAGGTTCACCATCGATGGGAGTGAAGTTGTGATAGAGCCAGAAGATCTCGAGATAAAACTTGAGCAGCAAGAGGGGCTGGCAACAGTCCAGTTCAAATATGGATTCCTAGCGATAACAACAAAGCTAGACAAGGAACTCCTAGCGGAGGGATACACCAAAGATGTTGTAAGAAGAATACAGCAGATGAGGAAAGAGATGGGGCTCAGAATCGAGGACTTCATTAAAGTGTACATAGGCGCACCAAAAGAATTTGTGGATATGCTGGGACGACACTTAGATTACATAAAGAATGAGACACGTGCAGTAGATGTTCTATTCGGCCAAGCTAAGGGCTTCGTGAAGAAGTGGAACATAGAGAATTACTCAGTCGAAATCGGAATAGAAAAAGCTTAGATCCAACGTCAATATATTTTTCCAATTTTATCAGGGCAATACTAACCGATATTCTCGGGTGAATTAGATGTGTCTAGGGGTCCCTGGAATTGTTGTTAAGAGGCTTTCACGGGAGGAAGTCATCGTCGACTTTGGTGGTATAAGACGCGTTGTTGATGCTCTTCTCGTTCCAGATGTGAAGGAGGGAGACTACGTCATAGTCCATGCTGGTGCAATAATCGGCAAGATAGATAAGAAAACATTCGAGGAAATAACTGAGATTTTCTCAGAGTTGGCCAAGGTGGAGGAGGATGGATGAGCAGAGAATAACGCTCTCACATGGTACTGGAGGAAAGGAAATGCAGGATCTCATCCAACTACTGTTTAAGGATGTGTCTCCAAAACCTCATGTGATAGGCCTAGATGCTATGGATGATGGAGCGGTAATATTTAGTACTGGAGGTAATAGAGGGGTTGTTGTAGCGACAGATTCCGCAACAGTAGACCCAATATTCTTCCCTGGGGGTGATATTGGTAGTTTAGCGGCGAATGGTGCGATCAATGATGTGGCTGTCCTAGGAGCAACTCCTCTATATGCTCTCGACAGTATAGTTGTTGAGGAGGGGTTCCCCCTTAGGGATCTGAAAAAAATCGTAGATTCGATGCTTGAATCATTCAGAAGAAATGGAGTTACTGTTATTGCTGGAGACTTTAAAGTCATGCCAAAAGGACAGGTAGATAAAATAATTATAACGACAACGGTCTTAGGCTTTCTTGATGGGGAACCTATATTGGATAGGGGTGCGAAACCAGGGGACAAAGTTATTGTATCTGGAACTATAGGGGATCATGGGGCGGTAATCTCAGCCTATCGATATGGCTTGGACCCTGAGAAAGAAGGTCTGAAATCAGACTGCGGATCGATACTTCCGATAATGCGAATAGCAAAGAAGATAGGTGGTGTTCATGCCGCGAAGGACCCAACACGAGGGGGATTAGCCATGGCACTCAATGAGATAGCAGAGAAAAGTGGTGTTTCTATATGGATAAAAGAAGAGAAAATCCCGATAAGGGGGAATGTGAGAGCACTAATGGAATTACTAGGTATGGATCCACTATATCTCGCATGTGAAGGAAGAGTTGTAATGATAGTTGACCCAAACATAGCGGAGGAATTACTTAGCAACCTTAGGTCCGCTGGCTATAGAGATGCCGAGATAATTGGCGAAGTACGAAAAGAGAGGCCTGGATACGTCATTATGGAGACTGAGATTGGTGGGTACAGAATAGTCGAGAAGCTAAGGGGTGAATTGACTCCGAGGATATGCTAGGGTGCTCAATCATAATTGTTGCTAAAAAAATAATAATAGTTGGTCTGACCCAAGGAGTCGGATTCAGACCCTTTGTCTATAGAATAGCTAGGAAAAATAATTTAGGAGGATACATAAGGAATAGAGGTGGGAGCGAAGTAGAAGTCCATATTGAGGGGAGACCTAGGGATGTAGAAAGATTCCTCAAGGATCTGAACGAACTCAAGCCGCCCCCCGCAGAGATTGAGGAGTTAATTATAGTAGATGTTGATCCCCAAGGTACGCGTAGCTTTTTAATTCTCCCAAGTGAGAGGGGTGCGGAGGCTTTCTCTCAAATACCTCCAGACTTCTCAATCTGTGATTACTGCTTGGAGGAGATAAGAAATAGAGATTCACGTTTTTACAGGTATCCATTTCATTCTTGCGCTTGGTGTGGCCCGAGGTTCACAATAATTGAGCGGATACCATACGATAGAAACAATACATCTATGGCTGATTTTCCACTATGCAAAGAATGTAGAAGAGAATACGAAGACCCCGATAATCTACGTAGGTTTCATGCTCAGGGAATATCGTGTGCTAAGTGTGGGCCTAGGCTCTGGCTTACGGATAATGGCGGGGAGGTTGTGGATACAGTAAATCCGCTCGAAACGGCTGCACGGCTTATAGATGAAGGAAACATAGTAGCAATAAAGGGCATAGGAGGCTTTCATATTGCGGCCCTGGCGACTGATGATGAGGTAGTATTGGAGCTTCGAAGGAGAAAAAAGAGACCACAAAAACCATTTGCCATTATGGCAATAGACATCGATGCTGCATCTAGGATAGTAAGGATAGATGAGAGGGCTAAGAACTTGCTTCTGTCACCCTCGAGACCCATAGTCCTCCTGCCTGAGAGGGAAGATACTCCAGTATCGAGGAATGTTGCTCCAGGGCTAACTGAACAAGGAGTGATGTTAGCGTATTCTGGCATACACTACTTGTTGCTTGAGGCGACAAGGGATAGATTTCTTATAATGACTAGCGGGAATCGGAAGGGAAAACCGATTGCAAAAACGAATAGCGATGCCCTCAAACAACTTAGTGACATGGTCGATTACTTTGTTTTTCATAACAGGAGAATAATCAATAGGGTTGACGATAGCGTCGTTAGGTTTACCAATGGTAGGCCAGTGTTTCTCAGGAGGAGTAGGGGCTATGTACCACGTTGGTTGCGGATAAACATAGAAGCACAGAAGCCGGTGGTGGCCTTTGGGGCAGAACTGCAGAATGCGGGTGCTGTTGCATTCAGCGATAAGATAATATTGACTCAATATACGGGGGATATGGATGAGCTAGAGAACTTACTTTTCTTGGAGGAGGCCTTGAATTTCCTTATCAGAGCATACGGGATAGACCTAAATGAATGTATTTTTGTAGCGGATATGCATCCAAGATGTAAATCTAGGTTTCTGGCAGAGGAATGGGCGAAGAGGTTCTCATCTGAAGTGATTTATGTTCAGCATCATAAAGCCCACATAGCGAGCGTGCTCGCCGAGAATAGAATCGATCCAGAAGAAAAAATTGTTGGAATAGCAATTGATGGTGTTGGATATGGTGAGGATGGATACATCTGGGGAGGCGAAGTATTCTATGGAAAGCTCACTAACCTAAGGAGAGTAGGCCACATAGCGTATAGTCCTATGCCTGGGGGTGATCTAGCAACGAGATATCCCCTCAGGATGCTTCTGGGGATTCTTAGCATATTCCTGTCAGATGGTGAAATAGAGGAGATATTTGTGGAGAGGGGTCTCATCCACAGATTTAGAACTCCCCGAGAATTTGAGATAGCATTAAGGCAGGCAAGACTCGAAAGCACAAAAACGTCGAGCATTGGGAGAGTATTAGATGCGGTATCGGGCCTTCTTGGAGTGTGCTATGAGAGAACATATGAGGGTGAGCCAGCGATAAAGTTAGAGGCTTTCTCTAGGAGAGGAAAAATAATCGACGGAATAGATGTAGCGATAAGAAGAAATGGTGATGTGTGGATTCTGGACACAGCCAAGTTTTTTGAATCTATGCTCAACAATAGTTCGCGACCAGAAGACATCGCTAAAACAGCACAATATGCTCTGGGCTGGGGATTGGGGAGGATAGCTGCGAAATATCTCTCAAACACAGAGATTCAGGCAGTATTCGTCTCCGGGGGCGCAGCGGTAAATGATTATATAATCCAGGGTATCTATGAAGGAGCTGGAAAAGCTGGGATAGTAGTTAATACATGGGCACCACCAGGTGATGGAGGAATAGCTCTAGGGCAAACATACCTAGCTATAGCTAGGTGGTATCAATAAGAATTCTGATTTTGGGTTCACTGACCATAGATATCATAGAGGGAAAGAAACTCAAAGGAGGACCAGCATATTTCTGTTCTCTAGCAGCAGAGCTTCTCGGGGTCGAGTATTTTTGTTGCGGCATAAAACCATGGGGCTATCAATGGGATCAGCCCAACGGAGAGTTTATGATGGCCGAAGGCCCAATGTTCGAACACAGATATGTTGGAAGTGAAAGAATATCAAATCTCATAGCGGCGCCAAGAATATTCAAGAGGGATATACCCAATCTAACCAACTATGATATCGTGTTTATCAATCCTGTGTATAAAGAATTTGATTACGAACTCGTCAAGCATATAGCTAGCAGAAGAAGGGTTGTTATCGATGCACAGGGCTTTCTGAGACAAACTCATGGACGACGTATAGTTATAATGAAAGCAGGTAAGGCTGAGCTAGAGCTCTTCAACAGGTGTTGGGTTCTTCACATATCCGCTGACGAGCTCAGCGCATTTGATAGCATTCCCCCGAAACCAATAACTCTGATAACCTATGGAGCAGAGGGATCAAGACTCATAGTTGAAGAAAAAGAATATTTTGTACCTGCATACCGAGTAGAGGGAGATCAAACTGGGGCTGGGGACTTCTTCATTGTGATCTTCGCTGTTAGATACATGCAAAATGATGACCCCCTAGAAGCAACATTATATGCTACAGCGGCAACTTCTCTCTTCGTTGAAGGAGTCATACCGAGAAATCTAAAATTAGCGAGAACGTTGCTAAGCAAAGTAGAAAAACTTATTGATCAAAGATTAAGAGCTCTAAGACCCAAAATAAAGGAAATATAGTAGAATTATTAGCTAGCACAGGTTTATATGGTGGTTATAAGTGGATGTATTCGAAGCAATAAAGACTCGTAGAAGCATTAGGCGATATCTAAGTGACCCAATAAGCGATGAAGATCTAAAGAGGATGCTTGATGCTGCTCGATGGGCTCCATCAGCCGGGAATAGACAGCCATGGGAATTTGTAATCATACGTGACCCCGAAAGGAAGCGGGCTATTGCTAGGGCTGCGCTTAATCAAATGTTCATCGCGGAAGCGCCTGTCGTTATTGTTGTGGGAGCGAACATTGAGCGCTCATCATCTCGTTATGGGGCGAGGGGAGCAAATCTTTATTGTATTCAAGACACAGCAGCCGCAATAATGAATCTGATGCTTGCTGCCCATGCTTTGGGCTATGGAACATGTTGGGTAGGGGCTTTTCATGATGATGAAGTTGCGGAAATCGTTGGCTTTCCTAAACATATTCGTCCAGTAGCAATAATACCTATTGGAAAACCCGCAGAGAAACCTGCTCCCCGCCCTCGCCTCTCACTTGAAGAAGTTGTGCATGTTGAGAGATATAGAAACAGGTGGTCTGGTGAGTAAATAGTTGCATACACTTGATGATCTAATAGAAGTAGAGAAGCCCAGAAACAAGTATGTTATCATGGAAGAGCCAAGCAAAGATGAGGCGGCAGAGTTCATAAAGAGAAATTGGAGACACTTTGTAATCCTTCTTTTTGCCTTTTCCAGAGTAAAATATGAGGGACGTGCTGCCTCAGAACTTTCTTGGAATGACCACATAATAATTCTAAAGCCGGATGGTACGCTTCTTGTGCATGGCCCAGAGAAAAGAGAGCCGATAAACTGGCAGCCGCCTGGATCGATTCTCACGAGTTTTGTTAAGGAAGGAAAACTGATTATCAGGAGTAGGAGGTATAGGCCTAGGGAGGTTGTGTTGATTGAATGTGAGGATATATATGTTCTCATAGCAATGGACACGCGGAGTGGGGAGTTCAGAATGTTCAAATCTGAAGCTCAGATGGTTGACTATGTGATGAAAAATCCAGATTTCATTGAGGAAGGATTCATCCCAGTAATAAGGGAGTATAGGACTAGGTTTGGGATAATAGACCTATTTGGTCGAGACAAAGAAAATAACATAGTTGTCTGCGAGTTTAAGAGAAGAATAGCTGATATTCAAGATGTGGCTCAACTAGCACTTTATGTTGATGCTATTCAGAAGAATTCTAAATGCAAGGTGCGTGGAATCCTTGTTGCTCCGGGCATAACTGATATGGCTTTAATAGCACTAAAAGAGAAGAATCTAGAATTCAGGAGACTTGACCCAAATAAGATTATGGGGAGGTGAGTAGCCTGTATGAGGATCGCCTGGGACATATCTCATCAGGAGTTCACGATAGAAGATCATTACTACTTCTCTATACTGAAAAGGGGGCTTGTAGCTAAGGGTGCTGAAGTCTTCGAGCTGGATGTGCTTAGAGATGTGAACGAAAGACATGTTGATGTTCTCGTGTTGAACTATCCGGAGAAACCATTCACGCGGAGAGACGTTGAGATTATAAGTAGGTTCCTACATGATGGTGGCAGAGTTCTTATCTTCGGCTACTACTCAAATGAGGATAATATCGCAGCAACAGTGAATTCCCTCACAAAACATTTTGGTCTCGTGCTCCGGGCCGACAAGGTTTATGATCCAGTCAACAACGAAAACGATGACCCCTATCTCATCGTAACGAGTAGGATTTACGATTTCAACAATGGTGTTAAGAAAGTTCTGTTCCCGTGCTCAGCATCAATAAAAATCCTCAGCAAAGATGCTGTGACTGTCGTTGAAGCGGAAAAAACTGCGAAGTCCACTCTGGGAGGAAAACCCATACTTATGGCCAAGATAGCTTTTGGCAGAGGAACACTTATTCTAGGTGGTACATGCGTCTTTTGGGATAACTTCAGCATAGAGAAATATGACAACAAGGTTTTTTCACTTAACTTGCTCCTCAGATGATATCTCTGAATAGTTTCTATGTTTTGAGGCCCACTCCACAAGGCTATGAGAATTCCTCCTCTTTAACAGTAAAATGCTAAGTATTGTAGCGACAAAATAGAACATTACCCCGACGAATAGTATAGCATACATGTTGTAAATGTTCTCTTTCAAGCTAACTAGGCTAGCTATGTATCCACTTATTAGGGATCCTATCGTGGAGGAGGCGGAGTAAATAACATTTCTTATCGATTGAACCTCAGATTCGGCGCCTACTTCGGCGTACTCAGTAGTTAGTGAAACAAGGGATATGTATATCAGCGGCCAAACCGGCATTGTCCAGAATATTATGGCTACTGGGAGGTTCCATGCGAATGCTAGATAAAGCATGAACACATCTCTGATGAGGAATCCCGCGATAAGAAGTTTTTCTTTTCCGACTTTGTCGCCTAGCATTCCGATGAAGTATGGAGCAAAAATGCCTATTAGGCCTCCAATACCATTGACCACACCATAGGCGGTCTTTGACCCTAGCATCACATATAACTTTATTGAAAATGCAAGGAAGTATATCGCATTCGCTATGCTGAGAATCGTAACTATTACAAGTAACAGCACCAATGAGGATCCCTTTCCCCGTAGTTTTCCATTTACGGCTTGTTTAAGAGCCTTCTTAAAGAGAGATTTATCTGCCCTAACATTATTAGGATTTTTCTCTGAGTACCAAACAGTGACGATACCTGTTCCAATTAGTGTGATGGATGCGGCAAAAGCAGAGTTAGCATCCATACCAGCATACTCAGCAAGGTAGCCCGAAAGGAAACTGCCCAGTGTTCCTCCAATCATGGAGAAACTCATGTATGTCCCAGTAGCGCGTCCAGTATTTAGCCTCGAGAGTGAAGTTGTGGTAGCAGCCATATATGCTCCTGTACCGACCGCAGTAGCAAAGCCTAGTAGAGCATAGAGCATCTCCAGGGATAGTAGAGACACCCCATAAGTTCTGAGAATTAAATAGAATCCAAAGTACGCAGCGCTAATGAGGATGCCTTGTGCTACAATGAAAGGTTTTTTATTTATGGAGTCGGCCAGAATACCGAAGAATCTTGAGAAGATAAGCGAAACTCCTGTTGAAATTGCGCTAAGGTATGCTATGTCAAGCAAACCGAAGCCCCTGTCCCAGAGATATAGACTAAACACTGTAGAGAATAGGGCCCCAGCGAAAGTTGTGAGTGCCGAGAATAGGGATAATACGGTTAAATTTTTATCCAATCGGACCAGCCAGAAATAATTTATCTTACAAAGGTCATATACTCATACTAAAAGCTGGCTCACCAACCACAGAGAAAGAGAAAATAGTAGTGCAGAAAACTTGAAGTTGAGGGGACTAATACTGTCCTAAATACCCTCTGATTTTCCCTCTTTTTATCGCGGATATAAGGCAGATGTATCCTATGAGGAGCATCATTATCGAAAGTAGACTTACTATTGCCCATTCCAGTAGCGCCCCTGAGATGCTATACCCTAATATGTCCACTTTACCATTTATAAGCTCGGGGTCAATACCAATAAGTGTTGTTCTGAAAAGATCCACCCCATAGGACAGAGGTATAAGCCGTGATATGGCTAATATTTGTCCCGGTAGTGAAGAGAAAGAGTAGAAAGTCCCGCAGAAGATCATATAGAGCATCGACAGGGCATTACCGAAGGCCCAACTAGATCTCTTAGTGGTTATGGATACACCCGCTAGTAGCATTGCGACTCCATAGACCATTCCAAAAAATAGTAGAAACGCAACAAATCCTCCAAGGGGATTTCCTATGATTATTGGAGCATCAAATATTATCGCCATTAGTAGTATTGTCACAGCCATAAATATAGCCGATATGACAAGCTCAAATGCTGCAAGTCCGAGGGGGAGTATCCAATAGGATATAGGCGCTAATAATATTTGTTCGAGAGTTCCCCGTCTTTGAAGCCTTATTATCCCATAGCCGACTTCTCCCATAATACCGCTGAACAGTATGTAGGATGCGAGCCCCCATGCAATTAAATTACATGTTATCACATATTCCCTTGGTGAGGTGGGAGAGGAGAACATAAGTACTAGTGTTGCAAACGCAAGGAACCAAAACAGGAGGTTTAGTATGCTTGACACATAGCTTATAGGATATCGTGTCTCGATCTTAAGATTGTACTTCATAATAGTCCATAGGTCTCTCAGATTATCCTTCAGACCCATCAGTATGCACCTATAGAACCCCTCTTTCGCGCCTCATATTTTATTTTCTCGAACATTCCTAAGCCAAATAGAGGCCAGATTATTGTGTAGGCTAAAAGGAGAAGAAGGTCTATCTCTGGGCTAAACACATATTCTATGTCAAGCATTATTGCACGTGCATCAGCTATTTGGAGTGTCGCAGGGAAGAGTATCGCTATGGCCCTTATGCTTGGTGGGAGAACAGCAAGTGGGTAGAAGACGCCGGAGATATAAACTAAGAGTGCTGTTAGAAAATTGAAGAATGCCCATGGCTCTTTTATCTTTAGTACGAGTGCGCCGAAGAATAGGGACATTCCTAATAGAGGTATGAAACCTAATAGAATTACTGCTAACGCCAATAGAAACCGGACATTTAGAATTATGTGGATATATCCTAGGAGCAAAGATGCTATGAGAATACCACCTATAGTATTAGTGAGTGATATAACTAATGTGTATAGGATAGATCCGAAGAGGAGTTCTAGTGTGTGGATTGGAGCTAAGAAGAGTTGCTCGAGAGTACCTATTTCCATTTCTTCGTACAACCACATTCCAAAATCCCATATTATCATCGTTGATAATGACCACACAGTGGAACCTAGAAGAACATAAAAAACAAAATCCTCTGTGTTTGCATACCTTTTGAATATCAGATTCGTTGTTTCGATGGATCCGGTAACTCCAAAGGCAAGGAGCAGTGGAATAACAGTTAAGAATAGGGGGAACATAATATTAAGTATGGCCCAGCCAGGATAACGGATATAGATTTTGTATCTTGCTTTGAACACAGCTTTTATTGCCTCAAGATGCAAGTTTCTCACCTTAGAAGCTTACCTGTATAGTATAGGAATACGTCTTCAAGGGTTGGCTCAGTAGGCTTGATATAGTGGATACGCAATTTGTTTTGCAGGATTAATTCAATTACGTATGGGAGAACGTCCCTAGGCGAATCACATAGGATTCTGAGTCTACATATTGTTCCTCTTTCGGTTGTTTCATAGCTAACAGCAACTCTGTTAACACCTTCTATTCTCTGGATTTGATCTACTAGCGGGTTAAGGTTATTTCCGAAGAGATCAGCCTCGAGAGCACTCATACCCCTCAGAGTCTTTTTAAGTTCATTTGGAGTCCCCATAGCAACGATTTTTCCTTCATCAATAATAGCCACCCTATCACAAAGCTCTTCGGCTTCGTTCATTATGTGGGTCGTAAGAAAAATAGTTTTGCCCTCTTCCCTCAGTTGCTTGATTTTTCTTCGGATCTCTATTGACCTGGCTGGATCCAGAGCTACCGTTGGCTCATCTAGGAATATCAGTGGTGCGTCATTTACAAGGGCCTTTGCGAATGCTAACAAGACTTTTTGACCACTACTATACGTCTCGACGAGTCTGTCAACAAAATCCTGTATCCCCAAAAAATCAATGATTTCCTGTATACGGCGCCTAAGGATATCTCCAGGAACCTTATAGAGCGAACCGAAAAACTCAAGGTTTTCTCTTCCCGTAAGCTTCCAATATAGAGCTCTCTCTCCCATCAACATAACGCCTAGACGTTTCCTAACCTCATCAGCCTGCCGAACAACATCAAATCCGAGAACTCGTGCCCAGCCCTCATCCGGAATAAGTAGCGTTGTCAAAATTTTGATTAGTGTAGTTTTCCCAGCACCATTAGGTCCCAACAAACCGAATATTTCATTTTCATATACATTAAGTGAAACTCCTCGTAGGGCCTCAACTCTTTTTGTACGACTTTTGAAGAGACCTACTCTTTCCTTGGAGGTGTAGACTTTCCTTAGATTTCTAGTCTCGATTACGATATTCTCCACATATCATCACCTGGAGGCACGGAATAGCATGCTTAAGATCGAACTGGAGCCCCTTAAAAATTATCTCCAATTTCTCGATGTATATATGCATCATATCGAAGTTTATCTACATAATATTGAATAAATTTTTCAATTAAATAAAGATTAGGTATATAACATTGAAGCACTATAAATAGCGGAT
>Ga0190312_1000023_pt1 | contig 76528 bp, 79 predicted proteins | sample 487007910_MG_FD_165046 | JGI IMG/M metagenome (GOLD analysis project Ga0190312, IMG submission 165046) | Hydrothermal vent sediment bacterial communities from Southern Trench, Guaymas Basin, Mexico - 4870-07-9-10_MG | ecosystem: Environmental > Aquatic > Marine > Hydrothermal vents > Sediment ... | reverse complement strand
ATGTAGTAGAGCTAGTAGCCGTAGCTAGCGCTCGTCCTGAAAGAGCTAAAGCTTTTGCTGAAAAACATGGTATTTCACAGTGGTACTCAGACTACAAGGAAATGTTTAGGAAGGCAGGTATAGAGGCTGTAGCAATATGTACTCCACACTACCTGCACTTCCCTATTGCCATAGATGCTATTGACGAGGGGCTACATGTTCTTGTAGATAAACCTATGGCTATAAGCATTAGAGAAGCCGATGAAATGATAAGAAGAGCTGAAAAGAAGGGAGTTAAGCTAGGAGTAATTCTTCAGAGCAGATTTGACCCTAAGTTCAGAAAAATGAAGAAATTGATAGATGCAGGAGAGCTCGGCAAGATAATATTAGGGGAAGCTGTAGTTAAGTGGCATAGAACTCAAGAATACTACGATAAAAGTCGCTGGAGAGGAAGATGGGCTACTGAAGGAGGAGGGGCCTTAATAAACCAGGCAATACACACTATAGATCTTCTAGTATGGATGCTAGGCGACCCAGATTACCTCTGGGCTCAAATAGACACAGTGGCACATAACATTGAAGTAGAAGATCTTGCTGCAGCAGTAATAAGATTTAAGAACGGAGCTATAGGAGTAATTGAAGGAAGCACTGCAACGTATCCAGGCTTCCCGACGAGACTTGAAATTCACGGCACTGAAGGAGCTATACTGATTGAAGGAGAAACAGTGAAGTTTGCTGAAGCAAAAGGCAAGAAACTCGAAATAGAGGAAGAAAAGACAGGTAAGTTAGCCTCCTGGGCCCGCCCAGAGCTAGTTCCGCCCGAGAATCATGCTAGACTTATTAAAGACTTTGCTCAGGCAGTAAGAGAAGATAGAAAACCCTATGTAGACGGATACGAGGGCAAGCGTTCTATCGAAGTAATACTAGCAATATATGCTTCAGGCAAGAAAAATGAAGTAATTAAGTTCCCCTACAAAGATTATTAAAAATAAATAATTTTTAATTTGAATTAATTGGTTTTTTACGGTGGAAGATATTCTCTGCAGTTGTAGCAGTACCAGCGCTTGTACTGCTCTATCCAAGTAGCTGGTTTACCGCACTTAGGACATATACGCTCTTCTTTCTTCTTAAAGAAGGGTAGCGATATTTTGCCTTTTTCCTCAACCGTGGGTGTGGGAGCTGGTGCAACAGGAGCAGCTGGCGGAGTAGGTGGTGACGGTATTTCTACTTTTTCTTTAAGAATAATTATGTCTCCTACTTTCTCGACGTTTTTCCAGGGAACTTCTATTGTGGCGCCTGTTTTAGCCTGAATAATAAGTGTAAATTCAGCTGTTTCTCCTGGCACAAGTCCTACATCTTTTACAGTGCCTACGTAGTAAGCTTCAGGGTCATACACTTGCATGCCTATAATCTTAGATCTTGGAATGCTTTTCTTTTCACTCATACTCTCATATATTTTTAGAAGCGTAGAATTTAAACTTATTGAGTTCTAAGTATACTAGTGATAAGTTCTAGAGAATGGTTCAAACGCAAAAGAAATCGCTTAAAGAGAATAGAGAGAGATAAAAAAATAGGATATTTTGACGAAAAAATAGATGAACTTGTAAACCATATAAACAGGCTGCCAGACTATAGTACGACGAGTAGCTGTAGTGGGAGAGTAATTTTCTACGACTCAGATGCACCCTGGGGCTTTGACCATGGAGATGTTTTAGCTAAGACTCACGACCTTGTGACAGAAGAATATCTTAGACAAATTTTACAAAAAGAGGTAAAAAGAATTCTTTGGGCTTCTGCCCAAGGACCTATAGTGCATGTAGCTTGTAGAGATGTTTCATCAGCTAGCTGGTTAAATAAAATGGCTAGGAGAGTAGGATTTAAGCATGGAGGAGTTATTTCCTTAGAAGAAGAAGTAGTTGTTGAGCTGAGGGCAGTAGATAGAGTCGACATACCCCTAAAGCACAGAGATATAGTCATAGTAAATGACCTAAAGATAGTGGCTGAGATTTTGAACAGTGTCTTAATTAAAGGATGGAGTATAGTAAGTAGATTCTGCGATATTTTAGCAAAAATAGACGAATACGAGTATTTGAGGGAAAAATAGTTAAGAACTTTTCTCGATTACTCTATTAGCGTAATTCAAAGCTCTATCAATTAATCTTGAATATTCTCCGAGAAAGTTCTCTGGTTTTAAAGCCTCCTCAATTTCGTTTGGCGATAGATATTTTCTTATAAAGTTATCTGTCATCAACACTTCTTTGAAACTTTTCTTTTCTAGTAATGATTTTTCTACAAGTTTTTTCACCCGATAGTAAGCTTCTCTTCTACTGACACCTTTCGAAAATAACTTCATGACTATAGCCTCTGACATAGCTCTGCCTTGAGTTAGCTCTAAGTTTCTTTTAATGTTTTCTGGAAATACTACAAGAGTTTCAATAACTTCAATCATGGTTCTAAGCATTTCATCCAAAATAATGAGTGCAAGAGGTATAGTGAATCTCTCGCTAGACGAGTTTGTTAAGTCTCTTTCATGCCACAGAGGAATATTTTCTAACGCTGGTACAACAAGGCCTCTCATCACTTTAGCTAATCCTGATACTTTTTCTGATTTAATTGGATTAGCTTTATGTGGCATAGAGCTGCTACCTACTTGAACTCCGTATTTAAATCCTTCTGCTAATTCCATTATTTCTGTTCGCTGAAGATTTCTTATTTCAGTAGCTACTCTATCTAGGCTGGACGCTAGTAGAGAGCACCACAAAATAAGCTCAGCGTACCTATCTCTGTCAAGAACTTGTGTGTATATTTCAGCTGGGGGCAGACCTACGTATTCTGAGAACCTTTTCTCAACTAAAAGTCCTTTATCTCCGTATGCAGCCATAGTTCCTACAGGGCCTCCTAATTTGCATACAAGGACTCTTTTCTTTAACTCTTGGAGTCTCTCGAGATTTCTGGCCATCTCACATGCATAGACAGCGAACTTAAAACCGAGGGTTACTGGTGATGCATGCTGGCCGTGAGTTCTACCGACCATTACGAGGTCTCCGTACTTTTTTGCTTTGTCGCTCAAAAGAGTGATTAGTTTTACAAGTTTCTTTTCGATAATATTCAAGGCATCTTTCAGCTGGAGACTTGTGGCGGTGTCGAGTATATCGTTGCTAGTAGCACCTACGTGAATATACTTTGCGTAGTCTCCGCACACTTCACATAAAGCTTCAACAACTGCCATTAGCTCGTGCCCAATTTTTTTCTCTATTTCTTTCACTCGGCTAAGCTTTACTTTGTTCAAGTTCTCTTCGATCTTGCTGGGAACACTTTCTGGAATAAAACCTGTATCAGTTAAAGCTTTAACTAAAGCTAGCTCCACACGCAGTAAATATTTTAGCTTGGTTTTTTCCTCAAAAATTTCTCTTATCTCAGGACTACCGTATCTGGATGTGTCTATAGGACATATAGGCACGAACTACATAGAGTTTAAGCAATATAAGGTATTTTCCCTCTGACATGAAGTAATAAAAGCAAATAGCTATCTTTTCTTATGGCATTAAATTCTCAGTTCTGCATTTATTGAGAGAGAGCACGATAGGATGAGAGCTAGTTCTCTCAGAATCTGCTAATCAACAGCATATATTTGATAATAGAGCACAGAAACTTAACAATCTTTTATTCAACGGATTCTCGTGAAAAATCGTGTGGAAAACCATATTTTTCATTGTGAAATCGAATAGCGGGAATGAGAATTAGTGTACTAGGCGGGAGCGAGGCCGGAGGAACATCTATTTTAGTAGAAGATAGTAGAGGAAGAGCTATTTTAGTAGATTTTGGCTTAAAGGTATTTGAAGACGACGAAGTTGTTCCAATGAAGTCTCCTGTAGAGTTAAAAAATATAGTCGATAGAATTGAAGCAGTATTCATTACTCATGCACATTTAGACCATGTGGGGGCTCTCCCCTACTTGCTTAAATGGGGATACTCGGGACCAATATATTCTACAGAGCCTACAAGACCTTTAGTAAAAAGAGTCTTACTTAATAGTGTCAAAGTACTTGGAGAAAACTCAGCTTATAGCGTAAAAGATGTTCTCGAAACCAGGAAAAGAATGAAAGCACTGAAGTTTTTTGAAGAAATTAATGTAGGAGATTTTACAGTAAGTTTCTATAGCTCAGAACATATAATCGGTTCGGCAATGGTACTTATACGAGGAGAAAAAACAATTCTGATAACTAGCGACTTTAAGTGGGAAAAAAGTATGCTCCACTACGGTGTTCAAAGCAAAATAGCTGGATCTTTGCTTTACGAAGAATTCGAGAAATGCGATTTAATGATAATGGAGTCTAGCTACGGCAATAGGGAGGTAGTAAATTTTAAAGATCTTTTAAAGATTTTATCAGATAAAATAAATAAAACTGTAAAAAGAAAAGGTAAAGTACTAATAGTTACAGGTGCAATAAACAAGCCGGGGGAAATAGCACTTATGATAGATAAATGCAAAAAAGAGGGGTTAATTCCCTGGAATTTAGAAGTATACGTAGACGGTCTTGCAGCAAAACTCTATGATACACTGATAACTTTTAGAAAATTTACTAGAGTAAAAAACGCTAGGGTGCTTTCTAAGGCAGTAAAGAAAGTCGATTCTATTACAAGAGAAAAATTAATTGAAGAAAATGAGCCATGCGTAATAATTTCCAGTGGAGAGTACTTAAGCGGTATTACTAGTCTCTTCTACTTTAAGAAAATAGCACCTTCAGAGAAAAATGCCGTAATTTTTGCTACAACAAATATTCCCGAAGGAACACCGGCATATAATGTAGTACGAGGAGGGCGACTACTGGAGATAGGTGGCAGTAAAGTAGAAGTTAAAGCGGAAGTAAGTATATTGCCGCTATCACTTCATAGTGACAAAAGAGGACTATTACAATTTGCTAGACTAGTAAAGCCTAAAAGAATACTCCTTATTCACGGAAGCAGAGAATCAAAAGAAGCTTTAGCTAAGCACCTACACGCGTACAATCCAATAATTTCGTCTGAAAATATGAGGCTGGAACTATGAATATGATTATTGACCCTTATTCTCTATCACTTCTTGAGAGAAAATTCCGAATTACAACAAAAAGGAGTAAATCTCCTAGAATAAGCGGAAATAAATACTTTATAGAGAATTCTAGCTCAGCTGACGCGCTTAGGGAAGCAATACTAAACGACAGTAAGGTGGCATGTATTACTTTAAGTATTAGGAAAGACAAAGTTAAAGTAAAACTTAAAACAATTGAAGGAGAGCTAGTAGTTATTCCAGGAGACCTTTCAGTATACGAAGTAAATACAATATTGTCGATGTGTAAACTGCCGTTGAGACTTCATAGAAGACCAGGGCCTCTTTTAACTAGAGTTGTTAAAGGAATATCGTATGATGTATTCTACTTAAGTAAAATTAAGCCGAGTATAATTAAATTAATAGCGAAGTGGGCTGAATCACATCCCGGCCACCGGGTAAGAGTATACTGTCCTTCAAGAAAATATGTTAGAATAATGAAATATGTTTTCGGTAACAGAAGGAACATTAAAGTGATTTTAGCTAGAAGGAGGCGCTATAGAGGCAGATTTAAAGGCAGGTGAGGCTTTTCTAAAAATACTTCTCCTTTACTATTCATAACTATATTAAAGGCGTATGCTTCAACACCTCTACTTAAGGCTTCTCTAAGTAGCTTTGCGTACTTTGGAGAAATGTCTGAATGCGGAGAAAATGCTTTTACTCCTGGATATGATGCTATAAAAACAATGACACTTCTATAACCTAGTTCTTTCAACTTAATTAGAGTTTCTAAATGTCTTATTCCACGAGGAGAAGGAGCATCAGGGTACATTGCATAAATGCCATTAGAGTGTACGGCGCTTTTAATTTCTAGAAAACCTATTTTGTCGCCTGATTTAATTAAGTAATCTAGAACAGAGTCATATGCTCTAGGATTTCTTTTTTCTATAGACCAGTCTTTAATCCAAGGGAATATGTCTGACTTAGCTAAGATTTCAAATACCTTCATGTGGTAATTTGTGTCGAGAACAGAGCATAAGTCTCCTTTAATTTCGACGCCGAGCAATATATATTCTGTCTTACCATGAGATTTCGGTATACAAATTGCTTTAGAATTTCCTTTAATTAAGTTGATTAATCTACCGGTATTTCTTAAAAGAGCCCTGTATATCCTATTCTCTACTTCAATCAATACTGTGAAGAGAGTTTCACGCCTAATGATTTTACATTCAACTACTTTCGGTACTCGAATTATTTTTAACATTACCTTCTCTGTTAGCGGTACATATATTTAAGTATTCGCAGTAGCTACATAGCTTAGATTCTTCGGGCTCTGGAATACATCCTTTACATAAGGCTTCTGAAAACGTTTTTACTCTCTTCAAGAGTTTCTCTATTTCTTCTTCATTTCTATTTACTTCGAAGGCTTTTACTTTACCGTTGCTTCTACTCACGTAGACTATATAGGCTTTAGGTTTATCGAAAAGCCACATATATAGCTGTGACTGCGCCACATGAGAGTCATAAGGTTTATGAGGTATTTTGGCTACTGTCTTAAACTCTATTATAGCATCTTCAAGTAGTCTATCAACTCTTCCTCGTATTTTTACTCCTTCGTACTCTTTTTCTTTAGGTTCTTCTCCAGCACCTAGTGGAAAACTTTCTTTAAGCAGGAAGTGTGCGCCGTCACCCATAACCATTAATACTACTTTTTCATCACTCGGCGGCTCAGCTAAAGTACGCTGATACCAGCTTTTGCGCAGACATTGAGTGATTTCAGTCACGTAGACTATATTGCTTGGCGGAGGAAAGCCTCCTCTATCTTCTTCCCATGCTCTCCGAAAAGAAGTGTAAACAATTTTCTCTAAGAGCTCACTGCTTACCACAGAATACTTTCTACTGAGATGATATTAGTGTTTTTATAAAGATTAATGAAACTATTTATTTCACACAGATATTGACTCAAATCCTTTTTCAAATGCTAGTAAATTTAAGTCTAAGTATTTTTTCTTAATATTTCGGCGTAAAGACTCTATGAGATCTTCTTTGCTTAAAGGAAATACTTTTAGCCTAGCGACGGCACCTAGTATGACTGTATTTGCTGTGAGTCTCGATCCTAGAGAATCAGCTATCTGGTTAGCTGGTACTACATAAGTGTTCTTAGAGACTTTGTTTAAATACTTTAGAATGTAGTCTTTCGAAGGAACTTTTACCCCTGGAATATTGGGTGGATATATCCAGTCGTTAACTACTATAGTTCCGTTCTTCTTAAGGAAGTAGAGGTATCTTAAGCACTCAAGCATTTCTAGCGAAATTACTGCGTCGGCCATGCCGTAGGAGGGCCTAGGGCAGTCGATATTACCGTATCTCACGTAAGTAACGACACTGCCTCCTCTCTGAGCCATACCATGTACTTCGGCAACTCTTACTCGAAGGTCTTTCTTTACTAAAGCGTCCCCTATGATTTTGGCTAAAGTGAGAATACCTTGACCACCTACACCTGTAATAATAACAGTGCTCATTTTCTCACCTTAATTGCTCCAAAAGGACATATTTGCGTACATACCATACAGCCGAAACACAAACCTTCATCTATCTTAACTTTTCCTTCCTCGACTATGAGCGCTGGACAAGCGAAAGTATTTATGCAGACCATACATCCGCGGCAGTCTTCTACAGTAGGTGGAGTTCCTCTAAGACCCTTTCTAGCTGCTACGAGAGCACAAAGCCTTCTCGCAACAACAACTGCAGGCTTTTTCTCGCGCCGAACATACTCAAGAGCATCTTTGATTGCTTGCTTTGTTTCTCCTACATTGTAGGGATCGACTACTTTAACGAACTCTACTCCACAGGCTTTCGCGATGTCTTCGATTTTAATTATTTTAGCAGGCTTGCCTGTAGCAGTAATACCCGTGCCGGGATGGGGCTGGTGTCCTGTCATAGCGGTTACACTATTGTCCATAACTACTACGAGGAGTGGTGCGCTAGTGTAAACTGCGTTAATTAGTCCAGGTATTCCTGCGTGGTAGAAAGTAGAGTCTCCAATAACAGCTACAACTGGTTTGTCTGTAAATCTAGCTATAGCTGCTCCCTCACCTATGCTAGCGCCCATGCATGTGGAAGTGTCTTGTAGCTGGAAAGGCGGATTATATCCCAGAGTGTAGCATCCAATGTCGCCTGTGCAGGGAATCTTTAAGCCAAGTTCTCTTAAAGCCTGTTTAAGAGAATAGTAAGTAGCTCTGTGAGGGCATCCTGGACAAAGCGTAGGTGGGCGTACTGGAATAGCTTTCTCTAATTCTTCTTTAAGTTTAATAGATTCGATTGGTTCAGGTACTGTTTTCTCACATATTTTAGCTACAGCTCTCATTACTGTCAGTAAATCTAGTTCTCCTGCAAGAGGCAGTAAGTCACCTTTTCCGTAAATAGGTATTCTGAGGTCGAAGTCGTAGAGTTTTTCTTTAACTCTTCGCAGAAGGAACGAGTCGCCTTCCTCTACCACTAGAATTTTCTCTAACCCATCAGTAAATTTCTCTAGAAGCTTAGTTGGAAGCGGATGAGGAGTAGAGAGTTTAAGTACTTTCACTTTTCCGCAAAGATCGAGTTCTCTTAACGCGTCAACTGCATAAGCGTATCCTATGCCGGATGCTATAATACCTACTTTACCTTCTCCCTCTATCTTGTTGAACTTAAATTCAGTTAACTTTTCTTCTATCCTATTCAATCTTTCTATCATCTTTACTCTAAGTTTTCTAGAATTAGCTGGCAGTAAGACCCATTTCGACGGACTATACTCGAACACTGCTTTTCTTTCAATTTTCTTTATTTCATCTAAAACAACTTCTCCTCTAGTATGGCAGATTCTAGTTGTTACTCTAAAGAGGATAGCTGTACCGTTTTCTTCGGAGAAATCGTAGGCAGCTACTATAAGGTCTTTAGCTTCCTGCGGGCAGTAGGGCTCAAAGCACGGTATATATGAAGCTAAGCTGTAGTACCTGTTGTCTTGCTCATTTTGGCTACTATGGCACCCAGGGTCGTCTGCAGATACTATTACGAGACCGCCTCTTACTCCGCTGTAGCCTATTGACATAAAGACATCGGCTGCTACGTTAAGTCCTACGTGCTTCATTGTAGCAAGAGCTCTCAGTCTGCACATTGATGCGGCGTAAGCTGTCTCCAGCGCTACTTTTTCGTTAGTACTCCAGTCTACGATCATGCCGACTTTATCTGCTACTCCAGCTAGAGTATCGATAATTTCGGTGGAAGGTGTGCCAGGATATCCTGCCGCTACGTGTACACCTGCTTCAATAGCGCCCCTTGCGATAGCTTCATTGCCTAGTAGAAGAAGTTTTTCTCCGGGAGCACCAAGTATCAAATCGACACCGTTTACATAGCTACAGCAGAGCTAATTTAACTTATTACTAGAAATATGACTTCAAGAAATAGCCTCGTTTGACAGACTTCATTAAGTAAATTTACTAATGTAACTAGTATTATTGGTCGAGGTCAGAGCACCGACTTACCATCATCTCTCGGCTTTTTCGCCGCTCATCATTCCGCTATTTAGTGTATTATGGGGAAGACTATATTTAAATAATGCTTTGTTTCACTTTACTAGGTGAGTTCACAGAAAGTATCTGTTTCAATAAGGCTTACATATATTCATGGAGAAAAGTTAGTTGAAGAAACACCTAAAGAGCTTCAAGTTCATCTTCAGGTAACTTTACCTAGCGGGGAAGTCATTTTAAAGAAACAAGGGCTTGAGGTTCCTTACGTAGTGTCTCTTGTGACGAATCCTCCTGCAGCTAATATCACGGTGAAGGGTGTAGTAGTTATAACAGGAGATTCTTCGGAGCTTAAAAAGATAGAAAAGGATATCAAAAACAGGAGAGTGCCGCCGTTTATTATTAACCCTCTTATGCAGTTTGCTTTCTTTGAAGTAATGTTACTATCGAGAGAGCTGGGATTACCTCCTCCTGTGCCAATACCAGCTATTGCTCCACAGCAGCCTCAGTCTAAGTCAGGTAAGCCGCCCTATATAACTTAGGCAAACTCTTTTTTGAAACCTTTCTTTAAAGTGTTCTCGATAAAATTTTTAAGTAAAGGGCTCTCAGTTCTATAGGTGTCTTAATGACATTAGCGCTGGGCAAGGTCCCATACAACATACTCGAGGAAAAGGTCTTTACCAAGCTAGGTGCTAAGGACGAGGCAGTTCTCTACGGACCTGGAATAGGACTAGACTCAGCTGTAATAGATATAGGTCCTAGAGTTTTAGTAGTACACAGTGATCCTATAACTGAAGCTAGAAAGAGAATAGGATGGCTTTCTGTACACATATCTGCCAACGATGTTGCTGTGTGTGGAGCTAAGCCAAGATGGCTACTACCCGTTATCCTGTTACCTGAAGGTGCTGGTGAAGAAGTACTAGATGAGATTACAAGCGATATAGACCAAGCAGCTAAAGAAATAGAGGCAAGTATTGTTGGAGGACACACTGAAGTTACTCCAAGACTGGATAGGCCTATTGTCATCACGACGGCTGCTGGAGTAGTTTCTAAGAAACGTTTTGTGACAGCAGCTGGAGCAAAGCCTGGAGACCTTGTATTAGCAACTAAAAGTGCTGCGCTAGAAGGAACTGCTATTATAGCAGAAGACTTTGAGGAAGATTTGCGGGGAAAAGCTGTGCCTATAAGAATTATTGAGCGAGCAAAAACATTCATAGATGAAGTGAGCGTAGTAAAGGAAGCTTTAGCCGCTATTTCGACAGGTGGAGTCACTGCGGCTCATGACCCTACTGAAGGAGGCTTTCTCGGAGGACTAGTAGAGCTAGCGAAAGCATCTAATGTAATGATTGAAGTATATGAAGATAAAATACCTGTGAGAAGCGAAACTAGAGTTATATGCGACGCACTCAATATAGACCCACTTAAGTTAATAAGCTCAGGAAGCCTAATATTAACAGTTAAAGAAGAAATGTTTGAGTCGGTCATAAGCGCTATAAAAAGGGAAGGTGTTGAAGTGCGTATGATAGGCAAGGTAAGTGAAGGATCCGGCGTTAAAGTACATCGTAAAGATGGAAAAGTAGAAGTATATGAAGAAATGATTGTAGATGAGTTGACAAAACTATGGGAGAAAAAAGTATGACAATACCTACTGGTGAAAACAAAAACAAAAGGGATATAGATAAACTGCAATTAATCAAGTGTATTTATAATTTAAATGACTTAGATATAAAAGTATATAAAGCTTTAACAGAGCTTAGGGGGGCTACAGTAAAGGAGCTAGCAGAGAAACTAAACTACAGCAGGTCTTCTATACAGAAATCGCTATACAAGCTAATATCACATAAACTGGTCGAGAGAAAGAAGATTCTAGGTAAGAGAAACTACAAGTATCTGTATTATCCTTTGCCTTTTACAATTTCTCCTGAAATAAAAAAGGCTGCTAAAGAGATCTTGGGGATAGAGCTTTAACTATTATATTTGGTTCGTAGTTTACGATTTTGTGTGGAAAATAGGGGTTAGTGAAGCCGATATTACTCCGCCTAAAGGTGTTGAATTGTGGGGCTATACAGGCAGAATTACTTTTGAAGCTGAAGGTATACATGATCCCTTAAAGGTGAAGGCAGCGGTCTTTTCAAATGGAGAAACTACTGCCATTGTTGTTTCAGCAGATTTAGGGGCTATTCCCAGAAAAGTAGTAGAGAATGTAAGAAGAAGAATTTTTGAAAAATATGGAGTTCCTGCAGAAAATATTATTACAGCTGCGACACATACGCACTCTGGGCCTGCTGTCGTTCCTTTGAGAAGGGCTGGCGAGAAAGTCGATGAAAAATATGTGTATTTAGTTGAAAGAAAAATTATTACTGTTATTGAAGAAGCGTTAAGTAGTCTCTCTGAAGGTGAAGTGTTTTTCGCTAAAGGTTTTGCTGAAAAGCTGGCTTTCGATAGAAGAAGAAAGGGAAGCCCAGTAGACTCAGAGGTACCTCTTATAGCTCTCTTTAAGAAGAATGCTCTTCAAGGACTTATAGTAAACTATGCTTGCCATCCTGTTTGTCTTGGAGAAGAAAACTTGCTCGTCAGCGCGGATTATCCTTGCTATCTCTACGATACTTTAAACAGAGTTTACAGAAAACAGCTTACTACAGTCTTCTTGACAGGTGCTTGCGGAAACATAGATCCTGTATGGAGAGGACGAGGCTACAAGTACGCTGAGAGAATGGGGAGAGCCTTAGCAGGAGAAGTCATAAGAGCTCTCGAAACTTCAAGAGAAGCTCTACTTGAAGAAATTAAATGCGCTAAGACTGTAGTTAAGCTTGAGACGGAAGAACTGCCTAGCTTAAGTGAATTACTTAGTGAAAAAGCTAGACTTGAAGAAGAGTTAAGAAAATTGAGGAAAGAAATTCCGGTAATAGCCGATGTTCGTGAAGCAGTTGAAATACATTCCAGAGAAGCCTTTTTATCGTGGACCATGGAGGCAATTGAGCTAGTTAAGCGCGGAAAAGTTAAGTCAGAATATGAGCTAGAAATACAGGTTCTTGAAATAGGCGACGTATTTATTGTAGGGCTGTCTGGAGAAATTTTCTCCGAGCTAGGGCTTGCTATCAAGGAGCTCTGCAGAAAAAGAGCGCTTGTAGTGGGATATGCTAACGGCGACATAGGATATATTCCAACAGACAAGGCTATAGATGAAGGAGGCTATGAGATAGAAAATGCTTTTAAGTACTATAAAGAATACCCGTATCCTCCCAAGAAGGGATGGGAGAAAATAATATTGAATGCAGTTAAGCGTCTACTTGCGGACCTTAAGTAGCTGTTCTGCGTACTCTCTACAAGTAATAATAGCGGCTTTTTCCATTTTCTTAGCTAGTTTCAATAGTTGTTCAAGTACTCTTGAGCGACTTCTTCTTCCTATGACTTGAGGATGCATAGTTAATACAAATGGCACATTTTCTTCTAAGCTCCATTCTAAGTCGTATATCCATGTTCTCAATACAAGGTCAGGTGGATATTGATGATCCTCGAAAAGAACCCAGTCGTCTAGCTGATAGGATATAGGTATTTCTACGAGAGGTTTTCCCTCGATATCGATAATGTAGGCTTCATCAGAGTCCATCAGGCTGCTATCGTAGACTATTTTCTTTTCTACAAGTAGCTTAAGGAGCCATTTGTGTATTCTCCAGTAAGGGGCTCTAAATCCTTCTATAGGGTTCTGAATTTTACTTAAAATAGCTATACTTTTTTCGAGTACTTTATTTGCGTCGCTAGGCATAAGTTGAGAAAAGTCTTCGTGAAGATATCCATGCAAAGCGATCTCGTGACCATTATTAGCTATTTCTTTTATTTCATCGAAGTGCTTTTCGGCAACATAAGCTGCTACAAAGAATGTTGACTTAATGCCGTATTTACTCAGTATGTTTAAGACTCGCTTAAGTCCAGTTTTTACTCCATATAGTCCTCTTGTTATTTGAACATAGTCTTCTCCTTTTCTAGTGGAAGATGACTCGCCGTCTAAGTCAAATGTAAAGAGAACGGGTATTTTCATAGCCATCACTTTTTAGTGAGGTCTTTTTCTCCTCGAAGAACTCTCTCTGTTTCTTCAGGCGTAAGTGTTACTCTAGCACCTATTTTGTAGTGCCAGTCGTAGCAACACCACCTAACTACGCGTACTTCAGCTCCTTTAAGGTCTTCCGGCAGTTTTTCGTCAGGTGTACGCTTGCTGAATCCAATTAGCTTCACTGTAAAGTAGCATTTTTCCCACTTTTCACTATCATAGTCTTTATACTCGCCTGTTCTCTCGATTTTCGTAACTATTCCTTGAAGCTTTCTCACATAGTCTAAAAGACTTGAATATAAATAATACTACCTTTTCAAGCCGATTTCGCGTAATTATTTTATTTCGTTGGGAGCAGTTATAGACGCGGTAAAATGAATAGACGAGAGCTAGTAGAGAGAGCTGTTGTTGGCGAGAACCTTGAAGCTGTTCCCGTGGCTCCATTAATAGGGGGGCACTCAGCTGTACTTTACGGTGCTTCTGTAGAAGAAGCCTATAGAAACTCTGAATTGATGGCACGCCTTCAAATTAAGGCAGCTAAATTCTATGATGTAGACATGGTTTTTCACTACATGGACACTACAGTTGAAGCCGAGGCATTAGGAGCAAAAGTAAGTATTAAAAATGGTCTTCCAGCAATAGTTGAGCACTTACACGAACTACCTGAGCCTATTTTCAGCGAAAAAGGTAGAATTAAGGTGTTCGTAGACGCACTAGCTAAAATATCTAGAGAGTTATCCTCGACAAAAATCATAGGAGCCTATGTTCTAGGACCCTTTACTTTACTATGTCAGCTATTAGGATTAACTAGAGTATTTAGAGAAGTCATGAGAGGCGAGGCGACTTTTACAGAAGAATATTTAGTAAAGTTATCTGAGTACTCTAGAGGCTATGTAGACTTACTAGCAAGTGAAGGTAGAGCAGACTTAGTTATGGTGCTCGAGCCTTGCTTATCGCTGGTAAGACCTGAAGTCTTTGAGAAATACTCGCGAAAAGCGCTAGAGAACCTGCTACACTACATCAAGAAAAAAGGTCTTTACTCAGCCCTGCATGTATGTGGAAGGTCTAACAAGATAATACCTCATCTCAAGTCACTTCCATTTGATATCATACAGTTGGACTACTATGTGAACATAAAGGAGGCAAAGAATATTTTAGTAAATAAATGCGTGCTAGGAAACCTCAATACAAAGCTCTTCATAGACTCTACGCCGGATGAAGTATTTAATGAAGCTAAAAAGTGCATTGAAGACGGAGAGAGAAAGCTGCATATACTAAGCGCTGGATGTGAAATTCCCTTACGTTCGCGACCAGAAAACATTAAAGCTTTAGTTAAAGCAGCGAGGGAGAAGTATGCCTAAAATATATATAAAAAATATAGATAAAGTCATAGTCTGCAATGAAAATGAAGTTCTTTTAAATGTTTTAAGAAAACATAGAATACAAGTGCAGGCAGTCTGCGGAGGACTAGGCTTATGCGGACTCTGCAGAGTACTGGTTACTAAAGGAAATGTTTCTGAGCCTACTGATGCGGAGAAAAGGGTTTTAGGAGGACTTGTTCAAGAAGGCTGGAGACTGGCTTGTCAAACGAGAGTTCTAGGAGATATCGAGGTAATAATTCCTAAAGTGCGTAAATATATTTTAGAAAACTATAGAATTCGAACTAAGTACAATAAGCGTCCTTTAGCTGAAGTTGTTGAAGTAAAATATATTAAAAACGATTTATCTTGTTTAGATTACTTACTTAAGGAGCTTGGAGAGAGAAATATTTCTGCTGAGAAAGTATCGCTTCTCGCTCTATCTAAGTTACCGGAAATATTCTATAAAAAGAAGAAAGCTGCAGTGCTTGTTGACAGAGAATCGCATGAAGTACTGGACTTAATCAATGAGAGTGAAGTATATGGTATTGCAGTAGACTTAGGAACAACTACTGTTGTAGCCGGTCTCGTAGATTTGAGTAACTGTAAGCTTCTGAAAACAGCTTCGACGTATAATAAGCAGCTGAGTTTCGGAAATAATATTATCTCAAGAATTTCTTATGCAATTAAAGGTGAGAAAGAATTGAGAGAAGTTAGTAAAGCGGCTCTCGATACTATAGAAGAATTGATAGATGAGCTTGCTGGAAACAAAAGAGATAGAATATTCGAAGTAGTTGTTGCAGGAAATACTGCTATGATTGTACTTTTCTTGGGTATCTCTCCACATACTTTGGGATTCAAGCCCTTTACTCCACCTTTCACAGGCATGCTTACTGTAAAAGCCAGAGAACTGGGCTTTAATCTTAATAAAGAGGCGATAGTGAGAACACTCCCTGTAGTGGGAGGGTATATTGGAGGCGATGTCATAGGAGATATTCTAGTTTCAGGAATGCTAGAAGATAAAACAGCCATTCTAGTAGACATCGGCACTAATGGAGAAATTGTATTGAAGAAAAACAATGAGCTCTACTCTACATCGGTTCCAGCAGGACCTTCTTTTGAAGGAGTAGGGTTAACTTCAGGAATGCTTGCTACTTACGGAGCTGTGCACAGAGTCTTTTCTACAAAAAGAGGCATACAGTACGTAGTAATAGGAGGAGGAAAGCCCAAAGGAATATGTGGATCGGGATACATCGACTTGCTTGCTGAACTCATAAGACACGGAATATTAAATAGAAAAGGCAGACTTCTCGAAAACTATAGTAGTGTTAGAAGAAGAAGTGGCGTACTTGAATATGTTTTAGACTATGAGGAGAACGTAGTCTTATCGCAGAAAGATATTAGAAAACTGCAGCTAGCAATAGCTGCATTTAAAGTGGGATACAAAATATTATTATCGAAAGCTGGTATATCACCAGACGAAGTAGAGAAAATATATGTTGCAGGAAGCTTCGGTTTTCACGTAAATCCGGAAAACGCTATAGAAATAGGTCTTCTTCCTAAAGCAGATCCTTCACAAATAGAATTCATAGGCAACGGGTCTTTAGGAGGAGCAGTACTATACTTAACTTCAAGTGAAGCTAGAAAACTTTGCAAAGATGTATTCAGAAAAATAAAGGTAATTGAAGCTCCGATGGAGAGAGAATTCCAGAAACTGTTTTTAAGTAACTTAACACTAGAGCCTGTTGCTTAATAAAACACACTTATATTTAACTGCAGGTAGTGAAACATGTGTTAAATAATCGCAAGCTTCTTCTCTTGGCGCTAAGCCTGACAATAGTTAATTTAGTTTACATAAAAGTTGAAAGCTATCCAAATAAATTAAATGCAGTAGTAGGTGTATTGAGAGAAGGTAAAATCGAGCCAGCTCTCGTATTTTATCCCGGGAAAAATGTATACATTTACTGGAGCTATAGACCTAGCCTAAAAAATACTGGGAGCTACTATTTCTACAATTTTTCTTTAGCAATAAAAATACTTGATTCACTTAACTATACTTTATATAGTCTGATGAAAACATACTCGAATAAAACAAAGTTCGCCAGTATCTCACTTGAATACTACTTAAGCTTACCTGTAAAAGAGTATTATTTAAATGGTATATACGAAGTTAAAATAGTTATTAAAGACTTTATTGAGAACAAGAAATATTCAGAAAATTTGTATTTCGTAGTAGTTAGTGCTACACCTAAGATACTTCATATTAAGCTAAAGCAAAAAGCATGTATTAAAAATATATCATTTAAACCTACAGAAATATCAAAACTATATTTAGCTATAATATCAAATTCAACGTTTCAAATAGTAAGGAGACCCGTGTTTAGCATTAAGCCCAAGAGAGTTCTCGAAGATAGCTATGGAAATAAGTATGCTCTCTTCGAAAATCTGCATATTCCACCTCGTAAAGAACTTCAGATAATAGTTGAATATGACGTTACTCTAAGAGCAAGACACATAGATCTAAATAAAAGCCTAAGTGAACTTAAGGAAGTGCCAGCTGATGTTAAAAAATACTTAATGCCAAGCACTCACATAGAATGCAATAACGAGCTTATTGCAAGGAAAGCTGTAGAGCTTTCGTCTGGTAAAAACAATTTGCTTTCAGTACTAGGGTCTTTCAGCAAATTTGTTAAAAATCACATAAAGTATAAGCCTATGGAAAAAGAGACCAGCGCGTTAACAGCTTATTTGTCTAGAGAAGGCGACTGCAATGAGTATTCAATGCTTTTTACAGCGCTTGCGAGAGCAGTAGGCATACCGTGCAGAGTAGTTTCAGGATATGCTCACTTAACTTACTCTACAAAAAGACTAGAAGAAGAACATGCTTGGTGTGAAGTCTATGTACCTGAGTTAGGCTGGGTGCCTCTGGAGCCTCAAGCACCAGATAACATAGGCTATACTTACTTCTACGCCAACGGATTCTACGTAGCTTTAGTTAGATGTCAGGGAGAAGAAACTACTTTAGCTAATGAAAAGATGAAAGTAAGCTTGATGACTGCTTACTACAAAGGAGGAGAAGTTTCGCTAAGTCAGTTTATCGAAGTGTATTTGATAAAACCGAAAATAAATAAAATTATTTTAGATAAAATTATTTGTGAAGATAATAAAATAATTGTAAAAGGCCATTTATTAATGCCTGTAAACACTACTTTAAAAATAATAGTCTTATGGCCTAGCAACACGACAAGCCTCGCTGAAACATATGTCAGGAAAGGATTCTTCGAGAAGAGCATTCTGGTTAAAGAAAGAGGATTAATTAGGCTCTGCTTATATGCTGAGGGCACTGAATATTTGAAAGACTCGTGTGCAGTAACTCAAGTATTCCTAGAAAAGAAGAAATCTAGCATAATCTTGGAGTATCCTGAGGAAGTTTATGCGGGAGATGAAGTAACTATATCAGGTCGTTTAGCTCCACCTTTAGCTAATCAAGTGATATCAATTACAGTCGAGGGCCCTCAGACAACTATATTGGACTACCAGGTGATAACAGGGCCTAATGGAGCCTTTGTCTTCAAAATAAAAGTACCTTACGCAGGCAAATGGACACTTAAGTTCACTTGGAAAGGAAACGAGTACTATTCTTCGGCAATATCCTCGATAACAATTAACGTAAAAGAGTTTCATTGGAAGTACTTGAATAAAAGAACAGCTATAGCATTGCTCATTGTCGTGATATTTGTTGCTCTAGTGTATTTACTTAAAAGGGAACGCTAATTAGAGTAAAATTGCTACTCAGATTATGTTACGGAGATTAATAGACGTGAATGCATGTGCTAAAGAGATTAGAGAAAAACGAAGACTGCTTATCTACGGTAAGTGCGTATACGATGAGTACCCCGAAATATTTCGCAAGTACTCTGAGAACAGAGTTTGCCTAGCAGTATGTCTTGAAGCAGAACACATGAATATAGTGGGATTTAAACTAGCATCTATAGTAGCTAGATTGTCTTTAGAGGAAATAGTAGTATTGACTGTTGATGGGTCGCCTCATTGTGTACAACTTCACTTTATGGTAGAAGAAGTAAATAAAATATTCGGCGGAAATCTTCCAGTAAAACATTTAGTTATTGAGGGAGGAGAAATAGTTGAAGTGGATCAGCGGGTAGTCAAAACCGCTAGATATTTAACAAAAGTTAAAAAACTCTTATATCGAGAGTAAATGAGCGATCAAAAAAGACCAGAAATAAAGAAGAGATCAATAGTGCTTGCATCAAGGTCTAAAGCTAGAAGAAATTTACTCAGAATGCTCGGTTTTCGAGTACTGCTTGTAGTTCCTGTAATAGAAGAGATTATTGTGAGAAGAGGTTCGTTAAACTATGTCAAGAAAGTAGTTGAAGACAATGCTCTTAAGAAAGCTTGGAAAGTACACGAAGTCGCTAAAAACATGCCTGTAGTAGCTGCAGACACGCTGATATACATAGACGGTGTAGTCTATGGGAAGCCTAGAGACGAAGATGAAGCGAGGAGAATATTAAATCACTTAAGAGGAAGAGAACATATAGTTGTAACAGGCTACGCGGTCATATACAAAGACGAAGTATTATCGGGCTACAGAAGAACAATAGTTAAAATGAGAAATTTCAGCGACAGAGAGCTTGAGTATTATTTATCAACAAAAGAGTATGTAGGAAAAGCTGGAGCTTATTCAATCCAAGGGCTTGGAGGAACTCTAGTCGAAGAAATTAGAGGATGCTATTTTAACGTAGTAGGATTGCCGCTACCAGACATTATTGAATGCTTTGTAAAACTAAAAATATGGCCTCCAATAGAATTTAAACGTACTCGTACATCTATTTTATAAGCAAAGGTACTAAAATAAAGGCATTTATATTTTACTAAGTCAAAATTTAGCGTTATTCTTCCATTTTATCTATAATCTTTCTAATTAGAAGAAGTTCATCTTCGTCTATAGCATTTGAGTCGAGAAGACCCCACTTCACAGCAGCATCAATGATTCTCCGATATAACTGTCTATTTACATCAATATCTTCTGTTCTCCCTAAAATACTTGAGGTCCTTGGCCTGGAATGTAAACAACGTATATCTTTTCACCAGTCTCTCTATTTCGAAGAACCATAAAACCTTTTTCAACATTTATCTTAATAATATCTGAATTAAGTATATCTGAAAGCGAAAGAAATATTTGAGTGAGTTTAGCTCTAGCTTCTTTAAGCGCCTTACTTACAGCCTGCTTTGATATACCTAGTTCCTTAGCTATTTCCACTTCTTTTAGGCCACTTTCAGCTTTCTTAACTAGTATTTCTTCCATACGGGAAGGCAACTTAAGTATCAAATGACATCACCTCTTACACAACAATATTAACTAACTCTTGTGCAGTTTTCTCGTCAACAGCTACAATAGCGTAGTGTCTTCCCGCGCTATCTTCTATAACAATTAAGTGTCTTCTAGTCGAGAAGTAAAGTACCATCGCATAGAATACGAAGGTCAATAGCATGCCTGTCATCAAGAAGGCTAGTGTACGTAAGTCGCTTGTAATAGGTCTGCCGAAGACTTTATTGTAGATTGATGCTACTTGGAAACATAGTATTGTAGAAATTGCTCCTAAAATGCTTCCCGTGTACTTAATGAATTTCATGAAATCAGAGTAAGTAAGCATGCATCTAACAGTTAAAATAAGTCCTGCAACTACTGGTGCTAGTAAGAAAGTCAAATACTCTATTGGGATAGATGGAGCAGTTAAAATCATGTAGATTACTGGAAGATGCATCATCATAATTGAAGGAACTAAGTATAGCTTGAAGTACTTGAATATCTTTCCTCTACTAAGATTATCTAAAGCATATATTTCTGTAATATTGGTGACAGAATACTTGAAAATGCTTACAGGGTAACCGTACACAAGCACTAACCTTCTTTTCACTGCTAGTACTTTTTTCCCTACAGAAAGTAAAGCGAAGACTATACCAGCTAAGAATAGGCATAGGGTGTACGCACTGAGAGTGCTCCGTGTTGTATTTAGTAAAAAAGCTACGATAATTAATATCATCGATAAGGCCAGAGAGCGAAGAGTGGCTTGAATACAGGTTACCGAAAGAATTTAAGGTAAAGTGCTTTGGCTCATGGATAAATAAGACGAAAGACACAGTAATCGTTATAGTAGAGGAGAGCTTGATGAGAGTACCATACAGATTCCTATACTGGTGGAGTATCAAAAAGGTTTACTGAATACTACAGTTTTTGCAAGTAAATTTGTAAAGCAAATAGTTTAATGTAAGTCGATAATCTATACTTAAAGCGCAGTCTGTAAGTTAAATGTTCTGATTAAATGTTACAATATTTTGATTCAAAGTACTTTTACTTTATAGTAGAGAAGCTAGCGCAAAGTTAAATTACTTCCTAAGCATAGTCGCTAATGTGGCATTGAAGAATACAAGTACTAAGAAAATAGTTTTTACTGCGATCGGCGCAGCTTTAGTTTTCCTAGGCACTGTTGCTATCTCAATATACATCCCTGAAACAAAAGGCTACTTTAACATAGGAGAATCTATGGTATATACTATTGCTTTGCTTTTCGGTCCTACTATAGGTGGAGTAGCTGGAGGACTAGGATCTGCTCTAGCTGATATAGCGTTAGGCTACTACCATTATGCTCCAGCTACATTTGTAATAAAGTTTATTGAAGGATTTTTAGCGGGATATATTTACTACAAGCTGAAAAAATATTCTGAAAAGAAGTTGACTATAATAGGTTTTATCATTCCAGTAGGCTTAGTTGCACTAGGAACATACTACTATAGTGCGTACGCTGAGCTCACTTTATTTGGTTTAGCTACGCTAGGGCTTTATGTGGCGGCCTACCTATGGATAGCAGTTGCCGCTGCAGTTGCCTTAGTTTTCATATATTTCATATATAAGAAAGAATATGAGCTTTCAATTAAAGTAATGGCTTTAGGAATTGCTGGACTAGAAATGGTTCTCGGATACTTTCTCTATGAATACTATGTGCTGGGTTTTGGTCCAGCAGCATTAGCTGAAGTACCATTTAATATAATGCAAATGATAGTGGGAAGTGCTATAGCGATACCGTTAGCTGTTCAATTAAAGAAAACTGTTAAGGAAATATTTTAATTTCTTTTAAAACAGTAGTTGTGTAGAATCCTGCTTTTATCTCTACTTTAGGTTTTTCTACTGTAGGTACACACATTACAGCTATTTTGTTTTCTTTCCTTACTAGAGATTCTGGTACATAGAAGTCTTTTTGAGGGCCTTCGGGAACATATCTTCCTACTAGCTTTGAGTTGAAGTATATGAGGCATCTGCAGTTGCTGTCTATAGTTATTTTGAGGGGAGCTAGTATTTTCTGAGGAATATCTGTTTGAAGGGTCCAGTATTTCCAGAAACACTTTTCAATAGTCTTTACTGCAGTTGAAGGCTTTTCTTCGAACCACTTTTCTCTAATACCTTGAGTTCCCTCGATTATATGCCATGTTCCCTCGATTTTAATCTGATATACTTTAAGCAGTACTTTGTCCACACCTTTACCTTCGATAACTATTAACTCTATTTTGTTTTCTCCGCTTCTTAGGTATCTTGAGATATCAAAGCTATACTTCTTTCCTCTATCCCATGAAAGCCATGATCCAGCGTGTCTTCCGTTAACGAATATTAGTATAGCTCCTCTTCCTTCATGTAGCTCGAGAATATAGTTGTGTCTAAGATCTTCTTCAGTTAACTTGAAGGTGTACTCGTATATGCCTGGACCACTGAACTCTTTTACTTCTTTGGGAGCTTTCTTCAATTTTAGTAGTTTATTAAATTCTTCGGTATCTAGTGGGTTATTTAAGAGCATTGAATAATCTATTCTTGAAACAATACCTTTGTCATATACTTCTTTAAGCGACGGTATCTCATAGTACTTCCAAGAGGAGACTTCTTTTTCATCGATTTTACCCAAGTATATTCCATTGAGTACTCCGTTTAAAATCGGCAACATGCCATCGTTGTTATGTCCTGTAGCCTCCAAGACTATGTATAGCTCGTTTTTGTTTTTCAAGTTTTCTGCCTTTAGCTCAAAGCATCTATAGCCGCATCCTATTTTCTTATTGTTTAAGAATACTACAGCATAGTCGTTTACTAAACTGAAGTACAGAGTATCATTAATGGGTTTTTCTTTAAGTTTAAATGAAATTAAGTACTCGTAGAACCCGTTTTTATAAAAGCCTGCTTTTTCTAAAGGAGTATAGGGCTCGATTTCAGTCATAGCGTTCAACTGCGGTTTATTTTCATAGAATACTTCATTTAGTGGACTTAATTTGAGTGAAGGAAGTTTTTCTGCGTTAAACTCTATTTTAACGCTATACACTTTTTCTAATATTTCGTTGAAGTCTGCTAGTTTTATAGGAGATATTATAGTTGCTGTTCTCTTAGAGCTAATATAGTCTTCAAATACTACTTTGCTGTCGTCTGCCTCTCTCATAAAGTAGATATCTGATATAATAATGAATTTGCCTAAACTGTTTTCAAATATCCATGTTTTGCTTGCTCGCTCTTTTGTAGTAAACACTAGAAGTAGAGTTCTGCCGCCTGAGACAAGTTCCACTAGATAATCTTTCTTACCTTGGATATGTCTAATTACTAGTGTTTTATCTTCTACATTAACGCTTATTTTCTCCGAGCTTACTGACCTGACTTTAATAGGAGTCTTACTCTCTAAAACTGTTTCATTTTCTTCGTTTTCATCACTGTAAAAAACTGCTACTATTCGATCACCTACTTTAGTTACTAGGAGTGGCTCGAAAGTAGAGTACTTCAATTTAAACAAGGTCTCAGGGAAAACATAGTTTACGAGAACTATTTTCATATACTTTGGAGGTACTGTGATCCGCGGGAGCTCTATATCGCTTACTCTGATTTTAACGCAGGTACTTTCATCTCGAATATTTCGTATAAATACTAGAGCTGTGTCTCTACTTTTTCTGCAGAAAACATCGGCGTCTCCTTCAAGTATCTCGACTTTACTTTCTTCAGCTTCTGTAAGTAGATCTTCAAAAGACTCAATGAATAAGCCGAGGCGCCTAATAGCATAGTATCTTGGCTTAAGTTCTCCCCACTCGCTTATAGCTGCATCATAGTCGTATGTAGTAGTAATGTACTTTGCGGTAAAGTACTCTGGATTTGTTCCGCCGTGGAACATGTAGAAGTTTATTGCTTTTACACCTCTGGCTATAGCAGTTTTAACAAGCATTTCTGTCCATCCTGCAGGAAAGCTTCCTCTCTCTGTAGGTAAAGGCTTGCCGAAGATACTGAACCATCCTCCTTCAAGCTCCATGAACATTAACGGCTTATCTTTCTGGCTCCTCTTAACTTCCTCTATTTTTCTCTCAAATTCACTTAATACCCATGGGTCAGGGTAGCTGTCAATAGTATCGATAATAGGTGTTGAGTGAACATATCTGTTTTCGTTAGTAACTATGGGAACATCTTCGCCTAAATACTCTCGAGCTTTCTCGTACAGCACGAAGTGTAGTGGAACATTACCCCAGAAGTACTCGTTTTCTATCTGAAACATTATTGTAGCTCCGCCTCGACTGTACAGAGTTCTCTTTATGATAGGCAGTATTGCGTCATACCACCTTAAAGCATAGCTCAGATAAGGCTCTCTAACGGTTCTGAATATATCTGTTTTAGCATACAGCCAGTTAGGATGACCACCGCTGTCCCATTCACTACAAATATAGGGACCTGGCCTAGCAATAAAGAAGAGTCCTAGCTCTTTACATAAATTAATATATGTTTCAATATCTCTATCGCCATTAAATCTAAATACTCCTTCCTCTTCTTCATGGCAGTTCCAAGCAATATAGCTTGCAACAGTATTCAGGTGAGCTCTCTTTGCTTTAAGAAGCCTGTCGTACCATAGGCCCCTAGGAGTCCTAAAGTAGTGTATTTCGCCGCTGAAAATGAATTTCCTCTTGCCACCTATTTTAAATGACTTACTATCATAGCTAACTACACTCACGAAAATATCTAACTACATGAAAATAAATGACTACACAATTTTCTTCATATTGAGTATACTTAACTAAGATAGTTTAGTACGAGCATAGACTTAGTGGCCATTAACTTTAAAAGTACTTGCAGACATAAGTAAATATAGATGAAGGTAGTTAAATACATTGCAGTAGCTCTTCTTGCTATTCTTGGGATACTAATGGCATTTATAGTAAATATTCATTTTAGACAAAAAATAGAATACGAGTATACTCTAGAAGAGGGATTAATAGCACACTGGACTCTGGACAAAATAGTGGGCGGAAAAATACTTGATTCTATTGGAGAACTGCATGGAACAGTAGTTGGGTCAGTGAAAGTAGCTAAAGGTGTAATAGGTAACGCGGTATATTTCAATGGAAAGGGCTACATAAAATTCTCGAAGAAAACAATAGAAACATTAGGAAAACTAAAGAAAGGAAGTATTTCATTATGGTTTAAGTACATAGATGTTCTCAATAAACAAGAAATATTACCCATATTCTATCTAGGCATATCAAGCGAAAACAAAACAGACAACATGTTCATAATCGAAATAGGACACGCGAAACCCGGCAATAAAAAGCTCTATGTCACTTGGGTTATAAACGGTAAACCCGTACTCTGTTTCGACAGCCGGGTCAACTTAGAGTCAGGCAAATGGTATCATCTCGTAGTAGTTGTAAGTTATCACGGAAACACAGCTTACTTGAATGGAGTTGAGCTAACTAATCGACACTACAACTTTGGGTCCCCTAAGATGAGATTATTTTTAGCAGATATACCTTCAAAAGAGCTACTAGCAATAGGATACGGTAAAACAGCCAAAAAGAAATCACCACATTTCCTCTACTTCTACGGAGCAGTAGACGATGTACGAGTATATAGTAGAGCACTAACTGCAGATGAAGTGAAGAAGCTTTACGAAGAAGCAAAGGGATGAATAAATCCATTAGTTCATAATACTTCTTTATAAATATCTCTACTATCGTAAACTTTAATAATTTATATAAATATCTAGTATATTTCGAAGTCTCTTGGATACCTGTATTTTAATTCTTTAACACCAGAATATTTTCTATCATAGCTGACTAAGATATCATTTTCTTCAATAGCAGCTGCTGCATGAAGACTATCAAAGTATGTAAGGCCATATTTCTGTCTTAGTTTCCATGCTTTTGCAAAATGTGATGCTCGCTGTGGTAGCACTGAGATATTATAGTACATAAGCAGATCGTTTAATCTCTCGTAAAAATCAGGAAGTTTTACTACTATTAGTTTCGATGAAATTAGTAAATCCAGCTCAATTAAGGCGTACGGCGACAGTTTAATAGATTTAAGTCTACTTACTATGTTTTTTGCTTCACTGTGATGTTTTTCTGTCTTAGAGGCAAGCGCTACTAAAATATCGGTTTCAATTATAACCATCTTTCTCTAACCTTTTCTAAAGCCTCTTTTTCTACCACTTTCCTGTACTTCGACATTTCTTTCTCTATATCAGTTGAGCCCTTAATAACAGTCTCTGCTAGAGCCTCAATAGGGTCTTCTACAGCCTCAATAATTAATCGCTTCTCTTCAACACGTACTTTAACAACATTTCTTAAATTCAGTTTCCTTCTAATGTCAGCGGGTATAAGTATTCTACCTCTAGAGTCAATTTTTAACAATAATTCCATATTCCCACATATATAAATGTGGGTAACCCACCTATAAATCTCACCATATTCAGCTCTTTCTTACCAAAATATTGCTTAATACTGGCAGTCATCAGAAAAGCCTACTCTAGATAATTGTCTTAAAGAGTCTTACTTAATTCGGAAAACTGCACGAAGTTCATCAGCGAGGGTGATAATCATCACTCGATCAGGCCGCTGAACGGATCATCACCTACTATACTCATTACTTAAGAACTCAGAGGTCACTTATATGTTCTGACCGTTTACTGTATATGTGCTGTAAACCCGGGTAATTGGCTGAGGTAGTAGTTTACTAAATGTTTCTACGGGGTTTTAGGGGTATAAGTAGTCTTAAGGTATGTTAAGATTTTATGAAGTGTACGAGCATTTGAGAGGTGGAGTTGAGTGAAACTTAAGTAACTTGTATTAACGGCTTTTCTAACCGCTGTCTTAGTTCACACGGCGCTCTGGAGCCTCGCTTCAAGTTCTATGCCCAGAAAACACTACGTGGCTAGCTACATCACCCATGTTGCTACTCGCTATAGTTTCTTAGGACTAATAACAGTATTAGCATTGCATATAATTAAAAGAAAAAAGGCAATAGAGTCTTAATAACAGCTATGCATCTATAGAGTATCTCCTAGGAAGTAGTATTATACTTTTGTTCAGATATCGCTTTCTTAAATGCAGATGAACTATAAATAGCCATTAAACAGACCGCGGAATGAATCATCACTCTACCATACTATAATATACCGGCCTCATTTATCTTTCCTATGTGAAACTGATAGTCAAAGTAGGGTCTCGCAAAACTCCCGACGGATACTTTATCGCGGTGGCTCCAAGAGAAGCTAAATTGCATCTAGACGGCTTCTCAAATATCGAAATCGAGGAAGCTGGAACAGAAGTCATTATAAAGAGTCGAAGCAGAAGTACCTTAAAGAAAGCTATTCTTAAACTGAAGTCTAAAGGCTTCTATATTGAAGGGTATTTATAATTAAAGTATTTAACCTAACTGTAATATATTATATTTCATTGAGATCCTTTAATAATTCTTGTATTAATTCTGTTTTTATATAAAACCTTTTCTCATTAAAATTTTAATAAATGGTCTGACTTCAGATACTATTCCTTTAAGTTTCATTATCTTCAGTAAACCTAAAGTACCAATAACATTAATTCCAAGTCTTTTACTACTTTCTACCCTTTAAATCATCTATTATCAATAACATATTATTTTCAATAGCCAATACTATTGCCTTAGCTTCACCTTCATCTACTACGAGTTTTTAGTGCTGCAACTAATTAACGATTAATAGGATTCCCAATTTCTAAAAAATTCAGTTGCTTAAAGTAGTTTTCTTCTTTAATGCTAAGTTCTTTTCATTAGAGCTGGTGGAATAATTATTTTACTAAAAGTATTTCAAGTTTTTCAATAAGTTTAGCATGTTTTAAAGCTATGAGTGGAGAAGTATTCGAAACAGGCTTCATGTAAATACTAGTGTTAGAGTTGTCTTGCAAGTTTTTCAGCATTTTGAGCTCCTCTTTTAGCTCTTCGAGTGTCCAGTTTACAATGCTTATTTTTCTTTTTGAGAACTCTTTCATAAAATCTTCTACATATAAATCCGCTAAAGAAGCTGCTTGTTTAATTGTTAGTCTACCTTCACGAAAGAGTTCTATAGCTAGAAGTACTTTAGCTTCATTTTCATCATATCCTCAGGGACGGTAATTCTTAATGTTCTAGTTGACTTCATGGTATTCTCATGAATTATACCAGCTTTAAAGCCAATATTTCTATCCTAAAATTAAGGTGAAAGATCTCTACTATGTAGTGTAAGCTCAGTTAAAGATTAATTTAATTTAAGGTATATTTAGAACATGCGTTATACAGGAGATTTAAGCGTAGATGAAGTTTATAATGCTTTAAAAGAGACCGATATTGCTTATATCCCTATAGGCTCTACTGAAGGACACGGCTACCATTTACCTATGAGCACCGATACTTATGTAGCTGAAGCAGTTTCTCTTTTAGCTTCTGAAAAAACAGGCGGTCTCGTGTATCCTCCAATACACTACTCTTTTGCTGGGGCTACTTCTTCCTTTAAAGGCACAGTAACTATACCATTGAGGCTTCTTTCAGAGCTAGTTAAAGAAGTAGCTAAGTGTCTTTGGAGCCAAGGCTTCAGGAAAATATTTTTCGTAAGTATTCACGGTCCCAATGAAATTGCTTTAAAAACTGCTGTAAGAGAGCTTTACGAGTACGACGAAGTCTTGGCAGTATATTTTAACCCGTATTCAGTGATTAGAGAAAAAGTGCTGAGAGAAGGCTTTGATGAAGCATGGCTTGAAGCCTCTGTTCTATACGCTGCACTTAAAGTCTTAGGAAAAAGTCATCTTATTAAGAAATACCTAGAGAAGAAATCCGAGGAAAAGAAAATTCAGATTCCTGGATTAGGCGAAATAGCTAAGAAAGGAGGATATACTGGCTTCAGATACGTAGATTTTACTCAACATTTACCTTGGAGACCTAACATCGACCCTGAGAAAGGATTAGAGCTATTAAAAGAAGCTGCAGACACATTAGTCGAGTTATCGATTTCACTAGAAAAATACATCAATTATTTAAAAGAAAAAAGCTTCAAGTACTATATTTAGATATCATCGCAAGCTACACTTTGTCGTATACTGATGGATTCCAGTCACGTATTTCATATTCTTCTTTTTTCAATATTATCTTGAAAGGCGGTAAATTATGCATTAGCATTACACCTGGACCCACTATGCTACAGGGACCTACTATTCTGCCCGGCATAAGTAATGCGCCGACTCCGGTGCGAGAGTAGTCTCCGAAGAAAATGCAGTTTCCTCGATAACCTGCGTTTCTAAATATCCCCTTGACTAGTACTTTAGCGGGCTCATCGTCGAACCTAAGAGTACCTGTTATTGTTCCCGCGCCTATCTCACTTCTTTCACCTAGTATACCGCAGATATGTGAGAAGTGTACTATCCAGCTGTAGTCTAGGACCACACCAAAGACCTCGGCACAGTGTCCTATCCTAACTCGATTACCTATACATCCGCTTACCTCGCAGTACGGACCTATTATACACTCCTCACCTATGACTGTAGGTCCATAGATATGCGCTCCATTGAGTATTCTCGTATTCTTGCCTAGCCACACTGGGCCTTCAATACGTACATTATCCTCTATAATTACCCCTTCGCTTATGTAGACTTTACCTTTAATTACAGCTTTTTCGCTGACTTCGGCTTTTTCGTGTATATATGTTTCACTTAGCCTATTCTCCATCTCTTTAAAAACTGCATCATTTGCATCAAAAACCTGCCATGGCACATCTACATCGATCCAGTAATCATCAACTTCAATACACTTAACACACTCTCCTTCTCTTGCAGCAACATTTAGGCTATCAGCCAGATCGTATTCTTGTGGAGGAGCTACACCATTCTCTACTTCCAGAAAAATTTCTGATGCTCTATCTGCATAGCAATATATATCGGGGGAAAACACATAGACTCCGGTTAAGGCCTTTTTACTAGGAAAGTGTCCTATTCTAGCTTTCCATGCTGTTCTTTTTAGGATACCTTTATCGACAGCCACCGTAGTGTACTTCCACGGCTCATCTACTTCTTTAATCCAGGCGACTCCAAGTTCCTTACCTGTAAATGCCTTTAAAATGCTTGGAATAACTTTTTCGCCGAAAACAAGGTCTCCGTAAACGAGCACGAAGGGCTCATCTCTAGTAAAGTTTTCTGCTTTAAGAAGAGCGTCTGCCGTGCCGAGAGGTTCTTTTTGTTCAACATACGTTATGTTACAGTTGTGTCTTTTACCTGAGCCGAAGTAGTTCTTAATTCTGCCTTTTCTATAGCCTACAACAATGCATATCTCTTTTATTCCTGTCGAAACAAGTTTGTCCAATATATGTTCTAATATAGGCTTATTGCATACTGGAAACATGGGCTTAGGTCGAAAATAGCTAAATGGGTAGAATTTTTCTCCTTTTCCTGCAGCTAAGATAACCGCTTTACTCACTTCCATGAGTTAAAGTACTCTCGCGAATAATTAATAACTAATTCTCAAAAGATTCGGCTTGTTTAGAGAAGTACAGAAGGTTATTTAATATTTTAAAGAATAGTAGTGTTGATGGAAGTAGAAGTCTATGGTTTAGGTGAAGTGCTAGTAGATATTATTCCTGAGGAGCCGGGCAAATATCGTGAGGGAACTAGGCTTACTGTACATTTCGGCGGAGCGCCAGCAAATACTATTATAGGAGTATCTAGGCTTGGACATAAGGCGGGTTTAATAGCTGCTGTAGGCGAGGATCTTTTCGGAGAATTTATCTTGAGTACTCTTAAGAAAGAAGGTGTTTATATTAAGTGGGTTAAAGTCAAGAAAGCTAGAACAAGTTTAGCGTTTGTAGTGCTTGAGGAGAGTGGTGAGCGATCGTTTTTCTTCTATAGAAAACCTTGGGTCGAAACAGCTGACACGATGCTTGAGCCATCTGACGTTGATTTGAATGAAATACTAAAAGCTAAAGTAATACATGTATCAGGTGTTTCTACAGCGTATTCTCCTTTAAGCGATACCGTCTTCGAAATAATGAAGGCTGCTTACGAAAACGGCCTCGAAGTATCATTTGACCCTAACTACAGACCCGATATCTGGGGCTCTGGTGAAAAGGCTTTGAAAACTTTTGATAAGTACTTGAAGTATACTACTTTACTTACAATGGGTTTGGATGAACTTACAAGCCTCTTCAATACATCAGACTATAAAAAAGTATCAGAAAAAGTCCTAGAAAAATATCCTTCCTTAAAGTGGGTTGCTATAAGGCTTGGAGCGAAAGGAGCCTATGTTAAGATGAAGGAAGCTGAAGCATATCAGCCTGCCTTCAAGGTGAAAGTAGTGGACACTACTGGAGCGGGAGATGCTTGGACAGCAGGCTTTATTGTATTCCACATACTTGAAGGAAAAGACTTAGAGACCTCTATCAAGTACGCTAATGCAGTAGGAGGACTTACTTGCACAAAATACGGTGCTACAACAGCACTGCCTACTAGAAAAGAACTGGAAGATTTCCTAAAATCTGTAAAGTAGTTATTTAAGCGCAAAATAGCTTAAAATAAATGGTTTCAATGATAGTTTCATGGGTTCATACACCTAAAGTACTAACTGAAGTAGGCGTAGATAGAGCAGTACGTGAATTAGTTGAATTAAAAGTAGAGAGAGCTCTACCGATTATAGTAGAAGGGTCTGGTGCGCTCTACGATACAAAGGTTTACAAGAAAAGCGAGCGAAGCTTAGGCGACGCTAAGATAGCTGAGTTCTTTAAGAAACTACACGAAGCGGGTATAGAAGTACATCCATGGATAGTTTCACTCAATAGACCTCATGGAAAGTTTTCCCAAGAACACAGAGACTGGTATGTTGTAAATAAGAAGGGCGAAAGCTGCATAGATAAGCCTCCTTACATAGAGCACTATAAGTGGCTTTGTCCTACAAGAGAAGAAACAAGAAAATTCTTGACAGATAACGCGCTTGAAATATTGGAGAAATTCGATGTAGATGGAATACACTTGGACTACATTAGGCTACCCGACATAAGGCTACCTATTCACTTCAGAAAACGCTATGGATTGCCTGAAGAAGACAAACTTTTCCCTGAATATGATTTCTGCTACTGTGAAGTCTGTAGAAGCAAGTACAGAGAGGAAACAGGTCTAGATCCCATAGAGATAGATTATTTAAATAAAAGAGATTACGAGAAATGGTTTAAGTGGAGAGCTAAACAAGTATCTAAAGTTGTTGAAACAGTATATAATGCTATCAAAAAATACGACCCTAAACTGAAGCTATCGGCAGCAGTATTTCCTACACCGCTTATAGCATACAGATACGTCTTCCAGCAGTGGGCTTCATGGAAAATAGACTTCTTGTGTCCAATGATATATCATAAGTACTACGAAAAGCCTGTAGAGTGGATAGGCAAAGCTACACTTGAATGCGTAGCCACAGGTAAAGAAATATACTCAGGAATACATGCCTATATGCTAGAAGAGAAAAAAGAAGTTGAAAAAGCAATACAGTATGCCCTAGAAAACGGGGCAGACGGAGTATGCTTTTTCCTATACCCCTTCCCTCATAAAAACCAGCTAGAATACTTTAAGGAAGCAGTCAAGAAATATTATTGTCAGTAAATTATTTTCTTAAACCCAAAGTATAGAAATTTGTTTTCTTTAATTGACTGTCTTACTACACTGCTTATAGCCTAATTTTTGAAAGATTCAGATTGCTTACTTTTTACCTAAATTCACCTTAATTATTAGGTAAAAATATAGAAAAATTTATATAAGCTATAAAATTTAATATATACCTAGAGAAAAAATAATATAGGTGAAGCATATAGGTGATACGTGTGTGCATGAACCTAAGGATCTTCGTGAGTTGGCGAAAATACTCTCTATTTTATCAAATCCTATTCGCCTGAGGATGATAGCTATGTTATCTGAAAAGCCTATGTATATTTCGGAAATAGCGCGTCAATTGAATATTCCTTATCCAATAGCTCATCTCCATTTATCGGCTTTGGAGAGAGCAGGTTTCATTAAGGGAGAATACATAATGTACACAGGAAAACGAGCATACGTTAAAAAATACTACAGGGTTATTCCTTTTAAAATAACTATTACTCCTGATAAAATAAGAAAATTAGCTAGAGGTGAGGAACTATGACTCTCGATGAGGCTACTGCATTAATGGGTGCAGCGATATTTATTGCTGTTTTTGCAGTGCCTATAGCCATGTTTTACTATGTAGGTGAATTTGGATTAGATGTCTGGGTTGCGATAGGAGTTTCTGCGCTAGCTATAATTGTAGGAGGAGTTCTAGCTATGGTGACGATGGTGGTCGCTTATCAATCATTGAGTGAAAGAGGCGGCACTGTAAATAGAATAATGAAGAGAATATGGGAAGAATATGGAGAAAAGGGGCTGGCTTATAGTGCGCGGCAGAGAGCTATGCTCGAAGAATTAGATGAAATAGTTGAGCTACTTAGAGAGATTCGTGATTTACTTAAAGGTGAATATGATGAGACGAGAAAGTACTAAAGAGAAGAAGCTTAAGTACGCTGATTTAAGTGATAGTGAAGTAGAGGAGCTTATAATGAAGCGTCTTAGAGAAATGAAGGAGCTTTTGAAGGAAATAAGAGATATTCTGAAGGAGGCTGGTGGATATGAGTAATTTATTTGACGAGTACTATGCTTATCTTAGCGAGAAAAAGTCTAAGTTTAGGGGTCCTGTAAAAGTTACTTCAAATACTTTATCAGTAGCGGGGTCTCTTGTACTAAGAGAGGACACTAATATTCCTGCAATTAAAGTTGCTGGGAGCTTAAAGCATTTGGGGAGTATTAAGGCTGAAATCGTTAAGATTGCTGGTAGTCTTGAGGTGAAGAACGATCTTGAAGCTGAGAATGTAAGTGTTACCGGAAGTCTTTTTGTGGGAAATAATCTCACAGTAAATAATTTATTCAAAATTGCGGGTTCAGCTAACATAAAGGGAAATGTTAAAGGAGGCAGAGTAAAGATTGCAGGTAAACTCAAAGCTACTGACGTTGAATGCGATTACTTCAGGTCTAGCGGGAAAGTAATACTAAGGAAACTTAAAGCAGACGAAGTGTTTATTGAGCTTCACTCAAGTACATGTCACATTAATGTAATTGAAGGAAATGATATTGAAGTAAAGCTTCGGGAAGAATATGAGGAAGATACAGTTACTAAAGTGATTTCTAGAGCACTCAGTATTTTATTTGAGTGTTTTAGTCTCGAAACTTTAGAAAAAGAAGGAAGACTATACTCGAGTAAAATTAAAGGCAAAAACATTTACTTGGAAAATACTGTATGTGAGCTAGTTGAAGGGGATTTTGTTGAAATAGGCCCTGGCTGTGAAATCGATAAAGTTGTCTATAAGTATGAGTTAATTGGTCATCCAGAGTCGCGTGTGAAAGAATCTGTTAAAATAAGCTAAGGATATATTTTGGCTCCCATAACGCGTGGGTTGTTATCGTATATTTCTTTTATATGAAATATATAGACTGGTGTTTTGCTCCAGTCTCGTTGCTTTTTCCCATCATGATATAAATCGTGTACTGCATTGACGTACTTCCAGTATACGTCGTTTTCATGTATAGTTACAGTGCATCTTACTTCATACGTTATATTAGGAGGTATATAGAATAAGAGAGTTGCAGTAGGGTTTTTACGAACATTAGTCCATGTATGGCGTTTAGCTAATTCAATAGATGTTAATTTACTGAAATCTACTTTATTTTCATCATAAACGAGCTCTAAGAGTATTTTAAGAGCTTCTTTTGAGTCAATACCCTTCTCTAAGCATTCGAGTAATTTATTCGTAGTCTCTTCTAAGTACTCCTCCTTTAATATAAATCCAACACCCTTTATTGATGCGTTGAGGCCTGCTGGACCATAGCTTATTACTGCTGGTGTATGCCTAAGAAAACCTATGAGAAAGTCTTCTCTAGTGCTTTTGCCTTTGAGGACACGCTGTATGAGTTCTTTTCTCTCAGTGAAGATATGTTTAATAAATTGAGCGGGAATACTGCTCATCAAAGAATATTGTAATTATGTTACTTAAATATATTTGAGAGCTTTTACAGGAATCTTGTATAGTTGGGTTAATTTATTTACTGTTGAACGCATAGCTACAAGAGCAAAAGCTCCTATAGGATTTGCCTTAGCTATTTTACATGCATCAAGTAAAGCCGAAATTGTAGCCCCTGAGCGAATAATGTCGTCTACAACTAGTATTTTTTCACCTGGTTTAAGTATGTTCTTAGGTAAGTATAGGTACGAGTATAGTCCACTTGGAAAAACTCTTTTTATCTCAATAAAGTCTCTTACACCTATTTCTTTTCTATGTTTAGCTATAGCTATGTCGACTCCTATTTTCTCTGCTATAAGGACGGCTAGAGGTATGCCGTCTGTTTCTACAGTTAAAACTTTTTCTACTTCACTAAACTCTTCTACAACCACGCTTGCAACTAAACTTAAAAGCTGTGTATCACTAATGATTTTAGATACATCTACTACGCCATTAGTTAGTTTTAATTTTCTATCGAGTAATTTAGGCAGTAATGTTTCATGAAATTTATTTATTATTTCTCTGGCTCTTTCTGTGCTTGGAAGTATTCTCCCATTGATATATTGGCTTAAAAGCGAGGGTGATAGATTAAATACTGGTGAGAGTTCATCATATGAGAATTCTTTCTTAAGTACCCTTAGTACTTCTACTGATATTAGCTTTAGTCTAAGAGAGTCTAGTTTTCCCGACATTCAAGTATATAATTGAGTGATAAGAGTTTAAAAATTTGTTTAACTTATTTTAGTACTAAGAGTTCTGTTAAACTTATCCTGCTCTCTTAAACAAGTTAGTACATTATATAGTAGTGGTAAATGATAAAGATTTGCAGAAAAATTCTCGGGGAACAAGGTAAATAATTTTAAAAAATAACACAGAATATTTAGCCTGTTAATATTATCTTTTTAACGAAGTTTATTACTTCTGCTTGATCCCCTTTCTCTCTAATTGCTTCAAGTTCATCTTTTCTAGCGTATATTAAGAGCGCTTTCTTAAGGCAGTTTGCTATAAATTCTTTCGATAGTGCCATTGCTCTAACAGGATCCATCCTGTAGGTAAACTGGTCTTCACCATACCAGCCGTCGTAACCTATGTCGATTGTCGCGTAAAGGAAGTCTACATAGCGCCAAATATCTCCTGTTCCGGCTACTCTATCTTCATCGTTGCTATGTAGCTTAGCTGTGTTTGAATGTATGTTAAGTAGAGGAACTCCAAGTACTTTTAGTGCATACACTGTTTGAGAAGGCTCTGACGCATACATTTGTTCGTGACCATAGTCAATGCAGACTCCCATGTTATCTACTCCGCATTCTCTATTTACTTCTTTAGCAATGAACGCCGCTAAGTGCGTTGTCGGTATCACCATATTTCCTTCACGAGGCTCATGAAGTTTTGCTTCGACGCAGAACTTTAATCCATTTTTATGAGCTTCTTTATTTATTGTAATGCATGCATCTATAAACATTTCAAGCTGTTTACCGTAATTTACTTCAAAGTTGTAGTCCCAGCCATCAGAGCCGGGCCACAAGTTTACTGTTCCACAGCCTAATTTCTTAGCTATTTCAATAGCTTTAAGAGCTTGTTGTAGAGCTTCTTCTCTGATTTCTTTCTTTACATTGGTTACTCCACCCATTTTGTACTTAGGGTCCGTCCAGAGATTCATGTTCATGTTTGTAGCAACCATGTCGTGTTCTTTCAAGAACTCTTTTACTTCAGCTATTTTATCTTCATTTATTTCGCCTTTTTCATTTAAAAATAGTACATCGTGGAACTCTACTCCCTTGATGCCAGCTTTATATACTCGCTCAAGCTGAGAAATAATGTCGCTTTTAAGCTCAGGGAAGTATCCTTTAGTAGCAAATCTGTCCATGAAGTCTCCTGCCGCCCAGTGGCCAGCAGCTATTTTTATGTCAAAGTCCTTTATGAATTCTTCAAGTTTTTCTCCTTCAAGGTACCCTACATAGTATGTTTCAAGTTTGCTTAAATTCTCTCTAGTTATTTTCACATTTTTTTCTCAGCTACAAAATATTTAAAACTAAGTACCGAAGTATGATTTAAATCAGTTTGACAGAAACGTTTTCTAAATATCGAAGCTGTACCTCTGATTAAAGTAAAGAAGAAAAAATAATAGTTTAAAAATTATAGGTATTCTTTCCAATACTTTACACTTTCAACTAAATCATTTATAACCGTTTCTTCTTTTGCTTCAAATGGATGAATTACTTCTAAGAACAAGTAGACTTTACTTGCTCCTCCTTTTTCTAAGGCTTTTATTACTTTATCTGGTTTGATTATTCCGATTTTATTATACTGATCTGTGAATGGCCAGTGTCTGTCGGCTTTCCCGTCTGTTTGCTGTATATGCAGGCATGGCGTATCTTTAGCAAGAGCTTTTAGCCATTCATAGGGATCAAGATCTTTCTTGGAAGCAGCTTTAGGATTACACGCATGTCCTACATCAATGCATAGCTTTACGGGTATCGCTGAATACTTGTTTACTTCTTTCAGTATATTTTTAGCTTCTTCGATGCTAGCTGGAGGTTCTCGGCTTATGGGCATCGGCTCCCATAGTATATTCTCTAAGCCATATGCCTTAGCATACCTTGTTAATTCAGATACCTCTTCTAAAAGCACTTTAAGTAGGAAGTTTCTTCTCTCCTCGTTTTCATAGTCGCGTACAGTCATAGCGCCAATATGTCCGCCTGTAGCTTTAGCTCCAAGAATAGAGGTTATTTTTACTGCTCTGCAGTACCAGTCTAGTGCATCGAGTCTGAATAAGGGATTTGGATGCAGAAGCATGTTGAAGCTGTATGCTGCTAAGCCTGTAAAAGTACTGTGAATTTCTACACCATATTCTTTGAGAGCATCTCTGCATTCATTTAAATATACTTCAATTGAGTTCCAGGAAGATTTAGGGTCGAGTAAGTCGAAGCTAAACTGGACATATTTTACTTCAAGCTTAGTTGCAGTAATTTCAATCCATGCTTTAGGTTCAACGAATCTTTTTACAGCCCAACAATTATTTACTCCTAATAGAAACTTTGTCACATTTCTTTATATTCTTAAAAAATATAAAAAACTAAGCGAGGGTAAATTCTGGTTAACGGCATTTATGCCACCTCACATATCTTTTTTGTAGTTGAGCAAGTAATAATAGATGAAAAGAGATAAATAGAAATTGAGGAAAAGGTGAAGTGTCTAAAAAGGCTGAGAGTAAATACCAGAACATAGTCAATGAAAAACCGGTAAAAAATCTAAATAAACTAAATATTAATTTGGTTAAAATGTTTAACAAATATTATATCACCATTATTTATTTACTAAAACTAAATGAAAAAATAAGAACCAATATTGGTAGTAGTAAGGGAAAAAATTCCTGCTTTTTGACATCTAGTCCAAAGACTTCCTTGGTAAGAACAAAAAAGGTGTACTTTTTCATAGAAAAGGTGCACAAGGCGGCTATGTTTGAGATAGTTTTAATAAATATGCTTATATCGGTGTTTTTTCTAGTATTATTAAAAAATAGTGTTGCAAAGGTGTAGACAAATGATGTTTGATAGCAAAACTTACAAAATATTAAGTACTCTACACTTGAATCCATTGAACTTAATGGAAATCTCAAGAGCTACAGGAATACCTTACTCTACGCTAAGGCGACGGATAAATAAGCTTAGAACACAGATCAGAGTCTTCGCTAGACCTGATTACTGGAGACTGGGCTTAGCCCCTATGGTATATCTTCTGCCTTTCAGTAAAAAAGACTTTGATGTCTTCAGTAAAGCATACTACACTAGAAGTTTAATTAAATTCTTCCATAGAGGAGGAAGAAAACTCTTCGTGTACTTGACAATACCAATGGAGTTTAAGAGCATAATAGATGTTGTACTAAGGTCTACTGCTGAAGTATATTTTGCTGATGAAGTAATAGAAATGACGTCTCCTAAGGAATTTAAGCCCGAGGTCAACTGGGAGGAGGTATTTAATACTGTTGTAAAAACAGAAGAAAAGAAGATAGAGATTCCAAAAGAAGAAGTATTTGATGTGAAAGATCTGCTTATTATAAAAGAGCTTGAAAAAGATTCACTAATAACATTCAAGAACATAGCTGAAACAGTCGGAATAAGTGAGGAACTTTGTCTTTACCACTACTACAGGCATATTATTGAGAGAAAATTGATAAAAGAGTTTACAGTAAGAGTGAAGATAAGTAAAGAAGAAATACCTTCATTGCTATTTATTATAGAAGCTAAAAGAAATATTACTGGCTTAATAAAAGGCTTTCAGAAAATACACTATGTAGAGGATATTTACCTAACGCGTAATAAATATATTTTAGTTCAAATACAGCTTCCTTCAAGCTACTGGGTGAATTTATTCAGACTGCTAGATAGGCTACAAGAAGAAGACATAGTCAAGGAATATGATGTACTAGTACAAGACCCTAAAGTATGCCTAGAGCTTCCACTAAACGATAAGGCCTGGAATGAGACCCATAGACGCTGGATGATAGACCCTGTTCTAGAAGAAATCATTAGGAGTAGACGTAAAGCCTAGCTTCACTGTAGCTTATTTCATGTTGCTTTTTCTTCCAATAGTACTTGTAGTAATCTTTTACAAATTTCTTAACAAGCTGCTCAAATCTAATAGGATCTCTTTTTCTCAGTTCCCTGAGCTCTTTCTCTAATTCAGGACAACTTAAGCCCCCATTAGGTTTAAGTAAAGTCTGAAACTGCTTTTCTACATAAAGAACTAGCGGATGATTTTCTCTAAGGCGCTCGACTTCAGTAGTTAAAGTGCTTTCACCTATTTCATCTAGTGTTCTTAAAATCAGTTCGCTTAAAAGAAACCATACAACCAGGTTACTCATCAAGTAAATAGAGGAAGAGTCTTTCATATCTTTTTCTTCGAGGCGATTTTCTCTTTGAGTTTTTGCATTTTAAGTACTTGATATATGTTAACGTTGCTGTCTACTTCTAAGTACTTCTCTGCTACTTTTAGAGCTTTTAATCCATCATTACTTAAAACAAGTATTGTAGTTTCAGATGGAGAAGAGCCTGCGTTACCTAAAGCTATGTCTGCTTCAAAAGGTATAAAGCACTTGCAGCTAAGACACTTAGTGCTAGACTTAAGTTCTGAAAGCTTTATTGATACTATTGAGGAGTCGATATATATTTTTAAGTCTTTTTTAACTACTTCCATTCTATTAATTTTTTCTACATTAATGTTATTTGATTCAAGAATATTTTTAATACTTGATAAATAGAAGTTTTTAAAGCAGAAAAGTCCTATTTTTAAGAACTTTACTCCCATCAACTTCTCTAAGTTAAATGCAGCTCTAATATGGCACGGCAAGCCTATAATGCAGACTTTCTTATCTTTGACTCTAGAGAAGTCTATTTTTTGAAGTATGGGTGTATAAAAGTACCTTGAACCAGATATTTTAACAGCGTCGCTGCTATTGGTAATTGAAATAGCTCGAGGTGCATTAAAGTCTCTCGCAGCTGCCACGACTTCGTCCACAGCTTTTTCTTCAAGTAGCGCGTAGACAATGGTTGAAGCGACTCCTCCGTTTTGAGCAATCTGAGCTATGTTTTCTAGTCTTGTTTTGGCTTTAGCAGAGTATTTAATGTTTATGTCTTTAGTGAAAGTCATGTCAGGACATACTTTTTTACATATATTGCATCCTATGCATTTTTCTTTATTTAAGTGTATTTTTTCATCAATAATAGATAGAGCTTTTGTAGGGCATACTGCTATACATGCTCCACAGAGCGAGCAGGGCTTCATTTAAATAACCACTTGTTTTCAGGCATATTAAGTTCTCTGGCGCTTGCTTTATCTGAAGCCTTGTACTTAAGTCCCTTAATTACTGCGACCGGAATTCCTTCAGCACCGTTACCCATAACAAGTTCTGCTGCTGAAGCTATTTCGTCGGCTATGGCTATTCTTTTTACTCGAAGAATATAGCCAAATAGATCTTCTGTGCCTCTATAATCTTTGAATACTTCAATGCCGGCGGCTCCTATAGCCATGTTTATGTGTCCCTCTCTTAGAGGTCTTCCATAAGTATCCGTAATTATTACTGCTACATTTTTCCCTGTAAGTTCTCTGATTCTTTTTCTTATTTTTCTCGCACTTTCATCTGGATTTTCCGGTAAAAGAGCAACTATTTCGGAAGTCCCGGCTACATTAGACTTATCTACTCCAGCATTAGCGCAAACTAATCCGTGCTTAGTTGTTACTATGAGATGTCCTCGAACAGCCTTAACGACTTTAATACTCTCTCTAAGTATTACTTCGACTAAACGAGGGTCTTTACCAGTTATTTCTGCTATTTTTAGGGCTTTTTCTGAAGGCACTATTTCGCTCAGCTTAACTACTCTGCCTTCGGCCTTAGAGACTATTTTACTCGAGACTACAATTATATCTCCGTCAGCTATCTCAACGTTGTTCTTTTTTGCTGTCTCGACGATTAGTAAACCTAAGTCGTCGCCTTCACGCACTAAAGGGAAATTTTCTAGACCTATTATTTTAACTTCAATAGGCATGTATTACTTAATTCTAGCTCAGTATTTGTGATATTCGGTATACACATCCAAGCGAATACTTCTAATGCATAGGAGAAGTCAGATTTATGTGTCTGCACCCACTATAGCTATAGAGTATGTCTACTGAAACTAAAAAGAAGAAGCTTGGAAGATTTCAAGTAATGGCGCTGCTTCAAGCAGCTCGCTTTTATGTACTGACAGGAGACTTAAAGAAGGCCTACTCTTTTGGCTTAAATAGAGCTATTTTCTACGCTTGGGCAAAGTATTATGGGCGTTTTGCTCCGCGAAAAAGAGCCATAAAGAAGGGAGAAGAAGTAGTTACTGTGAAGGAGGGAGACAAGTACATGGCTTATGTAGGCAATGAGGGCGCGTTCATAACTAAGAACGGCTGGTTTATTATCGGAGATAAGGAACAGAGGCCTGAGGACTATGAAAGAGAGATAATAGCCAAAATAAATAGCGTAGTTCCCTACGAAGAAGCGTGGAAAGTCGCAGTAGAGTATGTAAAACAGTTCAGTAAAAGTGTTCTATTAGACCAGCAGAAATTCTATGAGAGAGTGTACAAGCCTGTAAGAGATAGTTTTCTAGAGCTTATGGAAAGATATAAGAAAGCTAAAAAGAGCACGCTTGAAGAGTTTTTCGGAGGAAGCTAAAGTAAAAGACATGGTAATTTACTTAACAGAATTCTCATATAGCAAGGGAAGTTGGTGAAAATATGGAAGAGTGGACAAAAGACCTCTTAGAGTTTTGGTATACTCACGTAGGAGACCCCTTCGATATAACTAAGGATCTAGGTGTTCTTAGACTAGAGTTCCTTAAGCAACGTTTTAAACGCATACTCAATAAACTCAAAATAAGTTTAAATGAGAAGTCTAAAGTACTTTCAGTCTTAGCAGGAACAGGGGTAGATGCCTTTGCTTTAGCAGAAACCTACGGCTGTAGAGTAGTGTGCGTAGAGTATTTGCAGAGTCTCGCTGAAAAAGGCAAGAAGTATGCTAAAAAGAATAGACTTAGAGTAGAGTTTATTGTAGGAGACGCGAAAAAGCTAGTAAATTTAATAGATGAAAAAGACTTCGACTTAGCAATACTATGGGGCAATTCTCTTCCCCACATCGACATATATAGCTTAGACAAGATCGCGTCTCAAGTAAACCAAGTACTGGCTGACTCTTCACCATTTTTGTTAGAGTACTTTGAGTCTGTGTACAGCAGAGAATATAGATTTGTTACTGCAGAGTTCGACCAGTATCCTATGATAAGTATTCATTTAGACTTCAATCCAATGAAGGGATGTGCTAATAGGCTGCTATTGTGCTTTAAGGAAAATGGTCTTTGTGAATACATCAAGTACCCCTATTTCACCTGGAGTCCCTGGATAGTAGAGTATGTACTTAGAAAAACAGGCTTCGGCGAAGTCGTAACAATAATCGACGAAGGAGCTTATGTTACGGCTGGGTGGAAGACTTAAGATATATTTAAATAAAGTACTTGTTTTTCAATAAAGTGAGAGGCTTCGCTTTAGTTAACTGCACTGTTTATTCTCCTGAAGAAAAGTATGAGGCAGTAGCGGTACTCGGAAACAAAGTCCTCAAAGTGAGCTGCGAGAAAGAAATCCTTAGATTATCGAGAGCACTTAGCCTTAAAGTATATGACTTAAATGGAGCAGTTGTTTTACCAGGATTTATTGATGCGCATCTACATCTAGCTGGCCTGGGCTTTTCTTTAGCTCAGCTGGACTTAAGGAATGTGACTTCTATCGAGGAGCTTAAAAAGCTAGTTGCTAAAGAAGTCTCTAAAAAGCCTCCAGGGGCATGGATTCTTGGACGAGGATGGGATCAAGAAAAATTTGCTGAGAAAAGATATCCTACGCGCTGGGATCTAGATGAAGTTGCTCCAAGAAATCCTGTCTTCTTGAAACGTGTATGCGGACACGTAGCTGTAACTAATTCACTTGCACTAAGAATAGCCGGAATATCTAAGAAGACTCCTAATCCTCCAGGAGGAGTAATAGATAGGGATGAAGCCGGCGAGCCTACAGGAATTCTTAGAGAAGCAGCACTTGATTTCATCTACCGAGTTATAGTCCAGAAGCCTGAAGAATATGTAGATGCTGTCAAGAGAGCATCACTTAAGCTATTATCCGAGGGAGTAACCTGTGTAGCGGCTGTTTCATGTGACTTCAATGAACTAAAAGCACTGTTTCAGCTCAGTAACAAAAGTGAACTCTTTCTCAAAGTAAGAGCTTACGTCAACTACTCTACTTTTGTTAAGCTAAAAGACATTGTTCCACCAGATATTTCACTGAAGCCAGTAAGTCTAGCTGGAGTCAAGCTACTTCTCGACGGCAGCTTAGGAGGAAGAACTGCGTTCCTCAGAGAACCCTATTCAGATAATCCCTCAACACGCGGAGTACTATTGGTGAATAAAGCTAAGCTAGAAGAGATTCTAAGAGAAGTTTCTCGCTACAGATGGCAGCCAGCAGTTCATGTAATAGGTGACGCTGCTCTCGAAGTATATTTAAATGTGTTAAAGAAAGTGAAGCTTCCTAGGCCCCGTGCCGAACATGCTTCGCTTACACCTCCTGACTTACTAGATTTAATGAGCGAGCTAAAAGTAACACCTGTTGTTCAGCCTCACTTTATTGTATCCGACTTCTGGGTTGTAGAGAGATTAGGTGATAGAGCAAAATACATCTATGCGTTTAAATCTATGCTTAAAAAGGGTCTGAAAATAGCTTTTTCAACAGATGCTCCCGTAGAGCCTTCAAATCCGCTACAGACAGTAGAGGCTGCTATAACCCGAGGACAAGGTGTCGTTAAATTATCTGAAATAACTCCACAAGAAAAACTAACAGTACAAGAAGCGCTGAATGCTTATACTGTTGGAAGTGCTTACGCGTGTAGAATAGAAAACTACTATGGAAAAATTAAAGAAGAATATTCAGCAGACTTAGTTATCTTAGACAAAGATCCACATAAGGTAAATCCACGTGAAATTTCTTCAATAAAAGTGCTAGCAACTATTGTTGAAGGAAGAGTAGCTTATGGAACACTAGATTTAAAGAGGCTTGAGGAGTAGCTGTACTGTGAGTACTGTTTACTCTTCTATTATTTTAAAGAACATTGATATTCCTTCAACACTAGTATTGAGGAGAAGTACTTTGGATGAGCTCAAAAGTATTGTCGAGAAAGAGTATCCTTTAGAAATATGTGGAGTCTTAGCTGGTAAAATAGTCGACAAAAGGGCTTTTGTAGAAGAATATAAAATTCTCGAAAATATTTTAGAGTCTAGTACTAGATTTTGGTTTGATGAAAGAAAATGGATGGAAACTGTATGTGAATTTAAAAGAAAAGGATTAGAGTACATAGGTCTATTTCATAGCCACCCTGATGGATCTGTGCTACCCTCACTGGCTGACCGCCACCGTATGATGGAGTGTCCCGGAGAAATATGGCTTATTCTAGCTTACTCACCTAAAAAAGGATTTGATATATGCGCGTGGGTTATATCCGACTATATATCTTCATTTAGTAAGGTGAACTTAGTTATAACATAAAGCCTAAAACTTTTAAAATGTTTTCTCCAAAGAAGCGTTCTCTTTCTCTAAAATTTTTTATATCTCTTGAATAATCCAGTCAACGTGTATTTCATCGACGTACCACTGTCTCCGGTATTAAGCTTTCTCTCGTTTACCCTACTGCTAGATCTCTATGTTTATGCACGGAGACTTCCTGCTGCAATATACACTATTTTGCCTCTCGGATTAATGTTCTTCTCTTTTGTATCATGCTTGTCTAGAGAATTAGACCACTTTCTCTCTTTTCTTTCCCTCATAGTAGTTTTACTAGCTCTTATTGCGGAGAACCCATTTGCTATTATTCCTACTACACACTATTTATATTTTGCATTTATGTTATCCTTATTCAATATCTTAATCTTACCGTGTATGTTTTTAACAACGCTTTTAAGTGAGATATATGCGCTAGTATTTTCTTATGTATACTTAGTAACAGTCATTCTATCAAATATTCTGGTGCTACTATTTTTATCAGCAGCAGTACACTTTGATAAACATATAAAGGTTACTAAAAGGCATTTATTCTTAGCAGCAATACTCGCTATAGTGACATATTCATTAGCTATCATCAAATTAGTGCTATACAGAGCATTTTTAATGCCATTAAGTTTCTATGCATCACTGATAGCCTCTCTCTTTTCTTTTCCTATGTCCATTTTAAGTACAGCCTTTGCTTTATATCATATACCTCCTCTTGTACTGGATTTCTTAAAGCTTTTTTACAATATAACCTATAAGTTAGTATTCAGGCATGTTGCAAGACTAAGGTAAAAACAGCGTAAGACTTACTTCTGGTTCTTTCCTTTTTAGCCACTACTTTACAGTTAAGTAATGTTTTAAAGTATCCTTCAAGAATGCCTTTAGCTAAGGCTTCTTCCATGCTGTTTGTTGCGCGGAAAGCTTTAATTTTTATTCCTTCGTCTGAAGAAATAAGAGAGAATCTAAATAGCCTTATTTTAGATAAATAAGGTAGAGTTTTTAAAGCATCTTCTATATTAAAGGTTTTTTCTGACTTTAATTTTTCTGCAAATTTTTCTCCTAGACATCTACCGAGGTACCATGCTACTATGTAGGCGTCTGCACCTATCTTTGCTTCCATTGATGACAATGCCTCTTTGAGTAACTTACATAAGTTAATTTTCATTTTCTTTGTACTTCCTGCTGCATTATTGCTAGTTATTCTCACTTTAATAGCTCTAATCTAGCCTAATATTTAAATCTGCGCACGAAGTTCTTTTAGTATTTTCCAAGTTTTGGGTTATTGTGCTAACTTTCATAAATATTGCTTTGGGATTTATGCATTGACCGAAAATAATCTAGAAGAAGCTTTAGGGCGTCTTCTTTACTCATATCTTTTACTTCAATTATTTTTGTTTTCTTTTTACAGCCATATGTTATTTCTATTCTGTTTTGAGGAAAACCTATTTTTACTAGAAATCTTTTTAGCGCAGCATTTAGTCTTCCTGCCACATCTACCTCTGGAGTAGTGAATACGAGGTCCCTGCCCTCTAGCAGTAGTTTTTCTTCTTTTTCTTCGCTTTTAACAATTACTTTGAATCTTAAGCCCTGTTTTGTTTCTTCAATAAGCTTAATCAGTTCTCTTTCACTCACGAGTCTCGACCTCTAAAGCCTTTTCTTCTACTTTCTCGAATACTTCTGGTACAGGTACTGCTCTAGCCATTTCTCTTACGATATCCATTTTACATACTGTTCCAACGAGTTTCCCTTCTTCATCAAATACTGGTAGTCCGTCTACGCCTTCTTCGATCATTAATTCTATTGCCTTAGCTACACTGTCTTTAAGGAGTATTTTTGCTTTTACTGGTATACAGGCGTCCTGCGCTGTTAGCGGAAGAATCCTTATGTATCTGGCTATCTTTTTACCTGACTTTATTAGTTTTCTAGTCCACATGATTAAGACAGCTTTTCTTCCCTTAAGGTACTCCTCTATTGGAGTAAATACCAGTTTGCTCTCAGATATTACTCCTATAACATTATTTCCTTCAGCTACTGTGACTGCATCTAAGCCAAGTGATCTCATTTTTCTGAGCACGTGGAGAAGCGAGTGATGCGGATGCACAATGCTGTATTCTCTAGGCATAACAATGTTTTCTACTAACGGAATATCTCTTGAGTGTTTAAGGTATGCTTTTACTAAATCGTCTTTAGTTATTAAACCGATAACGTTTCCTTGTTCGTCTTCTACAAATACTGCATCTACGTCGTTAGCTACCATTTGGTAAGCTATTTCTTCAAGAGTAGCGTCTTTTTTAACTCTGGGAATATCTTTTTCGACTATCTCTTCTACTAGTGCTGGTTTTTCTAAGAAAGTTATACCAAAGCGCGTTTTCATAACGGGTTCTGCGTAAGGCTTAGGTCTCTTCCAGTATCTGCCTCTTTCAGCAATGTAGTATAGGATATCTCTTTTAGATACTATTCCTACAATGTTTCCCGTGTCGTCTACTACAATGCAGTGAGAGACTTTATACCTTAGTAGAGTTTTACGGCAGTGTTCTAAAGTGTCCTTAGTGTATACTACTGGTATGTCTGTTCTGATAATATCTTTAGCTGTTATTCCTGTTTTCTTGGGTGCAACTTTTCTAGGTACAGCTACTAATTGAAGTAAGGTGCCTGTTGATTCTCTTACAATGCCTTCTGAGTAAGCTTCGATTGGTATTGGTGCAGGTACTGGAGTAACAGGAACTCTTTCTGGTTTCCTTCCTTCAATGTAGGCTCTGGCAATGTCTTCTATTGTTATAATGCCCACTAGCTTCTCGTTTTCATCTATTACTGGCAGAACACTTGTTCTAGTTTTGACCATGAAGTCGGCTACGACGCTTACAGGTGTGTCGAGGGTGACTAGCGGTATACCTCTTCTCATAAGTTTGAAGGCTTTCATTACATAAGCTACTTTAGGTCCTCGAGACAGTATTTCTTGCTTTGCTTCTCTCTTAAAGAACCATCTACTTGTTTCAATAAAGTCTTCAGGAGTTATTATGCCCTGTATTTTGCCTTCAGAGCTCAAAACTATTGCGGCCTTAGCGCCGTAGCCTACAATACGCCACCAGATTCTATCTACTCTTTCTTTGCCGCTGCATACCATTACTTTCTCTTCTTCCTCTAAGCTAGTGTATACTTCGGCTACGCTTTTTGCACGAGGCTCTACTCCGCTTTCTTTAAGTTTCTCAACTACGTCGAAAAGAGAAACTGTGCCAACTACTTTGCGCTCAAAAGGAGATGTAACTACTAGTGCTTCTTCTAAGCCGAACTCAACCATTATTTTATAAGCTTCCTCAATAGACATTTCGGGTGTTAAAAGAGGGTGTTCGCGGACAACGTCTCTAACCGTAATTCTAGATTTCTTAGTAGTTGCAATTAATACATCATGTAAAGTAATAAAACCTACGCAGTTGTCGCTAAACGGATCCCTATATACTGGGGCGACTTTAAGCATAAGTCTCCTAAACACACGTCTACAGTCTACAAGCCTCTCGCTCAGAAGAATACGTACGCCGAGAGGAACAACTATGTCTTTTATTTTCATGAAATCCACCTTCTTTTGAAGAAGATTTGGAGAAATTTAAATTTTCTGTATACTTTCTCTCAGACGAATTTTAGCAAAGTTTTCTTATGTAAAATACCAGCGGGGCCTGGCTTAATGGATTCGACTTCAATGTTTACCCATACTTTCTCTGAGTGAAGATATACGGCGGCAATGCCTTTAGTGCAGAGAGGAGTTCCTGTAAGAAGACCTTTCAGCATTTTTAGTTCTCTTAGCTTTAATTTCTTTCCTTCGGGCAGAATTAGTCGTAATGAAATTTCTTCTGCTAAGCAGCTATTTGTTTTCTCGAGAATTACTGCGCTGCTTACGTACCCATCGAAGCCGAGTGATCTCCAAGTATCCTGTGAAACTATAATCTCGTTTTCGCCGTCAAATGTTCCTCGAATCCAGCATGCAGTCTTTTTCTTACCTCTCAGCACTACTACTTCTCCTGTCTTAAGCTTGAGATGCTTAGCTAGATCTTTCGATACTTTAACGTACATTCCTGACCTTTTCTCTTTTCTTATTTTTCTGACTAGTGCTGCTTGATGCATAGTCTCACCTTAGCGGCGTTAGCTTCTGTAAAATCTCCAGAGTCCCTTCAAATACCTATATATAAATTTTACTGATGGATTCCAAGCTACTTTCATATATTACCAGTAATACTTCTTTCTCGTGATAACAATAGAAGATTTCGCGAAAATAGATTTGAGAGTAGGTATTGTTAAGAAAGCGGAAAGAATACCTGGGTACACTAAGCTACTTAAGCTAGAAGTTGATATAGGGTCTGAAGTAAGAACTCTTATAGCAGGTATTGGTGAGAAGTATTCTCCTGAAGAATTAGTAGGGAAAAGAGTAATTGTAGTAGCTAATCTCAAGCCCAAGAAAATAGCTGGAGTAGAGAGCCAGGGAATGATTTTAGCTGCAGTTGACGATAGAAACAATATTTTCTTAGTAACGGTAGAAGGAGAAGCTCCTCCAGGAGCTAAGGTAAGATAGACATGGAAATCGAAGTCAAATTTAAAGTGGATAACTTAGGGGATCTGGAAAATAGGTTAAAGGAGCTTGGAGCAGTATTTAAGGGAACTGAAATCGAGGAAGACATATACTATCAGCATCCTTGCCGAGATTTCAGGCTAACAGATGAAGCTTTGAGACTTAGACGTACACCTAAAGCCTATGAACTTACCTATAAAGGTCCGAGAGCTCCCGGAAAACTTAAAGCTAGAGAAGAGATAGTTGTTGAAGTAAAAGACTTTGTGAAAGCAGATATTCTTCTAAGAAAACTCGGTTTCCGTAAAATAGCTGTTGTGAAGAAAACTAGGAGAAAATACATCTTAGGAAATAGAGAAATATGTTTAGATGAAGTAGAGGGTCTTGGAGAATTCATTGAAGTAGAGCTCCTTGTAGAGAAATCTCTCAGCGAGGCTGAAAAAGAACTACTTGATTTCGCTAAGAAGCTAGGTATTAGCGGCGAACCTATTACTAAGTCGTATCTTGAACTTCTCTTAGAGAGGAGAACATGAAGGCTCTTATCGCGGGCTGGAGAGATCTCTCAACTGTAGATATTATAGGTGAGCCTTGTTTTACGGCATGGTTCTGTGGCTGTAACTTTAGATGCCCTTGGTGTCAAAACTGGCCTATTGTAGAGTGCCGTGACTGCCGCGAAGTAGAAGTCAGTTATATTGCTGAAAAAGCCTTGGAGTCAAAAATGCTTGTAGATTTTATTCACGTTACTGGAGGAGAGCCTACACTTCAGTACGAAGCTCTTTCAGAACTCTACCAGAGAGTAAAAGAGGGCGGCATGAAAACTAGCCTGGATACTAATGGTGCTAAGCCTGAGGTAGTTGAGAGACTTGTGCCGTTGCTAGACCACTTGGCACTAGACATAAAAGCTCCTCTAACAAACGTAGAGAAGTACGCTCAAGCAATAGGTCTTCCTGTAGAGCTAGTTGAAAGAAACCATATAGTCGATAAAGTTAAGAAGAGTCTTGAAATAGGTTTAAAGCATTTAAGTAAAATTGAAATACGCTTTCCCGTAGTGCCCAAGATACACTCAGAGAGCGACGTCATCGAAGCCTTGCTTCAAGTAGCCGAAATAGTTGATTCAGCAAAAGCCTGGAGTAAAGCAGTTTTCGTGCTGCAGCAGTATGTTCCTTCAGAAACAGTCCCCTCAGTTCTCTTTAGGAACGAGCCTATGACAGATCCCGAGCTCTTGAGGAAAATTGCTCATAGAGCTCTAAGGGAGATAGACAGCTTAAATAAAGTGTATATTAGGACTATTGAGCGGGTCGAAAAAATAGAGAAATTTTAGAAGAGTGTTTTTGTGAAGTTTACTTCTTTTACTAGAACATAGGGTGTTTTCGAGGGCAGTGGTGTTTCCCACCAGTAAACATGATAGAGTTTTTTAGTGAGCCCTACAATATTCTGTAGGATTCTAGGAAACGTATCCGCTATTCTTAGTCCTCTAACAGCGTACTTTATCTCACCGTTCTCGATCAAGAATACGCCATCTCTACATACTGTCGAGAATACTCCTTCTCTGATATTCTGGTACCTAGTATACCAATTGTTTGAAACATAGATTCCTTTCTTTACTTCACGGAATATTTCCTCCTCGTTGTAGTCTCCTGGAAGGACTTTGAGTACTCGCGGCGAAGGCGAAATCCAGCCCGCGTTTCCAGTAGACTTTGTCTTGAAAGCTTTGGCAGTCATAGTATTGTGTAGAAGAGACTTCAGTACACCCCTTTCTATAACAGTAGTGTTCTGTGTTGGCACACCTTCGTCGTCGAAACTTCTAGCACCTACTGTTTTAGGCTCTCTTCCGGCGTCTACAATAGTGATAGATTCTGAGCCTACTTTCTGGCCGAGTTTATCTGTAAGGAAAGATGTTTTCATAAGAATATCTAGCGCTGAAGCAGCTCCTAGAACACTGCCTAGAAGATCTGCGGCTACTAGAGGATCTAGCACTGCGTCATACTTGCCAGCCTCTATTTCTCCTACTTTTGTGGCTTCTTTAGCTATTCTTCCAGCCTTTTCTCCAGCTTCGCTAGGATTGAAGTCAGATATGTTTGTTGCACAAGATACTCCAGTACCAGAGTACTCTCCGTCAACGAATGCTCTAACAGTAATGTCTATCGACGAATGTTTCTCCGAGGCTTCTACACCGGCAGAAGTTACAAGTACTCTAATAGAGTCTCTTAAAGTGAGTTGACCAGCACACCTTTTAGCTCCATTGGCAAGTGCGGCTGAAATAGCTTCATCTACGAAGTCTGCTATTTTCTCACTCGACTCTATTACTCTCTTATCGTATGCTCCCTCTATAGGCGTGTACTCAAAGGGTCCTTGAGGAAGCGGAGCGTAGAAGGGGTTTTCTTTAGCGTATTTGGCTATATTGATGAGTTTTTCTACAAGCGCCTCTACTCTACTTAAGTCAAGAGTACTTCCCACTACAACTCTTTTATTATAGCCTATTCTTACGCGGACACCTGCTTCATTCCAGTGCTTAATAATAGTTATTTGATTGTTAGCGAAGCGCGCCATATAGCTTTCAGCTGAGCCGACTATAACGGCTGCATCACTAGCACCTAGTTTAAGTGCATAGTCAACAGCCTTCTTACCTAATTCTTTCATTTCGTCTACTTTCATAACATCACCTTTCCGGGAGAACTGGACTTAGGGGGAGCTACACTAAGCTTAACGTTTCTTAAAAGAACATGGGGTCCTCCAGCCCATACAGGGACTCCTTGCATAGGATTGCCTTTACCGCATGTTGCTGCAAAGAACTCTACTTCTTTGCCTACGGCCTCTACTTTAGAATAAAAGCCTTTTGTAGTAAACTCTATGAAGGGGTTGCGTACAGGGTACTTTATTTCGCCGTTTTCAATATAGTAGGCTTCGAGTCCACCGTAACGCTGGAACCACCTTCTATCACATATGTTCCACTCAGCAAAGCTCTTAATATACACTCCTTTCTTAACTTCTTTCAGCATTTCTTCGAAGCTCCAGTCACCTGGAGCCATGTAGGTATTAGCCATTCTTATTATAGGTTCTCTATCGAACTGTGAAGCCCTCGCAGCAGCGTTGCTTTTTGTTCCAAGTAGTGAAGCGAACTCTCTGTTCATCAGGAATTCGTTTATTATGCCGTTTTTGAAGAGGTATCGTGGTCTAGCTTTTACTCCTTCGTCGTCGTATAAGTAGAATCCATAACTATTAGGTATAGTTGGGTCGTCGATTATAGTCACTTTATCTGATCCTATGCGCCCACCCAGCATTTCTAGCTTCATGTAGCTTTCACCTGCTTCTGCTCCTTCTCTACCCCATATTCTATCTAGCTCAGATGGGTGTCCACAGGACTCGTGTACTATTATTCCCACGAGCTCAGGGCCGAGTATTACGTCTACCGGCTCTTTTGGCGGAGCCTTTCCTTCTTCAAGAACTTTAGCTAGAACTTTTGCCTCTGATACAGTTCTATCGAGGATATTCCAGCGCTTGAAGTTTTCCCAGCCACCGCTTTCTCCGAGCTGCAGCCACCTCATGAGAGTTCCCTTACCAGGCATGTTGGCTATTATTAAGAAGAAGTATGATACTCTAGGGATTTTAGATGATATTAAGGCTCCATCACTATTACACACTGTTTTCTCAGTGTAAGACGTAAAGATGTGTAGGCTTCTTGTAGGAAGATTTATTTTAGTTTCAAGGAGAGCTTTATCTACATTCATTAATTCTTTAAGTTTTTCTTCGAGCGAAATCTCTGAGGGATTCTCTTTAACATATAGCATGTAAGAGACTCTGTGAGCTTCTTCACTAGACAGATTTATTTCACTTTTTCTCATTTTTTCGCTAATAACAGCTTCACGGTAAGCTTTTTCTACGGAGTCTCTTATACTATCTCTAGTCAACGTGTTAGTTGCAGAAAATCCTAATCCTTTTTTCGTAAAAACTCTCACACTTATTCCTGCTGACGAAGAATACCCCATACTAAGAGGAACGCCGTTTACCAACGAAACATGGTCGCTTAAATCTCTCTGGTATCTCGCTTCAGCGTAAGTTGCGCCCAATTTTAGTGCATAGTCAACGGCATACTGTAGAAGATCTTCCATACAAGATATTTGAGCGAACTTAGCTTATAAAATATGTGGGCGCTCGCTCGAGGACACTGTTAATCTTTAAATACTCTCCGAGAGTTTCACTACCGGCGAGTATATGAGAATAGTACTACTTCACAGCGATTTTATCGAATTTGAGCCTAAAATTAAAGCTATTGAAGAAGCAGAAAGAGTACCTAAAGAGAGGAAGAGAGTCGAAGAAGCGTTAGTCGTGTTCACTACGATCGAAAAAGGTGATAACGAAGAAATAGTGAAAAAAGCGGCTGAAGACATAATCGATGTACTTAACAAAGTAAAAGCTCCGCGAGTAGTTCTTTATCCTTGGGCTCACTTGAGCAGTAGTTTAGCGCCACCGGATGCAGCTTTAGCTTTAATGAAAAACCTCGAAAACGAGTTAAAGGGTAGAGGAATAGAAGTAGTTAGAGCTCCTTTCGGCTGGTACAAGGCTTTTACTATTTCTGTTAAAGGACATCCCTTAGCAGAGCTTTCAAGAACTATTAGCTTGGGGGAAGAGAAAAAGGAGACAGTAAAGCGCGGAGAAAAAAAGCACTTAATACTTACACCTGAAGGAGAGGAGCTTGACCCCGAGAAAGCAGATTTATCGAAGTTTAACGAAGAGTTCCGAATTCTAGTCGAAAAAGAGGCTCTTAAAAAAGAGCTCAAAGGAGGAAAACCTGTTATCCTAGAGTATCTGCAGAGATTTGGCTTCGAGTGGGAACCCTACAGCGATTTCGGACACATGCGCATGGGACCCTATGCTACACTAATATTTAATTTAGCTGCAGAATATTCGCGAAGAGTAGCTCACAGTCTACCTATACCAGTATTCGAAGTAAAGGGAACTGCTTTCTTTAATCTTAAAGTAAAGCCTGTAAGAGAGCACGCCGAGCTCTACGGCGATAGGCTATACGTTATTAAGACAGATAGAGGGGATATGGTGCTTAGGTACGCTGCATGCCATCAGCAGTTCAGTTTAATTAAGGACTGGACACTGTCTTACAAAGATCTTCCCTTCGGAGCATTCGAAATAGCGGACTCTTATCGATATGAGCAGAGCGGTGAAGCAGAACTCTGTTTCAGACTAAGAAGATTCTACATGCCAGACTTACACATCTTCGTGAAAGACGAAGAGGAAGCAAAGAAGTGGGTCATGGTTATCCACGATAAAATAATGAGTGAAATGAGCAAAGTAGGTAGAAACTACGAGCTGCTGGTCAACGTATCAAGCCCCGAGCAGTACGAGAAATATAAGAGCTTTATTATCGAGCTTGCAAAAAAGATAGGCAAATCCATTTTAGTCGCAGTATACCCGCTGGGAATAAACTATTACTGGACAATTAACATAGAGTACCACATACTAGATCAGCTCAAAAGGCCGAGAGAAGTAGGAACAGTTCAGATAGACATAGGTAACGCGAAGAGATTTGGCATAAAGTACATGGACAAAGACGGAACAGAAAAGTACCCAGTAATACTTCACACAGCAATAATAGGGAGTCTTGAACGCTACATATACGCGTTGTTCGACACAGCACTAATGAAAAAGAAGCCCGTGTTACCGCTCTGGATAAGCCCTGTTCAAGTAAGAGTAATTCCCGTAAGCAAAGAATACATGCCTTACGCTGAGCAGATAGCTGAAAAACTTTCCTCAGCAGGATACCGCGTAGACATAGACGATACCGACAGACCGCTGGGTAGAAAAATAGTTGACGCGGAGAGAGAGTGGGTTCCATATATTATTGTAGTAGGAGAAAAAGAAGTTAAAGAAAATGTAGTGAACGTAAGAATAAGAGAAACAGAAGAGCAGAAAATAATGAAATTAGAAGAGCTAGTAAGTATGCTAGACGAGAAAATAAACGGCTATCCAAAGAAACCCTACGGCATACCAAGATATCTCTCTAAGAGACCCGGATTCCTGAAGCTAAGCTAAAATCTAGGTACTATTTTAAAGAAGTTTCTAGGTAAATTATCTGGGTTTAGTTAATGTACTCTTTCGTCTATAAAATTAAGCCCGAAGACAATGTAGCTACAGCTCTAGTTGAGCTAAAAAGAGGTCATGTTTATAGAATATTTGAAGAAGGAAGAGGTTTCATAGGAGAAATAAAAGCTGCAACAAAAGTCCCACAGTGGTATAAAATCGCGTTAACAGAAATACCCGAAGAAACTCCTGTAATTAAGTTCGGCTACCCCATAGGTCTAGCTACAATAGATATTGAGCCCGGAACCGTAGTTCATTTAACAAACATAATTCTAAGCCCTGATCTTGTTTTCGAAGAACTTGTTGAAAAAGGATTTACTTTAGGAAAAGCTCTCGTCAATATAGATAAAGGAGACAGTGTTAGAGTAGGCAAAAACTTTAAACCAACACATCCTGTCCTCAAGGAGCTACCTACTGGAACAAAAATAGGATATGCTGCTAAACGAATTCTAGCAGATGAAATAGTTAGACTAGGAAATCTCACAGAACTGCCACACAAGCTTGGCTGGAACGAAAAGTACCGCAACTTAGTCAAAGAATTCTACAAGTTTCTGAACACAGGTGTAATAAGTATGAGTAGGGTGTAGTGTATGGAGAAGTGTTTAGCTTACTACAGGAAAAAACGCAGAGTATACGGCGTCAGAAACCATGTTCTAATAATCCCTACGACTTTCTGCGTAAACAATGTTGCCTATCAGATATGGTCTTTCTTCGCTGAAGAACGCTGGGGAGACTATGAAGAAAATAGAGTAGTTCTAGCGCTCCACGACGCAGGCTGCTGTCATGTAGGCTTTGACAGAGAAATAGCTTTCAGAACATTTCTCGGAGTAGCCTCAAATCCAAATGTGTATGGAGTACTACTCGTAAGCCTAGGCTGTGGTCAATTCTGTAAACCTCCGCTCAAGCCAGGAGAAGACAAGAAAACTAATTTAATGAACTTTAAGCTCTACGATAGATTAGTTAAGCGCGGAGTACCCGTAAAATGGGTTAATGTACAGGAAGTAGGATTCAGCAGAGCAGTCGAAATAGGAGTAAAGCACGTAGAGGCAATGGTTAAAGAAGCACGCAAACTCGAGAGAACAGAGTGTCCTTTAAGCAAAATAGTTATAGGAGTAGGCAATGGCGCAAGTGACCCTACTTCAGGGCTTTTTGCGAACCCGGCTGTAGGCTACCTAGTAGACTACTTTATAGAAAAGGGTGGAACAGTAGTCTTCACTCAGTCTACGGAAGTACTAGGAGCCGAAGAATATCTTTTCTCGAAGGTCAAGAGGGAAAAAACTAGACTCAAGCTCAAAAGGCTTCTAGAAACACTGATAGTATTCAAAGAAGGTCTAGAAGAATACTTAGGTATTTCCGATCCAACTCCAGGAAATATTGAAAGTGGAATCTCTACTCTAGCCGAAAAATCTCTCGGTACAGTACTCAAAATAGGGCACAGTAAAGACATTGAGATAAAAGATGTTCTATCATACGCGGAGAAAATACCTAGAAACGGAGGACTATACTTTATGGATGGTCCAGGAGAAGACCTGTTAGCTATAACAGGAATGGTGGCTGGAGGAGCACAAGCAGTAATATTCACTACAGGTCTAGGAACACCAATAGGTAGTGTTGTCGTTCCCGTTATAAAAGTGACAGCGAACAAGGAAACGTATACAAAACTAAACGAAATCATAGACGTATACATTCCAGTAGAAAAATTATTCGAGGAAAGTAAGTCTCTTCAAGAAATAGCGATTGATGTTCTATGGGATTATCTTTTAAGAGTATTGTCTGGTGAACCAGTTAAAGCAGAGAAAAGAGGACAAATGGATTTTGGTGTAAGAGAATACTGGATGAAAATGTAGCTAGTGTCCTAGAAGTTTCTTTAAGTAAACTTTAACGGCTTTTGCGTTAAGGTATATATGAAGTATAGCTGGTATAAGCATTAGTATTAAAGACAGAGTATGGATATTTGCTAAAGGTGTCTTACCGGCGGCTCCTTTTCCTCGTGGAGCAAATATTAGCATTACTCCTGTAATTGCCCCACTTCTCGACCTTCGTAAACAATAGTAATTTTAGGATTTTTACTGCCTCTAGTGCCGTCGAGAAAAACTTTACTTAAATCAACTTTTTAAAACACCTATTTCTTCTCCTTTTTATAGATAATAGTGTATTGAGCCTCATCTTCGCTGCAAGAAGTCTTTTCTTTTATTGTACACTTGGGCAGTATATTTGAAATAAACTTTTTTAGTTCTCCGCTTACTTCAAGAGCTTCTTCTAAGCGACTGTTCCACCAAAAGTAAAGTAAGGTAGCGCTAATGGCTATTGCTATAAAAGCTACTAGAAATATTTTCATCGAGAGAAAGCATATCAAAATGAAAATACATCTTCCTCACTTTTTGTGAGTTTAAGAAATATTATTTATCGCAAATTTAATTAAATTTTGAGGAGTAGTAAATAACGCCCCCGTAGCTTAGTGGCCTAGAGCGCCCGCGTGGTAAAGTATCTCTATATAGAGCGGGTGGACCCGGGTTCGAATCCCGCGTAAAAAAGCGGGCGAGAGTCCCGGCGGGGGCTCCAGTTTTACACTGGCGTTAATAGCCTTAAGGAAGGTTTTCTTGAGACAAATTCGCAGTATTCATCGCCTTTACAGAGACATTTTACTTCAGTTAAGGAAATTCTTTCGCCTAAGATATGTGAAAGGAAGCCCGCTAGTATTCCTCTCAGATAGTGACTTCTAGGACCTTCTCCTTTGCCTCTGAAAGGTCTGCATTCAAAACTGTCATAGAGCCTGAATCTTATCCTTTTCTTCTTTTCGTCGAACTCTAGTATCTCATAATTTTTGATCCAGTTTAGTACTTTGAAGACTTCAAGTCCTAGAATAAATAAATCTATGCCCGATACTCTTGCGAATTTCTCCCATTTTTCTCCAATATGGTATCCTGCTCTAAAGCCTAGCTGGTACATAAATGCTTGACCTGCGACACCAAAGTACTGGTCTAAAGCTTTATATAGCTCACTAAGCCATTCGCCTCTTTCAAGTATAGCTTCTCCGCCAAGAGTTGAAATAGATACATTGAATGAAGGTACAAGTATTTTTCCTATTTCTTTAATTCCGTGTTCTATGCCGTAGACTACGTCGAGTGAGGACATTTCTTCAACTATTTTCTCAAAATTTTCTTTAACTTCAGTTATATCTAGTTGAGAAATCCAGTAAGCATACTCTTTTTCAAGAGGAGCTTCAATAACTCCGCTCAAGATGTTTATTTTATATTTAGCTAGAATCTGAACGATTTTCGAGAGAGCTCCAGGTTTATTGGCTAGTTTAACGGCTATGAATGTTATTTTTCTTCCTTTCTTCTTTTCGACGATGAAAGGATACGCCATACTATAGCTGGTCACGGTAGCCCCTTTAAATACTGTATGAAATTATATATGTTTATTTTTACGACAAACGAGAGGGCAGAAACCTTTATTAGGTTAGTTTAGTAGAGCCTAGCACAAGTCTAAGATGAAACATTTGATGATTCTAAGAGGTTATTGAAGTCTGTGGAATTGTGGTCACCTTAATCTGTCCTAAACCACCATGAGTTACTCTCGAGAGGCAAACAGTAGAATTTATTATTCTCTACATATAACTAGTTTTATGTTAGATGTAAGAGTAGTTGAAGAAAGTTTTAGCTCACATAAAAGAATAGAGATATTGGACTTTACTTCAAAGCTAGAGGAAGTTGTTAGAAAGTATGGTCTTAAAGAAGGAATAGTAATGGTATTCCTGCCTCATGCTACAGCAGCAGTTACAGCAAATGAAAATGAACCGGGTCTCATAGAAGACATCAAAGATGTTTTAACGAAAATAGCTCCGCCAGACGGATCTTTCCGCCATAATCTTATTGACGACAATGCACATGCGCATATACTTTCAGCTATAATGAAAGCATTTTATATTTTCCCTGTAAAGGAAGGAAGAGTCATTAGAGGCACCTGGCAAAACCTCTTTATAGTAGAGCTCGACGGGCCGAGGCACTACAGGAAAATAGTCTACGTACTACTAGGAAAATTCAGAAAAACTTAAGAAACTAGCAGAAATAATTACTATAGGGATGATTGCTTTTCGGGGAGCCTGAGGGCTTCCGATGAGGTAGCCCTTATCCCGCTGACCTTAAATAGGTTATTTTGTTTTCCCAAAGATCTTAAATACTGGGATAGCAAATATAATAGTGATGCAGTATCTTTCTCCTGTCGAGCCTATTCTGCCGTCTGCTTTTCTTAGAGAAGCAGTTAAAGAGGCTATAGATATTAATGAAGCTGAAATACCTGTAGTTGATGAAAATTCCCGCTACTTAGGTGTAGTAGATCTAAGACCCTTCTTTCTTCCGACAACAGATATTCTTGAGACGAGAGTCTCTAATGTCATGGTGAAGTATCCTACTATGGTTGAAGGTACTTTCTCTCCTGAAGACGCTATGCCTCTTATGGTTAATAGTGGAATTAGGGGTATTCCTATAGTTAGAGGAAAAGACGAGTATTTTGCTATGTTTTACCACAGAAATGCTCTTGAGTATTTAAAAGAAAAAGGATTTGGTAAGAATATTAAAATACACCAAGCTATGCGAACAGTCGTTCCTTGTGTTTCTAGTGATGATACTCTCGCTAAAGCAGCAGCTATAATGAGGAGACATAAAGTTTCAAGAGTTATTGTAGCTGAAGAGAAGAAAGGATTAGTTAAACCTCTAGGAGTTTTAACTAGAACAGATATTCTACGGATACTTTTTAAATATAGTAAAAGTAGAGCAAGTTTCGGCGAAGTTTCTGGCGAAAAATATAGGTTTCTTTCACGTAGAGTTCGTGACTTCATATCTCCTAACATAATTACTGTAAATCATGATGATTTTCTATCTGCTGCAGTGAAGCTAATGCTTGAAAATAATGTGAGAAGCCTGCCTGTAGTCAAAAATGGTGAGCTAGTAGGACTTATTGCCTCTACAGACATAATCAAGACGTATGTTCGATATATGACTCTCTACGCGAAAGCCAGAAGAGTATTTTATAAGATTCACACAAATGTAGAAGAACTTAAGCCTCGTATTGAAAGAATTATTCTCTCGAAAAGAATACCTCCTGGTGTTTCAATAGACGTGGAGTTCTATAAACGGCGAGGAAACTTATTTGAAGTTTACGTAAGGTTCCGTACATTCAACAAATTTGTAGTATATGGCGACACTGCTCACGGATTAGAAAAAGCTTTTAGAGCACTTAAAAAGGCTATCAATTACTGTAGGTCTCAGATATTTGAGATAAGGTAGGTGTAGCTACATTGTCCGAGAAAATATCTTTCGGTATAAGTGTACTAGACACTATAGTAAAAGAAGGCTACCCCAGAAAAAGTTTAGTGCTTTTAGTAGGTGAAGGAGGTATAGGAAAATCAGTGTTCTTAGTGCTTCTCGCAAAACATAGACTTAGTTTAAACGAGCCTGCACTTTATGTGTGCTTAGATAATGATCCCTCGTCAGTGGCCGAGACTTTTGAAAGCTTCGAAGTGAATGTAGATTATTACGTTAAAAAGGGCTTACTAGGGTTCATTGACTGCTACTCTTTTAGAATAAGCACAGTTTACAGAGAAAACTACAGCTATGTTCTGAAAGTAGCGGACCCAAGGGATTTAAACTACTTGTCGCAGGTAATAGTAGAAGCTGTAGCCGAGTTGTCTATGAATAATAGGGGCTGTGTTCTAATAGATTCTTTAAATGAAATATTCCTCTATAATGATCTTACAAGAGTATCAGATTTTTTGAAGGAAGTGAGATATGTTGTGGCTAGGCACTACGGAGCCTCTATTTTTGCGACAATACATGTTGGTTTAAGCAAATGGGAGGAGCTTAGATCTATGATAGAGCACTTAGCAGACGGTATTGTGGAATTTCGCTTAGAGCCTTCGCTTAGTGAAGCAGGTATTTGTATTAGACAAATAAGGGTAAAGAAAATGAGAGGAACACCCCACGATATGAATTGGTATAGCTTTACTATTACGAAAGAAGGTGTGGTTCCTCTGAAAGTAAAAATAAAATACAGCGAGGATAATAGTTCTAAAAGAGATGATGAGAAGGCTAAGCGCGGATAAATGAAGTAGCCGGTGCTCTCTGATCAAAATGCTGTATATTTGCTTTGATTTCTGAAAAAAGAGTAGGCCGAAGTTACATTAGAAATTGCTATGAGAAGAAGTAGTCTTAAATTTCTGCTAGAAAATGTCACTAACATGAGCAAGATAGAGGAATTCGCTCAAAAATACTTGTTTTCATTAAACTATTCCAAAGTAACTGAAAAAATAGTGGCTTTTATTAAAAGGTGTTTTGAAGAAGCAGGTGTAGAAAAAGCTGTAGTAGGTGTTAGCGGAGGAGTAGATTCTTCAACTACGTTGATGCTTACAGTAAAAGCACTAGGCTCTGAGAATGTAATAGCGCTGATAATGCCTCATGAAGGTATTACTCCTCAAGAAGACGTAGAAGATGCTAGAAGCATTGTAAAGAAAGTTGACGTGACATTCTACGAGATTGAAATCTCTAGAATAGCTAAAACTTTCAAGAAGTCGCTTAAAGAAAGAGGAATTGAGTTAGAGAAGAAAGCTTACGGAAATATTTTGGCCAGAACTAGAATGATTCTACTTTATGCTGTAGCTAACCAGCTTAATGGAATGGTTGTTGGAACAGGAGACAAAAGCGAAATACTGCTAGGCTACTTCACGAAGTACGGCGACGGCGGAGTCGACATACTGCCTATAGGATGTCTCTATAAAACGCAAGTAAGGCTTTTAGCAAAATACCTTGGTGTACCTGAGAAAATAGCATTTAAGCCCAGCAGCCCGCGCCTATGGCCCGGCCAGACGGCTGAAGGAGAACTGGGCTTCACTTATAGGGAAGTAGACCCTGTTCTCTATGCACTCTTCGAGTTAAAGTATCCTCCAGAAAAAGTAGTCGAAGAACTCGAAGTAGATCCTAGGCTCGTTAAACGGGTTTTAGAGCTACATAAAGGAAGCGAGCATAAAAGAAGACTCCCGCCAGTACCTTCTCTCTAGAATTTTCTGTAAACGATTTTTCGTAATAAGTTAACTATATCTTTATTTCAACTTAGTTGAGTATTGTGGACGAGGAGTATCTCAACTACTATAGGTGGCTTTACAGTATCTACAGCAGAAAGTTCAGTAACCCTGAGAAAGTTTTATCAGCTCATATAATGGAGTTTGTTGAGAAAGGGTATTCTTTAGAGGAAGCGTTAAAGGAACTATATAAAAGAGCTTACGTGAGTATTTATCTTCCTTCACTGAGCATAAGCGAGCTCCTTGAACTTTCTTGGAACAGACTTAAGAGAAATCCTGTTCTCTCAATTCCCGTTTTATTTAGTGAAGCAGCTCCGGCTCTTTCGACTTTAGCCGTATTGTTGATTATATTGGCTTTATTAACCTATTTCAGGCAAATAGGAGTGTTCAGTGAAATCATTAACGGGATCATGAGGGGAGAGTATGAGGTTTTTCTAAAGCCGGAAGTTCTCAATGCAATTCTAGTAGCGCTAGTACCCGTCGGCCTAGCTGTTATTGTCTTCTATACATTAGGTCAGTCTACATGTGCTTCATTTATCTATTCATTAGCAGAAGACTCTCTTAAGAGGGGGTATTGTAAGCTTGAAGAAATTTGGAGTAAAGCTGTAAAGAATTTACCGAGAGTTTTCATAGCAATTCTCATGAAAAACTTAGTTGTATACGTCATTCCGATATCTTGTTTCTTAGCCTTCATCTTCTTGGGCTTAAAGTACTTAGATATGCTTGCCTTAATTCTTTCTACTCTCATGTTTCTTTTCGCCATAATACTGTACATTATTGCAGCAGAGGTAGCTCTGATATATGTTGAACCCAGTATTGTAATAGGGTCGCGGGACGCTATTGAAGCATTTAAAGAAAGTATTTTGCTTGTGCGCCAGAATATTTCGAAGGCTCTCGGGTACTTTTTACTCCAAGTACTAGTGGGAATAATTATTGGAAGTATATCAGGAGCACTGAGCAATTTTCACATACTTTTCTCAGAAGCAGCGACACTTATTCTACTTCTCATAGTACGCCCTATTTTCGCGGTATGCTTGGCAGGAATATACATGTCTCTCACAGGGCGAGTATTCAATGCTACACGCTTAACTGAGCCGAAGCTACTGCTAGTAGCCGGTAAACTAATGGGAAGAGGGCTCAAAGAGCTAGTCGAATTAATGAAAAAACCTCGATGGATTGTAGCGGCGTCAGCTATTTTCTTGCTCGGAGCTGTAGGAGGCTTCGGTTTAGCTCAAATAGGTTTAAAAGAAATTCTTTCTCAAAGCGTAGGCTTAGGTAAAGGAAAAATATTTAAAGAGTACTTTGCGCTATCTATTTTCACTGACATTTTCTTCCACAACTGGAGAATTGCGGCATTTACTACAGTTTCAGGTATTTTTACTTACGCGGCACCGTTCTCTATAGCTCTCTTCAACGGCATGATTATTGGAGCTATAGCTGCAGTAATGCCTCTCTTAGACCTAGCAATAGGAATAATGCCTCACGGAATAATAGAGATACCAGGCTTTCTTCTGGCGACTGCAGCAGGACTACGGCTGGCATATAAAATGTATACAGGAGAGAATAGAGCAGAAGAAGTAAAGAAAGCGGCTTATGTGGCCTTAGGACTCATACCTATTTTCGCTACAGCGGCTTTCATTGAAGCTTTTGTGACGCCGCTCATAATAGACATCTACTTGAAGAGTTTTTGCTTATAGTACTTCCTAGCGTCCAAAATAAGTGTAGCTAAAGCAACTGTAGCAAGTATAATTGATAAAATAAGTGCTGCTCTTAGAACATCTTTATTTACGGGTTCTTCCTTAAGTATGTATTTACGGTAATGTATTAAAGTTTTTTTAAGAGCAATAGCATTTAGTTTAAGTACACTACTGAGCTCTTTTCCTGGAGTAGGATTGAAATACTCGTATATGTCTTTGAAAATCACTACTGAATCTTTTCTAAGTAAGTGTTTCTTATACCAGGAGTAGTCTGCGAAACGACCGTATATCTCTACAGTTATAGCGAGTATATGGTATTCATAGAGCATGTAGTCCATGAATTCTCCGTAGCTCAAATATAGTTTAGAGGACTGAAGAATAGGATACTTCGTTACATTTGAGTACACGAGACAAATGTCTTTAAATAAGTCTTCGTCAGGAGGAGGGTCTCTAGTATAGCTCCAGGGATATAAAACTAATTTAGCTCCGCTGTGATAACTTACTGCAAGTATTATACTGTACTTGTATTTTTCTATAAGCGAAATAAGCGCTCTTGTTTCAGGTTCGCTCAGAGGACTAGGACCTCTATACTGCAGAGAACTCTTAACTTTTATTCCTCTATCCCACATAAAGGGATAGTTTCTATTTAAGTCTACTCCACCAATCCAGTCTTCGTTAAGTTTACCGTCTCCATCGTCGTCTATTCCTTCAAACCATACATGGGACCCGTTCCTGTATAGAGCTATACAATGGTCTCCATTAACGTCCTGTGGGGGGTCCTCATCTATTAGACCGTCTCCATCGTCGTCTACTGGGCGACAGTTTTTTCTATGCCAAGGATTAATGAATGCTACTTCATATCCATCAGGATTTAGGAGAGGCACTATAATAAAGGAGTAGTGGTGGAGGAGTTTTCTAAAAGATTCGTTTGTTAGAAGAAGCCACGTGAAGTATAGTGGAAATTGCGCAGAAACATGTTCTCTTCCATGGTGTCCTCCTACAATCAATATAATGGGCTTTCTACCTATATCACCCACTAGGATAGCGTAAATAGATCTATTCTGCCAGCTATGCCCTATGACTATAACTTTTGCTTCTTTAAACGAGTTAAAGTAGAGTACTATTTTTTCGAAGTCCTTATAGTGATAGTATTGTGAAAAGTCTACAGGCAAAGGAGCTACTGAAGGTATTAGAAGAGCAAGCACCATAGCTAAGCAGGTAATTCTAGTTCTCCTGTTCAGTTTAGGGAACACAGTAGCAGATAAGAGCAGAGCTTAGATATTTTTACCCGTACCACTAGTAATAGTCAGATGCCAAGAATTCTAGACACACAGTTCACAGAGAAGCTCTTCGAAAAAGCAGAGAAATTAATAGAAGAAGGTAGAATATGCCAAGTCAGTAAGTACATGTTCTATGTCATAGGTTTTCACGGAAAATACTTTGTAAGTGTATCAGAGCAGGGAATTAAATGCAATTGTGAAGGTTTCAAAAGAAGACGAGTGTGTTCACATGCAGTAGCAGTGCTTCTCTACTTACTTAGAGAAGATTATAAAGAGAAACTAAGTCAAGCTCTACGCAGGAGACTCGAAGAAAGCCTAGAGTTAATAAAGCGTGGAGCAGTTCCCTAATACTAAAGAATATATCGGCTAAAAGAATGATATTGACATGACCGAGATCTGTTCCCGCTCCATACTTGTAGAGAAGTATAGGAGTATAGTAGATAATCAGAGAGGACATTCGTTAGTTCTTGACCTACCTAGAGAACAGGAAGGAGACGATACGGGTCCTACAGCGCTAGAGCTCTGCGTTATGAGTTTAGCTGGCTGTATTTCGACAATATACGCTGTTACAGCAAATAAAATGAGAATGCCTATTGAGTACCTTGAAGTACTTGTAGAGGCGGAGAAAAACCCTGAAATAGGCACAATAGGGAAAGTCAAGACTCTAGTTAGAGTTAAAACAAGTGCTCCAGAAGAGCGAGCTAAAAAGGCACTTGAAATTACTTTAAGAAATTGCCCTGTAGGAATTCTCTTTAAGAGAGCCAGAGTAGAAGCAGAGTACACTATTGAAGTAATAAAATAGAGCCGAAACTCATTTACTCTCACTAATCTGCTTTTTCTCTATGAGTAAAAAGCGAAATGTTATTTTCATAGTATCGGACACTTTCAGAAGAGATCACTTAAGATGCTACGGAAACACTTGGATTAAAACAAAGTATCTCGAAGAATTTGCATCAAAATCTATAATATTTGACAGAGCCTACTGCGCTTCTTTCCCTACAGTTCCGGCTCGTCGCGACATATTCACTGGACGCTACACTTACACGTACGCGGGCTGGGAGCCTCTCAGACCAGATGATAGAGTAATAGCGGAAATGCTAAGGGAGGCAGGAATATTAACGTACCTAATAGCTGATACACCGCATTTCCTTAGGGATGGATACAACTTCCAGAGAGGATTTCATGGATGGATGTGGATTAGAGGGCAAGAGAACGACTTCTACTTAGTTTCGCCAGAAAAAGTGAAATTTCCCTGTGATCCAAGCAAGCTAAGAAGCCCAGATTTCACTGTAGTACAGTATCTCAGAAACATTTCGCTTAGACGCTATGAGAGCGACTTCTTTGTAGCTCAAACAATGACTGAGGCAGTTAAGTGGCTTGAAAGAAACTATGGGCGCCAAGGCTTTTTCCTTTATATAGACACATTTGACCCTCACGAACCATGGGACCCGCCAAAGTGGTACATAGAAATGTATGATCCTGGCTACTCGGGCGAAGAGGTAATTTACCCGAGATATGATTACTGCGACTACTTGACTGAAGAAGAGCTGAAGCATGTAAGAGCACTATATGCAGCAGAAGTAACTCTAGTAGATAGGTGGTTCGGGTATCTCTACCAGAAAATAGAGGACATGGGTTTATTCGATAACACGATGATAATATTCACAACAGACCACGGCTTCTTACTGGGCGAACACAATATTGTAGGCAAATCAATTATCAGAGGAAAAGAATTTTCCTTTATACCTCTGTATGAAGAAATAGCACGAATACCTCTAATAATCTACCACCCTGAAATAGAAGGAGGCAAGAGAGTAGATGCAATAGTACAGCTACCAGACTTAGTACCTACAATACTAGAGTTCTTTGGAGTAAAAATACCTGAAACAGTCGAAGGTATGTCGCTAATACCACTAATGAAAGGCGAAGTAGAGGAAATACACGAATTCGCTGTATCGTCTCCAACAATTAAAGGAGGACCTGTAGCAAACAAATGCACTACTATAAGCACTAAGAAGTGGAGCCTTATTTTCAGCGGAAAACCAGTAGAAAAAACCACTGAAATAAGAGACGTAGACAGCTTAGCAAAGAAGGCCAAGAAAACAGAAAAAATCAGAATAGAGCTTTACGACCTAGAAAAAGACCCTAAGCAAGAAAATAACATAGCTGAAGAAAACATGGACGTCGTACGTGAACTAATACACAAATACATAGACTTCCTAAGAAAGCTCAAAGTTCCAGAAGAATTAATTAAACCATGGATGATAGTTTAAGCAGATTAGCTATTTAGGCAATATTGATTTATTTTTACTTACTTAAACTTATAGAAAATAGCCTAGAAAACAGTCTTAGGCGTAAGTAGAAGCTTTTCCAAATAAAATGTAGTGAAGTATTTTTTCTTAAACAAAAAGTCCGTCGTGTATTAAAGAAATATGAAGAACATGAAGCTTAATTAAAGAAACAATAAGTTCAGTTCCAGAAGGTCAGCAAGAGGGTTATCTTCACTAATCTGTGTTCACGGCCGTTTCATCATGCAGATGATGTTATCTGCCCTTCTTAATATTTTTTTCTATTTTTGAAGAAATAGTGAAAGATGGAAATATTTATTTAGTTTTTCTCAGTTCTTCTACAAGTTTTTTAGCTACTTCAACTGCTTTAACAGCATCTTCTGCATATCCATCTGCGCCTATTTCTTTAGCGAACTCTTCTGTTATAGGTGCTCCGCCGATAAGTACTTTGAATTTATCTCTAATGCCCTTTTCTTTGAGAAGGTCTATTACTTTTTTCATATTGAGCATAGTTGTTGTCAAGAGGGCTGACATAGCTATTATGTCTGCGTTTACTTCTAGTGCTTTTTCAACAAATTTTTCTGCAGGAACATCTACGCCTAAGTCGTGTACTTCAAATCCTCCTGCTTCAAGCATTGTAGCTACAATGCTTTTACCTATATCGTGTAAGTCTCCTTCAACTGTACCTATAACTACTACTCCTATTGGTTTGAGAGTCTTTCTTTCTTTGAGTAGTAGGGGTTTCATTATTTCCATACATTCTTTAAATGCTTCGGCGGCAGTAACTAGCTCTGCCAAGAAGTATTCTCCTTTCTCAAAGAGGTCTCCTACTTCCTTCATTGCTGGCGACAAAGCCTTATCTATTATTTCTAGAGGAGGTATTCCTTGGTCAAGTGCCTTTTTAACTAATTCTACAACTTTGTCATATTCAAGCTGAACTAAACTCTCTTTAATTTCTTGAAGTACATCGCTCATACTTTTTTAAATTTTCTCTAAAGTATTAAAGAGTTTCCGCTTGACTTATAGATCTTCGAGAAAACATTAACATTAGTTATTGAAGTCGAGTAGAGATTTCTGCTTGTTTGTCTCTACTAGTGTAGTTTGTTCGGGCGGCGATGGTATGACTATTTCTGTCATATACTCTGTGCTCCAGGCTTCTCTGTAATCTACGTCTTTTCCTCCAAGTTCTTCGTGGAACACTTCTTTGAACGAGAATATCTTGACTAGCGCTGGCAGAGGCAGCATGGGTCCTGAAACAAGTGCTTCGCCTGTTTGTAGTCCTGGTAGGCTTTCAACAGTATCCCGTGTAACGTCTTCCATACTTCTGAGAATGTGTTCTTGGTCACTTGGGTTAACCGTTCTGAGCGCGATGAGGTTTCCGCACTGAGCTAGCAGGGTCTGCGAGAGTTCACGTGGTCTCTGCGAGACTACTAGGAGCGATACTCCGAATTTTCTTCCCTCTTTAGCTATTTTCTCTACTATTTGTTTAGAGGGAGACCATCCTACTGGAGCATATATATGTGCTTCTTCTAGTACTACTAGTGTTGCTACTCTTTCTCCTCGGAATCTTTGTTCAACAGCTATTCGCCAGAGTGCTCTAAGTAAGGCTGAGACAATGCTTGCTTGAACTTCAGATGAGAGGCCGCCTAACGCTATAATATTGAGTCCCGGGTCTAGTAATGAGCGAGCGAAGTCTCCGTAGACCTGGAAACTTGCCTTAACTTCATCTGTTTTCTTCGCGTAGTCGCTAAACTTGTCTTCAAGGTACTCGGCCCTTGTCATGAAGTACAGCTCTCTTTCTTCACTTAAGTCCTCTATTTTAAGGCAGAGGTCTTCGGCAGACCTATCCCGAGTCCTGCCCGAGCCTCCGGCGTTAATTACAGCTATTTTAAGTTCTTCTAAAGTGAAGTGTATTGGATCATCTGCTGTAAGATCGTAGCCTTTTTCTCTATAACGCTCGACTCTCAGTGTTTTTAGGGCTTGACGAAGATAGAGTCTCTGCTTAGTAGCTCTAGGATCAAGGCCTAAAATATTGTATATTTCCTCTACTCCGAGAATCCAGAGAGGCACTTCTAGCGGAATAGGGTCTACTTGATACTGTGCTTTAATTAAGTCAGTTACTTTGCCTTTAGGCGCAAGTACTCTGACGTTGTTGCTTATTCTAGCTAACGGTATGTACTCGCTGTGAGTATCTACAATAATTATTCGGGGGTTCTTGAAGTGCTTAAGGAGTGATGCAATTAGCACAGCTACGGTATTGGATTTGCCGGCGCCTGTCATAGCTAGTACAGCTGTGTGTCTAGTGCACATCCCATTAACATCGATCTTGATTTCGACGTTAGGACTTGATGAGAGAACTCCTATACTCACGTCTCCTTTATCAAAAATAGACTGAAGTTCTTCTTTAGAAACTAAATATACTTTTTCGCCAGGCTTAGGTAAAATAGGCACACCTTTAGAGACAGTTTGTCCAGAAAGATAGCCCGTTATATGAACTGTCATCTCGTTCCTAGCAGGCCTAAATTCCTCATAGCCTTCAAGCTCCTCTATTATTCTAGCTCTTCGATAAAGCTCGTCGAGCATATTGAAGCCTACTATCATACCGTAAAGTGTTGTTGAGCCGTCTGCTCCAGCCATTTTAACGTAAACACCGGGCCTAGCTACTTCGGGAAGGAGATGATCGGGTACAGATATCTTGACTATATTTCGCCCATATACTCCGATAACTCTACCTATCTCCATGAATTCACCCGAGGACTCTTTTTCTACCAGACCTAGCGAAAACTACTCTGAAAAAGTCTTCTCTCGGCAAATTAAACCATAGCTGGTCACCTATAAGAGCAGGTAGTCTTGGGTCAAGTACAGTACAGTGGTGGGCTTGTGCAAGAGGCTTCGGGTAACCCGTTTTTCTGCAAGCTAAAGCAGCCAGCACACCTAGTGCTTCTTCTAAATTCTCTGAGAACACGACAGGATATGATACTTGAAACACTATGCCGTTTTTCCTAAGTTTAGCATATGCTACTTCTGCGTAGCTCCAAGAGTCTCGGTAAATATTCTGTAAGATAGTATTAGGATACATGTGATCAACAGCATCTTCGTCTACCCTAGGTATTCTTTCTCCAATTTCCTTTAATTTGATATATGCTCGCTTAAAGTCTCTCCATAAGTACTCTAAAACAGCAGTATCGTTAAATGATGAAAGAGCTCTTCTGCCGTGTATAAGAAAACCGCTTTCAGTATCCTTAGATATCCAGAATACCTTAACTTTCTTTTCTGCAGCTCTATTCAAGAGTATTCTCAGCATATTTTGCGCTAAAGTCTCCTCAAAAGCCATGTAAACATACCCTAGCCATAGCCTCTTAGCTTCTTTCTTAAGTGAAGAAGCCGTTTTCTCGTAGGCATTCCTAGCGTACTTCCACGAAAGAGCTAAAAGTTTTCTAAAAATCTTTACAGCTTTTTCATCGCTACTAAGCGCAATATCCTCTGTCTCTAAGCAGAAGTTATCTAAATCTTTTTCAATAGCTAAGTAAAGTGCTTTGACGCTGTTTCTTCCGCCAAGAACTCTCTCAAGAAACCTATAGTCACCTCTAGTGTAAGAGCATCCCATTAGCATCGATATATAAGAGCCGTCTAAAAAAATGTAGTCGCATGAATCAATATGTTTTAAAGCAACTAGTTCTTCATAACATCTACATAAAGTAGATGCTCTGCTCTCACCTCTTGTTTTAGGTAGAATAGGAACTACTACAGGCTGGTCTGATGCAACACTACTTTTTTCCAAGAAATTATTCCTAACTATAACTGGAAAAGTAGAAAATGCGGTAATATAACACCCGAATCTTTCGTCGACAACGTAGCTTCCATCAATACAGCAGCAAGAAAAATTACTTACTACGGGAAAATCAACAACAGTTTTCTCTTCAACAAGCTTTTTTAGTTCATTGAGCTCTTCTTCAATAATCTCGATGCTTACAGCATGAAGGTCTTTGAGCTGTCTGTAAATATAGTTAGTGTCCACACATTGAATACTGTTGTGTAGTATATATTCTTCATTAGAGTACTCTGAAACTTATAGAGAAAAATTTATATAAAAACGAATAGAGAGAAAAGTAAAAAATTCTCATTTCGAGTTTATCGGCCTTTATTTTATCTTAAAATATACAAAGAGAAATAATTTTTTCGTTAAATTAATCGAAAACTATAAATAGCAGTATCTACACCCAGACTAGACCAAATATGGGTAAATGCAAATATCTAGAAATAGTAAAAACAAACTGGGGCAACATATACCATATATGCCATAGACCACCATACGGCGAAGAAGGCCGATTCTTGCCAAACGGCGAAGAAGACTGCAAACGCTGCAAATACCGAGAAGAAGAATAAACATTTAGCCAAAACGTTTTTTACCATTTCTTTATTTTTACAGCATTTTCAACGAGATCAGCCTAGGTGTTGGTCATCACTAATCAGATACGGCCGCATTCATCATTGAGCATTATTGTTGAATACGGTAAATATATAGGTATTTTAATTCAGCTCAATGAGATATCCTTATCTATTGACAACTCGGTGTTTATCGTTTTCTTTTATTTTCACCAGTATAGGAATCTGTAGGGTACTTCCATTAAGCTTTCCTCTACGATAACTATTATTATGTTTTCCGCTCTATTAATCCATGCTCCAAGCACTCTACCTTATCCTCAAACTCTTCTGGTAGCCTATACTCAAGCTACTCTTCGCTTTCTAGAGGTGGTTCCTCATCAAAGAAATCAAACCAATCCTCAAACGCATAAATACTCAGATAGTACTCACCACACTTAAAGGATATTTATTATGAAAACATGAAATACTTTCGGTATAGTAAATTTTTCCTACACTACTTAAATACTCTTAAACAACACTATATTTAGACGATCCGAGGTCTCATCATCTCTCGGTAGCTCGGCATTCATCACTATAATTTCTTTTAACTGTTTTCCAGAAATATGTTTTTGTGAGCTTATACCATATGGTTAACCAGAAGCCGAGTAAAATAAAAGCTATAGTGTAACCTATTATTTGCCCAAATAAGCCTTTAGGGAGAATAATTAGCATATTGTCTATAGCGTAAAGTATTATTATAAGTAGAAACCAGACTAGCAGCATTATTTCAATTAACGGAACTACAGCACTGATTACTTTTCTCAGCATTCACGTAGTAGATTACTTCTGTTATTTAAGTCTAGTTGCTAGTCTTTTCTAGTATATCGACCGTACTTGCGAATTATTTTCAGAAAGTACTTGTAGTTGTCTAGTGAAACCGTAGGAGGTACTGAGTGATCAGAGCAGGCAATGTATCCTCCTCCCTCCATTGCTTTAGGTATTTTGGAGAATACTTCTCGCTTAATATTTTCTTTTGTTTTGGATAGTTCGCGTACATCTATGTTGCCTATGAATGCTATTTTGTCGCCGTATTTTTCTTTAAGTTCTACTACATTCATTCCTGCTTTAGCTTCGAGAGGCTGTAGTGCAGTAAAGCCTGCTTTAATAAAGTAGGGAACTAAGATGTTTACATTGCCGTCTGTGTGGAGAACTGCTGGCAGATTTTTTGTTCTATATAGCTGAGTTATTTTAGCGTGTGCTTTCATAACGTATTTCTCGTACATTTTAGGAGAAAAGAATGGGCCACTTCTATATGCTACATCGTCCCATATCCAGACACCATCTACACCATAGTCTATGAATGCTTTAGCCACAGCTCCCAGGAATTTTCCAAGGACATTAAATACGTATTCTACTAATTTAGGGTCCTTATGCATCAGTACCAGAATTCTATCTACTCTTTCGCCTAAAATATGGCGGGCGTACTCAAATGGCCCAAGTATACTACAGAACACAAAGTATTTTTCCTGAAGTTTCTTCACGGCTCTCTCTACATCTGATTTAAAGGGATACTTGCTACTAGAGATTCTAGCAGGATACTCTGGGTCGAGTAAAGGCTCTATTCTCTCCTTAAATTCTTCTAGCGTAGACACAGCTGGCTCAAGTGCATAAGGGACACCGCTCTTATGTTTCCATGTCTTTACTTTTACTCCAAACGCGTCGCGGAAAACTCTATGCTTACTGTTTTCTTCGATCGTAATAGTATCAAATTTCGGTGTTACATCAGCTCCAATGAAGGCGATATCCATTCCGAAATACTCTTTTAAGTCAGCGTGTTCAGGCAATCCTTCCTTTTTCCAACGGTCAATTGTTTCAGCCCAGAAGAAGTCAACATACCCTACTCTATCGGCTTCCTCCAGGTTTAATAAACAGTATATTCTTTCTCTAGAGTCCACGTTTACTTTATGTTGAATGAACATAAATCACTAATTGTGCGGCTCCTCGCCGGAAGTAGTCATCACTAGTCAGACCACCGAGCGGTACGTCACAGCCTAGTACTTTTTCTCAGCGCTTAATTTAAACTTTAACTGAAGTCTGGCTTGAAGGGTGTTTGAGTATAATATTTTCGGGGTCTAATATTATCTGAATAGGTTTGTCTAGTAATCTCACTACTATTTTTCGGTAGTCTTTGCTCCCTATCCATTCTCTTCTCTCTACTTTGCCTCCTTGTTCGGTTAAAACTACTACTTTAAGAGGTGCTCTGCCCAGTCCCTCGTTAACTATTTTAAAGCCTACATACCAGCTGGACCCTGCTTTAGCTAAGTCTACTACTTTTATCTTATAGAGAGGTAGCGAAGCAGAGTTTATCCAGTCTTCAATGAACCATTTTAGTCTTGGGTAAAGTTTAAGCGTAGTTTTAGTGAAGTCTTTTAACTTAATTGTTTTCCACGAGTATTCTTCGAGAAGTTTCCTAAGTAAATTGAAGTAGTCTTCTCCTAATATGCGGTGTAGCATGTAGTGGAGTAGGATTCCTTTTCCTTCCTTAAGCGGCGTCCAGTAAGCGCCGCTGTTTTCTTTAGTAGCTTCGGCTACTGGCGGCTCTCTGCCAAGCTCCTTTAACTCAGAGTACTTTTCTTTAGCTTTTTTCAGGATTTTTTCCGCTTCCTCGGGGTTTCTTTCTTTAATCACTATATATGATAGATACCTTGGAAGGCTCTCAGTCAACCAGAAGGATCCGGGTGATAGTTTGTTTACGTAGATGTATGCTCCCCAGTAGCACTTAGCTAGCTGTTCTGCTAAATGCTGTTGTAGGTCTACTTCGCTTAATGTTTTTTCCACTACTTTGTATACTACAGAGTAGTCTAGGGATACTAAGTAGTGGGAAACAAAGTTTGTGCCTTCAACTATGTACAATGGTGCGTAAGGGAGGGGATCCAATATTTTCTCGAGTGTTGCAATAATGTCTTTAGCTTTTTCAGCTAAGTCTTCGAGTAGTTTTTCGTGCTCTTTGAAGAGAGAATAGTGTATCGTATCTTTTTTTAGTACAGAGTAATTAGAGGCGAACAGCGCTAGTGGACCTGCTTTATCTAATTTAAAGGAGTATTTTTTCTTTTCATTGTCTTCTTTTACTTCAAGTAATTTTCCTGGACAGAAGACAGTATAGTCTCTAATTGTTTCTACATGTACTTCAGCTGTAGCTGACGGTTTTTGGTAATCTAGCAGAGGTGTTTTAGCGTTAACAGGATACCACAGTGTCTCAGGTGTTAAGAAGAATCCCTTTTCTTTAAGTAAGTTGACTGTAGGTCTTTTTCCTCCGTAGTTCAGCTCTATGACTATCTTTTCGCCGGGGGAGAGCTCTTCACCTATATCGATTATTTTGTAGTCTTCAGGAAAATAGTCTACGAGTTTTCCCGTTTTTTCAGAAAAGTCTTTTTCTTTTCCTTCTACTTTGACTTCGAGTACTTTAAAGTTCTTGTTTAAGCCTAAGAGAACAGGTACATGCCACTTCGAAACACTTTCAATGATCAGTTTAGAGTATGCATGTAGTTCTTTTTCTTCAGGAGAGAGATATATTTCTAGGAAATAGTTTTTTACAATCCAGTTCACAGTTTACTTTCTTTCCCCGCAAATAATATTTTTCACTATTCGATGAGAATTAAGATGAAGGTCGTGAATTTTAGACGAGAGCATATTACATTAGTTCTCGCGCTAATTCCGCTTATTGCTTTAACTTCATGTATTTTTACTCAGCCT
>Ga0190312_1000022_pt1 | contig 86014 bp, 86 predicted proteins | sample 487007910_MG_FD_165046 | JGI IMG/M metagenome (GOLD analysis project Ga0190312, IMG submission 165046) | Hydrothermal vent sediment bacterial communities from Southern Trench, Guaymas Basin, Mexico - 4870-07-9-10_MG | ecosystem: Environmental > Aquatic > Marine > Hydrothermal vents > Sediment ... | reverse complement strand
TTATGATTAATTATTTTAATTAGAGTAACGATGAAAGTTTAATATAAAGAGATAATAATATATTTAAAAAGTTATTCTGTAATAACGGAGGTGATCATTTATGAGAAAAGTGAAATTAGGTCTCATAGGATGTGGTTGGGCTGCTAAAAGTTTATATGAACCAGCCTTTAGGTTTCTCAAGAAAGGAGAATTAGTAGCTGTTATGGATATAGTTCCTTCAAGAGCTAAGTATTTGAAAGAATTTTATGGTGCTAAAAGGTATTATACAAGGCTTAAAGAAATAGTTAATGACGATGAAATAGATGCTGTAGTAGTTTTAACTCCTCCTCATAAACACTTAGAGCCAGTAATTGCTGCTGCTGAAGCAGGAAAACATGTTTATTGTGAAAAACCTATGGCACCTACTATTAAAGAAGCTGATATGATGATTGATGTATGTAGGAGAAATAGAGTAAAATTGATGGTTGCTTTTATGAAGAGGTTTAATAAGTCATTTCGTAAAGTTAAGTCTCTTATAGATAAAGGCGAACTTGGACAAGTCTTTGAATTAAGAGCTATATGGGATAATGCAAGAGTTACGAAGCCTCCCCAAGATGCATATAGATTGAAACTATACTCTGGTGGTGGATTTTTACAAGAAGACGGGTCTCACGCACTAGATATCTGTCGTTGGTGGCTTGGAGACGTCGAGGAAGTTTCAGCTTATGTTTCCATAATAGCTCCTGACCGCCATGAAACAGAAGACTTAGCGTGTGTAGTAATGAGGCATAAGAGTGGAGCTATAAGCACTTTACATATAACTATGTTAACCCATATGACAGGACAAGAAACCTATACAGTTTTCGGAACCGAGGGAACTTTAGAAATGAAATGGATTTATCATAGTTCCAGGAGCCTCGAGCCAGCTATAATAAGACTGTACCGTAATAGTCGTGAGATAATAGACTTAACTCTGAGTCCTAAAGCCTCTTGGAATCCCTTAGATGAATTGCGGGAAAATTGGCAGTATTTGGTTGAATTAGAACATTTTTGCGAGTGTATTATTGAGGATAAAACTCCTTATTGTACCGGAGAAGACGGTCGTGCAGTAGTAGAGTTAGTTAATGCAGCATATCTATCTGCTTGGAAAGGAGTAAAAGTAAAGTTACCATTAAAGGAGGTACCTGATTTTAAAGAGTTCTTCAAAGAATTAAGAGCTAAGAGTCCTTGGTCATTAGGAGATAAAGAGTGGTATAGTTGGTATTAGTGGAGTTCGGTAAGTTAAAGTGGAATAGGTTTTAGCATAAAGTAATAGTCTATGGAAGCATGAAGTTCGGAGAACTAATTATACGACTCAGGGACTTTTAAAAGTTGAGGGATAGACTTAGTATTTTAATGATAATGTATATATAAAGATCTAAGTAGGCTAGGCTTAAAGTATTAGAGACCAGCTAATAATACTAGTTGGTCGAGGAATATGAGCCGAGCAGTTATTAGGTTTGCGATACAGGGAGATATTCACTCCTATCGTCACATTCCTCCTTGTCATAAAATTTCTCGTTCATACATGGTTAAATTAATTAATGATTTACCTAAAGTTAAGGCTGACATATTTTTTATACTAGGCGATTATGCTGATAGAGACTATCCTATAGTTATGGAATTATCTAAATTATCGAAAGTTCCCATAATTTACCAACACGGCGACCATGAGTTTTTTGGTGATTGGACAGCTGGACTTTGTACTCGTAATTACGAGAAAAAGATAATCATCGGAGAACCATGCGATCCTCTAGTTTATATGTTTGGTGGAGTTCCTAGATGCGAGGCTTGGACCGGATTGCCGAGATTTTGGAGCTTTATTTTCAAAGGAGTACATTTTATTATTTCATTTAATGGAAAGTTTGAGGTATGGCCAACCTATTTTCTAAAGTGGCTGGACACTGTTTTAAATGAGCATAAAGACTTAACTACAGTAATTTTAGGTCATAGACCCTTATATGAGGATGGAAGTTGTGCAGAAGCTATGCGAAAAATACTTAAGAGAAATAGACAAGTCAAACTTTATTGTTATGCTCATAAACATGAAGGAGATTCGCTAAGATTTTTAGGAGAAGTATTACAGGTTCCTGCAGAGTTATTAAATGATTTTACGACACGGCGAACCTATGAAGGAGATTGGTACGTGCTTATTGAAATCTTAAATAGTGGAATTAGAATTTTAAGGCGGAATTTCTCTACATGTGAAACTAACTTAGTTTACTTCTATAAGACAAGAACTACCGTAGGAACAGAAGATGATTCTCATGTTCATCTTCCTTATATAACTCCAGATAAAGGTAGTTTTAGCGTGCCAACTTTATGGCTAAAAAATGCAAAGATACGTGTTTGGTCACTTAGTAAAGAGGAAATTCTTCCAGATCCCTTATTAAAAAGAGGTTTAATTATTTGGAAAAGTTTAAACGGAGCTAGAATAAGTATTGTAAAGGCTAATAAACTTAAGCTATCTCTTTTAGATATTCATTATGCTATTAAAATTAAAGTTAAAGAGATCAAAGGCTCTTTAACAAATCCTGTGAGAATATGTGAAACTACTTTACCTGTCAAATTTAACATTGAGGGTATTGGAGAAAGTGGAAGCACTAATGGGGGAGCGCTCTACGACTTTCTCTTAATAGCACAAGTTCCTACTGGAAGAAGATTGAGGCTTATAGTAGAAGGAATAACTCCGGAAGGGAATGTTGAAAGTCGTCAATATATCGATATTATCGGATGTAATGGCATCTCCTCTGCTGTGCTTAAAGTAGGCCATCTTAGAATTAATGGTAAATGGCACTGGATGTCATTTTACACTAAAAGCGGTGAAGTTATGATAAAAGCTAAGGGGCCTAGAAAAGCTAATAAACTTAAGATCTCTTTGGCGGTACCAGAATGTGTTAAAGAGGCAGAATATTTCTTTATACTTCTTGTCTACCCACATGAAGGAATGTATACTCTAGTTGATGAAGGAACTAACTTTAGTCGTAAAATTAAGTTAAAAATAAATAGCAAATACTTTTATCTAGGAGATATCAAGCCCTATGAATTCAAAGAAATTGAAATAGGGGATTTAATCGGTGGAAGTGAAATCAGCGTACAATGTAATGGTAGTAAATTGATCATTGTAGAGCTAATGGGTGAAACTCCTGTCATTTTTCAGCATTTAGTGTATAAAGCTAAGAAACTAAATGACAAACTTATTGGATACGAACTCTCAAATTTATCAAAATTAATGCTAAAAAACCAAGTATTCAAAGAAAAAGTAGGGAGAGCTTCTTTAATATTTTTTAAAAAAGTAAATTCTTATGCTAAGGTTTTACAGAGCATTGTAGAGGCATTTAGTCTTCACTAGGCTTTATTTCGATGGCGCCAAGAGACTAATTAAAGTATTCTTCGACGTAAAGCTTTTAGAAGTTTTAGTGATTTACTGAGAGATATTGAGCCATTAATGTTACTGGGTGATACTAGGGCTCAGGAAGTAATAAGCTGGGGAAACTTTAGTTCTTCAACTATGTTCAGCATATTAAGTGATACTTACGCTCTATATTACTACTAAATACTTTTTATTGAAAAATTTACGAAAACTCTTGAAAAGACATACATAGAAGAGTAGCTGATGATATAAACTCAAAGTGTAGAGAGATGGTAGGCTTTGCGGTGAGCTTAAAAGGCTTTGTGTTTAATAAACTACGTTAAGTATGCATGAATGGGCTTTAGCTGAAGCTATTGTGTGGAGCATAGTAGACTACGTTAAAGCTAATGGAGGAAAAGCCGCGGGAAAAGTCGTAGTGAGTCTTGGCGAGCTTCAGGCAATAGATAAAGAAGTTTTAAGGTACGCTTTAAGCGAACTCGTCAAGGAGGCTCCCTTCAAGATAGGTGGAGTAAAGCTAGTAGACGAGAAAGCTGTTTTCAGGTGTAGGAACTGTGGACATGAATGGGGTTTAGATGACTTAAAGCTCGGAGACGAAATAAGAGAATTCATACACTTTTTGCCAGAAGTAGTTCATGCTTACGTCAAGTGTCCTTCATGTGGTTCATCTGACTACGAAGTTGTTTCTGGGCGTGGAGTTAAAATTATTTCAATTGAGGTGGTTAAGTAATGGAGCTTGATCCCCGTTTCTCAGCTATAGAAAGAAGACTTTCTAGAGTCTCCAATATAGTTGCTGTTGTAAGCAGTAAAGGTGGCGTAGGCAAGACACTAGTATCTACTCTGCTGGCCGTAGAGCTTGCTAGAAGAGGACTTAAAGTAGGTTTACTCGACTTAGATGTAACTAACCCGACGGCTCATATAGTTTTAGGAACAAGTATTGAGAAACTGCCTGAAGAAGAAAAAGGTGTTGTCCCACCTACAGTAGCCGGAGTAAAATTTATGAGCGTAGCATACTACGCGGGCGAAAACCCTTTGCCCTTACGAGGGCACGAGATATCATCAGCTATAAGAGAAGTACTCACTATTACTAGGTGGGAGAACTTAGACTACCTCCTCATAGACATGCCTCCTGGAATGAGCGACGAATTCCTAGAAGTATTAACCTACATTAAGAGAGCACAACTATTACTCATAACAACTCCGTCTTTGCTAAGCATAGTTTCACTTAAACGCTTAGTCAAATTAGTGCAGAGAAAAATAGTAGGCATAATAGAAAATATGGCAGAAAAACCTTCCCAAGAAGTCCCTAAACTAGCAGAAGAAATAGCAACAAAGTACTTGGGAAACATACCCTACACATCAGAAATAGAAAACCACATAGGAAACCCCCACAAAATACTACAAACACCCTTCGGAAAAGCACTAACAAAAATAGCAGACAACTTCCTCGCATAAGTAAAATTTTACAACACTTAAATACTACTTAGATACTCTCTTATTTTAATACTTAAAACAACACTTCTTCACCTCCATGCCCTAATATTGTATAACTTAACTTCAAAGTTAATGCTTGTAAACTTCACGTCGATGCGCTATTCTTAAAATCCATATTTCATTTTTATCCCATAATATTTTGTAAACAATTCGGTAATCTCCTACACGTAGCCTATAAGTATTCGAGAATCCTTTAAGCTTCTTAACACCCCGCGGAAATGGAGTTTCATATAAGGTAATAATAGCTTTTCTTACTCTCTGCCTAACTTCAGAAGGTAGACGTTTGAAATCTCTAGCTGCTTTTCGAGAAAAATATACCTTCATTCCTCGTCTAGAATCTTTTCTGCTGGAATCTTGTTCCCTTTTTCCATATCTTCCATAATTTCTTTAAGCTCTTTAGCAAACTCCTCTGAAACTTCTTCCTCGCCTATAAGCGCATCTAACTTAGCCTCAATCCTAATAAGTCTCTCTCGGATATCCTTAAGCAAAGCCTCAGACATGCTGACTATGAATATAATTAAGACTAATAAAAACTTTACTACATTTTATCACAGTAAAAATAAAACCACTATTAGAATTCACGAGTACTACCCCTATTAAGCACAAATATACTTTATACGACTCTCTAAACAACAATTCTTAGAAAATTAACCTACCGTACAATAAACTTACTAAGATTTACTTTAGATTTCGAAAAATATAATATTTCTAGCCCCACTACTTCTCCTTTTTCGTTAAAGTCGACAATAATATTGTCATTTGCCTCAGTATTGCAAACTACTTTACCATCTTTTATTTTTAATATAGAGCATCGGCTACAGGGTCATACTCTATACGATACTCCACAAACTAGTAACCACTAACTTACTTAATTACTTTACTTAGAAACCAGCTACGCTAATTAAGGTTCAAGCAAGCCTTAAATATTTTTAAATAACTCTCTCCTATGTGAAAAAAGAATCAAGACACTTACAGGCTATCTTCTCCTAATCATTTTTCTCTCACTACTTAATTTAGCCTTAAGCTCACCTCAAGCTACTAACAAAAACGTTGCTCACATCTTATCAATAGCATGTAGCAAAAGAGTAAAACATTAGTGACGCAGAAATTCATGTAAGTCTCGAAAACTTCCTAACAAAAAGAACAGAAATAACACTTCTCTTAGACACTGCAGTAGATTTACATGAAGAAAAATACACATAATAGCAAATTTTTTGCTTTCTATTAAATAACTTAACTCTCTTCTGTAGTAGTTTAGTGCAAAAGCAATTTACCATTATACTTTCTTCTTAGTGTCTTGCCTCCTTGCCTTTTACTGCTGAAATCTAGTTTATTGATAAGCTCTTTAGTTTTCTGAATAGATATGGTTTAATTAGTTTTCTTTAACGGTTTTATTTGATTTGATTATGTCTTCTTCGCTGAGCTACTCTGGAGCTGTCAATTTATTTACTTGAATCTTTCTGAGAGTTTTTTCAGTTTTTTGACGTATTTTTCTATTTTATTGTTGTCTAGTAGTATTGTTTTTAGCTCTGTTTGAAGATATAGGTGTTTGAGTTCATGTTCCTCTATTTTAGCTAGATATGCTTCTCTAAGCGGTGTCTTTGTGTCTATGGTTTCGTGTATTGCTTCGGCGGCTGCTAGTCCGGAGTGCATGACGTAGTATATTCCTTCGCCTGTGTCGCTTCTAATGAAGCCTCCAGCGTCTCCTGTGAAAACTATGTTTCCTACTGTTAGGTCTTCTGGGTTTTTGGGACCTGTTATTGGTAGCATGTACGTTTCTAGCTTGATTATCTGTTTTTCTTTGAATCTTTTCTCAATGAATGTTAGTAGTTTTTCTTTGAGTTCTTTTCCTGTTTTCAGGTATTTTAGTGGATAGCCTAAGCCTACTACTATGTCTTTTTCTCTTTCAGCTATCCATGTCCAGCCTCCTGGAGTTGTTGAGGCGTTGTAGTGTACTTCGAAGTATTTGCCTATGGTTTTTCTGTCTTCAAGCGAAACTTTGAGGTATGCTTGTATTGTTACCGCGAGGTTTTCCTTGCTCCACGGTTTTCCAAGACTCCTTGCTATTATAGAGTATACTCCATCTGCGGCTACAACATATTCGGCTTCAATAATCTTGTTCTTTAGAACGACTTTGCAAATATTTTTCGACTGGTGTACAGCTAGTACTCTGCAGTTATCTGAGACTATTCCGCCTGCTTTAATTGCTTTCTTGACTAGAGCGTAGTCGAATTTCTTTCTGTAGACTACTGCTCCTGGCTCAGGGAACTCTACTGTCGCGTATGTTCCGCTAGGCGCGACGATTTTTACTCCAATTACTTGAGAAGCTACTGTTTCCTCATCTATGTCGAAGTCTTCGAGGACTCTAGGGTAGAGTACTCCAGCGCAAGGCTTGTGTCTAGGTAAAGGATATTTCTCTAGTCCTAGTACTTTTAAGCCTAGTTCAGTGCAGCGCTTAATAGCCATTGCTCCAGCAGGCCCACATCCAACTACTACAACATCGTACATTAGCTCTAGTTAAGAAAAGAGTATTACCCATAATAAGTTCACTGCTCAGGCTATACAGGGGTATATAGCTCTTCCGCAAAACTGTTTGCATGTTTTCTTACAATATGCCGTAAATACTATGAATTATAATATAGTTAATGGAAGCTATTCTATTATGTGCTGTGGGAAATTTCCTGTAGAGTATGGTTTGGGAGAAGCTGAGAGTGAGGTGCCACTAGGAGGCTTAGGGACGGGCTATATAACATTGGGGAGTGACGGTGCTTTTCAAGAGATAGTAACAATGGGTAATCCGCGTTCACCTATCTTGAGGCCTAAGTGCTCTTTTCTGGCGATTTTTGCCTCTAGTACTGAGTATAAAAGTACTTGAAGTACTCGGGTCTTACTGCTTTCTCTCCTTTTGTTCCTGGAGACTCTAAGCACTCGGGTCTGCCTGTAGCGCTATTTAAGCTAATTGTTCAGAGTAAAGTCTCGGAGCTGTTGACTGTAGCTGTTCTTTTCTCCTGGGAAGGCTCTAGTCTAGGATCAAAAGTGTTTGAAGAAGAAGGAGTTAAAGGAGTTACTTTAGAGGCGAAGCAAGGTAACTATACTATAGCTTCTATGATAGAGAAAGAAATTGAAGTGGAGGTGTCGCCTCCTTGGACTAAAAGTGATGTGAAGCTTTTTTGGGACGATTTTGCTGAAGACGGTAAGTTTGCGGAGTTTAAGGGGTCTTTAGGAGAGGATACTGCGAGAGCTCTTGTGCTAAGATTCGTGTTACCGCCTTTTAGAGAAAAAGAGACAGTATTTGCTCTCAGCTGGTTTTTCCCTGATTTGAGAGATTCGGAGGGCAAGTTTATAGGCAGAATGTATGCTAACTGGTTTAACGACTCGAAGGAAGTAGCAGTTTACGCTATGCGGAATTTCACAAACCTTTATGAGCGAACCACTGTTTTGCACAGAGGAGTAAAGGCTTTTAAGCTGCCTGAATGGCTTGAAGACGCTTTATTGAATAGCCTCTACTCTTTAGCCAAAAATACTCTGTGGATAAAGGACGGTAAGTTTGCTCACAGTGAATCGTTTACAGGCTGCCTTATTACAGAGACTATAGTTTGCCGTTTCAATGGCTCGCTTCCTCTACTACTCTTCTTCCCAGAACTTGAGCTAAAAGTGATGCGCCACTTTGCACTTCTACAGCGTGAAGACGGCGCAATACCTTTTGCTTTCGGGAAACCCGAGTTTTTCGATAAGCCTTACTATGAGACACAGAAGTCACTTGATTCTTCAGAGTTCGTGCTCATGGTTTACCGCGACTACTTATTCGCAAGAGACGAGAAGTTTCTAGAGGATCTTTACCCGCATGTCAAGAAAGCTATATGTTATGCTCAGAGCTTAAATACTGACGGCGACTGCCTTGTGAACGAAGTTTCTATGCAGTATTATAATCAGTGGCGTTTTTACGGTACGTCAGCCTATGTAGCGGGCATATGGCTAGCTGCGCTAAGAGCAGCTGAGGAGATGGCAAAAATCATGGGCGACGAGAAGTTCGGTGCTGAGTGTAGAGCATGGTTTGATAAAGGAAGAGAGAACTATGAACATAAACTCTGGAACGGCACTTACTGTAGGCTTTACAATGAGCCAGAAACAGGGAAAATTTCCGAAGTTTGTCTATGCAATCAGCTTATGGACCAACTCTACGCTTATCTTTTAGGACTAGGCGATATGTTTCCAAGAGAACATATAGTAAGTGTTCTTCGGGCTATTTTCCGCCTAAATGTCAAGGCGACAGAATTTGGCGCCGTAAGTGGAGTGAGACCTGATGGAACTCCTGAGCCAGGGCCTCACTCAGAAACTGTCATTTTCGGCGAAGTGATGAACTATGCTGCAACCTGCCTCTATGTAGGCTTACGCGATGAGGGACTCGGAGCCGCGGAAAGAGCTTATGAAAACATTGTTTATTATCAAAAATCGCCGTGGAACATATACTTCAGCTATGATAGAGAAACAGGAGAACCTGTTTGGGGAAGCAACTATTACAGCAATATGTGCGTATGGCATTTTCTACCAGCATGGCTAAGAGTAGATGTAGGTAAGCTCAAAGAGTACATACATAAATATTTTCATACATAGTTTAGAACAAAGACTGTTCTCAATTCAGTTACTTTAGCTTTTGAAAAAGCTAAACTCTAGAGCTCAATAATTTTGCAGTGTCATTGCAAACTACTTATATACTTGTTTGCAGTAATACTGCATGTGGAAGAATATAATCCATGGTGGCTAAATGAACCTGATCCTTTTTACGAGAAGTGGGCTGAGTCTAAAGTAAAGTGGATTCCAAGTGTCATAGAAGAGTTTTCTTTTGAGCCCTATGCACTTCACTTTTTTATAGGCCCTAGACAGGTAGGAAAAACTACTACACTTAAAATAATAATCCATAACTTGCTTAAGACAAGGGATCCTCGCTCAATTTTCTACTATTCGTGCGACGAACTTTTAGACTATAGAGAGCTAGGAGAAATACTAGATAATTACTTGTCCGCTAGAAGAGAGTGGGGAATAGAGAGCTCTATTATCTTTTTAGATGAAATAACTTTCGTAAATGAGTGGTATAGAGCTCTTAAGTCGCGCATAGATAGAGGCCTTTTCTCAAAAGACGTTATTGTAGTAACTGGTTCTGCTAGTCTGGAGCTAATGGCGGGTAAAGAACGTTTTCCTGGAAGAAGAGGGTTCGGAAAAGATATCTACATGATGCCTCTATCTTTCCGCGAATATCTGTTGAATTTCAGTAAACTAGAAATTCAGGGAGCAAAAATAGATAATTTAAATGAGTTAATGAAGAAAATAAAAGCTAATACATTATTCTCAAAAAGTATAAGCATTTTCTTTGATAAATACCTCAAGACAGGAGGTTTTCCGATTCCTATTAAAGAGTATTTTGAGAGAGGCAAAGTAACACATGTTTCGCAGAAAACCTACTTAGATTGGCTTAAAGCAGACTGGATTAAGGCAGGAAAAAGCGAAAACTACATGAAAGAAATAATATCTTACTTACTTGAAGCGGGAACAGTTCCGGTAAGCTGGCACACAATATCCAAAAATACTTCTATTTCATCGCCTCATACTGTCAGAGAATACATCGAGCTTCTAGAAAACCTTTTAGTACTAAAAGTGCTCTACTGGACTTCTCCTAGCGGGCAAATAGACTACAGAAAATCAAAGAAAATAATTTTCATCGACCCATTCCTGTATCAAATATTCTCTTCTTACACGAAAGTAGAAGTAAATGAAACGGTAGTTGTAGAAGCGACTGTAGCAGCTCACTTAGCTAGAGTAAAGCCAGTCTACTACTGGAAAAATAAAACTGAAGTCGACGTAGTTATACTGGACGGTAAGCCATTAGGCTTCGAAGTAAAGTGGACAAGAAGACCTAAGTTTGGCCGTAAACCTATACAAACTTATGTTCTAGGCAAGAACCAAATACCACTTTTTTTAGCTTCTCTCATAACCCAGTAGATATTAAATTGGACCCCCAGCTATACTCACGGATGCCTGAAAACATTTGGAGAGTAGTAGACACAGGTCTCCGCTCAGCTGCAGAAAACATGGCGCTAGACGAAGTAATTTTAAGAGCAGTAGCTGAAAACAAGGCTCCAAACACAATAAGATTTCTTAGATTCTCTAAACCCTGCGTACTTGTAGGCTATCACCAAGACGTAGAGCAAGAAGTAAGACTAAACTACTGCCTCAGCAAGGGCATTGAAATAAATAGAAGGATTACCGGAGGCGGAGCCATATACTTTCATCCACTTCACTTAGGATGGGAAGTAATAGCTAAGTGGACAAACCCCTTCCCCAAAAGCATAGAAAAGTTATACGAGTACATATGCAGACCCGTGGTTTCCGCGCTAAGACAACTAGGCTTAAACGCTAAATTCAGACCCAAAAACGATATTGAAATAAACGGAAGAAAAATTTCGGGAACAGGAGGCACAAACTACGGAGACTCCTTCCTGTTCCAAGGAACACTTCTCACAGACCTAGACATACGGGAAATGCTCAAGTGCCTTAGAATCCCCGTCAAAAAACTAAGCGACAAAGAAGTAGAATCTCTCAAAGAAAGAGTAACTACCTTGAAGTGGGAGCTAAGCTATCTTCCAGACTTAAACGAACTCAAAAAACTTATCGTAGAGGAAATGTGTAAACACTTCAACATAGAGGCATGGGAAGGTGAGCTAACAGAATACGAAGAAAAACTCTTGGAGGAAAAACTGCCCTATTTCAAGTCAGAGCAGTGGATATACTTAATCAAAGTACCTAAGAAAGGAATTTTCCATGCAAGCATAAAAGTTCCAGGCGGACTAATTAGGGCAGCAGTAAGTGTGCGAGAAAAAGTCATTCAGTACACTTACATAACAGGAGACTTCTTTGCTTTCCCGAGAAACCTGATATATGAAATTGAAAGCAGATTAAAGCATATTCCACTAAACTACAGTGAAATAACTGAAACAGTAGCCAAACTATTCGAAGAAGCCAACGCAGTAATTCCTGGAGTAAAGCCAGAAGACATAGCTAAAGTAGTATACGAAGCAGCAAGCAAAGTACATTTAATAGACCTAGGTTTTACTGAAGACGAAGCAGACCAGATAATAGAAGTACTGAAGCCAGCTGAATACACTTTAGCTAGAGCAAACTACTTGCTTCTACCTTACTGCGCTAAACCGCTAGAATGTAGCTTAAGATACAGCGAAGACTGCGTTAAATGCGGACTCTGCGACTTCGCAGAAATATACGACGTAGCAGAGAAACTAGGATTTAAGCCTATGACAATTACGAGCTACGAGCACCTCGAAGAAACACTAACCAGGCTCAAAGAGGCAGGCGAAAAAGCTTGGATTGGAAGCTGTTGTGAAGCATTCTACGAGAAACACTTTGAAGACTTCAAGAGAATAGGGCTTCCTGGACTAATAGTGACAACAGAAGGACTCACATGTTACGATTTAAGCCAAGAACATCTAGCGTATCAAGGAAAATACGAAGGAGTTTCAAAGCTTAGAACAAACTTAATCATTAAGACTTTGAAAATATCTGCGTCGATTAAGGCTCGTAAAAAGTAGTTTGTCTCCTCGAAGTTTCACCAGCATAAACACGAGCTATTTCTACTATATAGTTCTCTTAAGCTAATTTAGTTTCTTAAAGAATACTTCTATTTGATTAGGAATATTAGAGTAGTTTAGTGGGTGCTCGGGTATCAGCTTTACTAGATATCTAGTATTATAGAATATTTCTATTCCTTTGATAGGTATTTCTTTTGAATATGCTTTTAACCACTTTAGCTTATATTTTTCTTTAGCTAATCCGCTTATAATGCTAATTTGCTTCAGGTAAAACCATTTCATATAGCTTATATTTAATGGTGCAGCTATACTAGCCGTGCTGAATGTCCTTAGAACTTTTAGCGAGCAGTCTAGAAATAATATTTTTCTATTGCTAATTTCACCTATTAAGCCGACGTAAGGTAGCGGACCTTCTATAATAATAGTGTTTACTGCAATAGGGTTTTTACTTGAAGCTATAATTATGTTCTTGGCTGAGCTTAAGGAACATAAGATAAAGTCTCTTTTAACTACCTCTACTTTCAGTTTAAGTGAGTTTTCGAAGGGATAGTATGGAGGCATAGGTTTAGCTATTTTGAGTTGAATTGCTCTTGAAGGAGCGAGACTTTCATTCGAGCATACTTCTACGTGTATGTGTGGTATGTGGTGGTATGAAAAGTAGTTTGTTCTAATGTATTTTCCTATAACGTCGCCTACATGTATTTTATCTCCGGGCTTTACTAGAGGCTCAGCGTGCATTATTTTTATTCTAGTTTTTGATCTCTTTTTAGGTTTTATTGATATTATGTAGTCTTTTTTAGAGTATTTTCCTATGCCGCTGTCTACTTCAATAATTTTGTCGACTATTCCTGTGACTGGTGAAAGTGCCTCTGCTCCGAAGTCGAAGCTTGTGGAAATATCTACTGCAGCGCACTTTAAGTGAGGCGCGTAGGGACTTGAGAAAAAGCTATTTACTGCGCCGGTGAAGCTGTAGATTTCTATCCCTTTTGCCTCAGCTATGAGTAGAGGCTTCACGTTTACTTGAAGTGTTCTTTAAGGTACTTTACTAGAGCTTCGAGTGTGTTCTGTGGAGGAGAATACGTCCACAGCTGTTTCTTTACTTCAACGATTTCTTCTTCGCTTGGTCTGAAGGGGAAGTTTCGAGGAAACTCGCTCGGTCTCTCATTAGCATACGGTCTATTGCAGCCTGGGCACCCTGAAGTAACAAATGGGTATCCGCTTTCGATAATGTCTTCTAAGAGCCCTTTAGGTACTCCGAAGTCTACTATTTGTCCTGCTTGATTGAACTTCATGTTTTCGGCGTAGCTGATTTCGCAGTCTATTAAATAACGAGCTAGCTGTACTCTTCTGTACTGGCTTATAAGAGGTCTAGGCCATTTTTCTAGAACAGAGCCTTCTTCGGGGTAAAATGAAAAGAGGTGTGTCTCAGCGCCCATATTGTGAGCTTTCTGTATGAGCTCTACTGCTTCTTTTTCGGTTTCGCCTAAGCCTACTATTAAGTGTATTCCTACTTTCCCTTTGCCCATGACTTCGACTGCTTCTTCTACTCCCTTAAGGTATCTCTCCCATCTGTGAGGCCCTCTAGCGCTTTTGCCTCGGAGAAGATCGAAGATCGTGGGTGTAGCGCAGTCTATTGCTATTCCGATTCTCTCGGCTCCTGCTTCTCTAAGCTTCATCATTTCTTCTCGCTTAAAGAGTGTTGGAGTTATTAGAGCTGATATAGGCATACCTACTTCATGGTACACTCTCCTAATTACCTCTATTTCGGCTTCAACTGCCTTAGGATTAGTTATAGTTGCTACACAAACTCTATAGGGTCTAAAAGAGCAGCCTGACTGAAGGAATTTCTTTAGAGAAGCTATTACGTCGTCTAGTTTCCGTAGAGGCCACTCTACTCTAATCAGTGTTTTACAGGCAGCATCCTTAGCTACTTCTCTTGCTTGACCACAGTAAAGGCAGTTTGCTTTACATCCATCCCTAAAGTATAGGAGGAGATTTATGCAGTATGGTTGAGCATACCTGTAGAACTTACCTGGAGAAAATCCAAGAATTATGTCGGCAGCAGTACTCGTCCTTACGTAGTCTGGGGACTCGCCCTCAGGCATAAGCTTCCTTGAATACTGCAGTTAACAATATAAAAAAGTAATCGGCGGAAAGGCAAGATATCTAGATATCATTATATACTAGCTTTCACCTCTTACTCTGTGGGTAAAAGAAATGTTTTCTTAAGAAATATTGATGAAAAAGTATATCTTGAAGTAAAGGCGAGAGCTGCTCTACTCGGTATAACCGTCAGCGAAGCCGTCAATATGGCTTTACGGGAATGGCTCAAAAAGCCTATTACTAAAATAGAAGTTAAAAAAGATGATTTGAGAGACCTAGCAGAAAAACTGGCTAATAAGTGCTATGAGGAAGGAAAGCGAGGTTATATAGTAGTAGTTAGCGAAAAAGAGCACTATTTGTGCGATACTATAGAAGAGTGTATAGATTTAATTAAAAAACTTTATAGTGAAAAGAAAATTAAAAGAAGTATTATTCGTGAAATAAAACCTAAGGCTTTAAAATTTGTAGAATTAGGCGGTGGTGGTATTGAAATTATTTGAACACTATGATACTTCTTCTACACCGCCAACTCCTGTCTTAACTATCACTATAGTGAATCCTGTAAATAACGTGCAAACGAAAATAAGAGCTTACATTGACACAGGATTTAGCGAAACACTACTTTTACCAGAAGAGTATTATGAAAAACTGTATTTAATGCTTACAGAAGTAGATGAAGACTACTATGCTATACATGGAGGAATTTTTCCTACGCAATTGAAGACGGTAATTGTTTACATTGAGTTAAATGGCTTTAAAAAGCTTATTAAAGCATATATACACCCTTACTTAAAGAAACCACTTTTAGGTAGAAGTATTCTCAACATGTTTTATCTTTATCTCAAGGGACTGGAGAAAACTGTGGAAGTAGAAATACCTTAATGCGGCTTCGAGTAAAATGCTATTGACGCACAGCACTCGTAGTGTACTTTAAACTTCATATTCTTAGACACTATGTAGTTTAATGCGTCTTCGCTCGGAAAAGCTATTCCATCGAAGCCTAAGTCTACTGCCTTGTACTCTATTTCTCTGAACTGTCTAGGCCTCATACAGCCTAGCGACATAGGTGCGGATACTTTTCTTCTAGCGTATTCCATTACTTTTAAAACGTAGTCTACTGGAGGCGGCTGAGCGTTCTCAAGAGGTGTCCCTGGGTAAGGAGTAAACACTACTATTACAAGAGCACTACACCCAGTAGATGCTACTACGTCTACTGACTTGAATTCTCCACTAGGTTTTCCTTCATTTAAGCCTACTATTATATGAGGCGCTACTGGTACACCGCAGTCTACTAAGTATTTTAGTCCCCTCCGGTAGTCTCTAGGACTACGATTAAGATTAAGCACTCTCCTTATAGCTTCTTCAGAAGAAACAACATCGTACAAAACCATATCGACGCCAGCTTTTTTAAGCAACTTTGCTCTCTTCTCGTCAACTAGCCCTGAGTGAATAAATACTCGGAGACCCATTTTCTTAAGCTCTCTAATAGCATCTAAGAAGTCTTCGAAAGGCACTCTACCTTCCTCATCACTACCTCCACTTACTAGCAGCCCCTTTAAGCCCTTTTCCCTAAATTTTCTTCCAAGCTCGAGAAGCTTCTCGGGAGTCTCAGCAGGCTTCATGCGCTCCAATATCCGTGCATAGCAGTGCTTACACATCAGCTTACATTTAGATCCAGTAATAGATACTGCCGGGAAATCCTTTCCCTCAATACCGTACTCTGGCAACGAGTACTTAATAACACTTGTAGCAAATACATGAATCACTACAACTCCCTAAGTAAAAACACATAAATTTTTACCTCCTATACCCCCCTAGCAAAATATTGAAACATGTAGGCGTTTGGCACGAAAATATTGTAAGCTTACAAAGACTTAATATTTTTTCCTCAAAATTAAAAAATCTTTATTTAAAAGAAAAGAAAAATATATACAGCAATTTTCCATAATACATTTTGTGAATCAAAATAATAGATATGTGAGGTACTTAGTTCTTGCTCTAATTATTTCTGCTACATTAATATCCTGTTTCACGTACTTTCAATATTATTCAAAAACTCCTCTAAATAAACAAGAGACAATTTCGCTAAAGACCTCTCCTACAAACAAGTTAATAGTTAAGACAAATTTCTCCGAAGCATGGATGTTGTTTACTAAACTTTTAAGTAAGTATCCAAAAGTAACAAAAGAATACTTATTGAAAAAATATGGATTAAATGTTCCTTATCCCTCGAGAAAAGAAATAGAGGATTTCATTGAAAGATGTGAGTTCGACTTCTTAGCAGGCTATGGCTATAGCTTCGTATACGACTCAAGACTGGGTAAAGTTATAGGCAGAGAAAAGTCGGGTATAGAGCTTAAGCCCGGAGATAAGATAATAGTCGTGATATATGTAGTTACGTACAATGGCACTTACGTATGTACACTCATAGACGAGTATACAGTAATGAAGCCTACCGACACTGACAACTATATTAAAGTAGCTAAGCGGAAGCCTGTAGGGTGGCTTAAATTAGAAGTAAAGCCCCTAGATTTTTAATTTTCTTTTTACATCAAAAATTTATTCACTATCATTAATTTCTGTATACTTTTTAAGCAGATTTTAGTAAACCTAAAGTGTAAGTATATGTGGACTTACATAATTCGTGTATAATAAATATTACTCTGAAGAAATCTATAGGAGAATGAAAAAGTATCCTGAAGTTAAGTGGAGTAAAGTAGCTAGAAAAGCTATAGTAGAGTACCTACGTAGATTAGAGGGAGTGACTGAAATAAGTGAGCTTCTTAAAGAGCTCGGAGAAGACTATGCTAAAGAACTAAGTGAAATAAGCTTAGAGAAAGCCGAGAAATACTATAGAGAAGCAAGACAGAAATAATGGAAGAGGTTCTCTATGATAATCAACTTTAATAAAGAAGTATAAAGAAGGCTGTAGAACTCTGGAAGGCTGCACAACTGTTGCTCTTTTCCTGCAGTAGACATGGTTATTGCGGCAGTTGCTTTAAATAGAGACTTAATGCTCAAGACTCTCGATAATCATTTTAAAGTAATTAAAAGTATTAGAAAGGAGTTTAAATTGAAAGTACTGGGGTAGACTTCGATAAGAATATTTACTTGCTTAAGAGAAATTCGTGTGGACCCCTATTTATGGCTCGAGAACCTAAGTGACCCTAATGTAATTGAATGGATTAATTCTGAAAATAAAAGAACGAGAGAATTTCTAAGGGAATTATCTTTAGTTTACTTTAAGAAGTTAGAGAAATACTATTCTTATCCGAACATAAGACTAGCTAGGGTAACGGAGAAAGGATACTTTATTTTGGTTCGTGAAAAGAAGAGTCAGAAAATAGTCTTGCTTAGCCGTAGCGGTAAATCTGTGAAACTGGTTGATTCCGATAAGCTGGGTGAGAATATTGTATTAACATATTTCTACGTTAATTCCAAGGGAACTAGACTAGCTTACTCTTACTCAATTAAAGGGTCTGATGAAATGGTGCTTAGAGTACTTGACACCAGTAGCCTAAAGATATTAGATGAAGTAAAGGGGTCTGTAGGTAATGTCGTGTGGATAGATGAAAACAAGTACTACTATGTGAGAACATATCGTCGGGAAAAAGCTCCTGATGGAGTAGAGCCTCCTACTTCAAGAGTATTTCTCAGAGAAAACGGGTCAGAGAAACTAGTTTTCGGGGAAAAACTCCCTACAGCACACTTTATATCTCTTCACATGTCGACAGATAACAAGCATATTCTAGTAACTGTGAGCTACGGGTGGAGCCAAGCAGTACTTCATGGAGGTAAATTAGACGATTACACAACTTGGACTAAAATATACGACGAGAAGTGTTTAGCTAAACCCGTCGACTGCATTAAAGAAGGCTACTTCATTATATCTTATAGTGGAGAAGGCTATGGGACTCTGATAAAAGTAGATGAATCAGGTGAAAAAGAAGTAGTTGTAGAGGAAAACAAGTATCCCTTAGAAAACGCCGCTGTAGTAGGAGAGAAAATACTCGTACATTACCTTAGGAATGCTTCTTCTTCGATTAAGCTTTATACTATTGAAGGAGAGCCTTTAAATGAAGTAAGCTTCTATCCGCCAGGGTGGATTTACTCGATGAACTCGAATAGAATACAGCTAGTTTTCTGCTATACATCATTTACTGTACCTTACAGACTTTACGTATATAGGCCTAAAGAAGGTTTAAAGATACTTGACTCTAAGGTGCTGGACGGCAAGTATATTGTAGAGGAAGACTACGCTGAATCCTATGACGGAACTAAAGTACATTTCTTCATACTGAGAAAAAAGAACTACTTGAAGAAAGCCATTGTCTACGGCTACGGCGGCTTCGGTATATCACTTGTACCAGCTTACTCTCCCCATATAATGCCCTTTATAGATGAAGGAGGAGTATATGTCATAGCGAATATTAGAGGCGGAAGAGAGTACGGCGAAAAATGGCATAAAGCCGGGATGAAAGAAAATAAGCAGAATGTCTTTGAAGACTTTAAGGCAGTACTAAAGTATTTTAAAGAAAAAGGCTACAGAGTAGCGGCGATAGGCTCAAGCAACGGAGGACTTCTAGTAGCAACTATACTCACTCAAAGCCCCGAGCTAGTAGACTGCGCTATAATAGGGTATCCTCTCACAGACATGCTCCGCTTCCATAAACTCTACATAGGTAAAGCATGGGTGCCAGAATACGGAAATCCAGAAAACCCTGAGGACTTGAAATACTTGGCCGCGTACTCGCCTTACCACAACGTGAAGAAAAGAAAATATCCTCCAGTACTCATTTACACTGGATTACATGATGATAGAGTACATCCAGGCCATGCACTGAAGTTTGCTGCAAAATTAAAGGAAGTAGGAGCGCCAGTGTACCTTAGAGTAGAAACATGTAGCGGACACGCTGGAGCCGCGCCAGTAGTTAAGCAGAGAGAACAAGCCGACATACTTGCTTTTATACATAAAGTCTTGTCAAGTGAAGTCAGTTGGGCAAAATAAGCGCTTTAATAAAGTTGCTCGTAATAGCTGAGTCATAAAGCTTCTCTAGAAAAAGTTTTTCTATAAAATATTCTGGCTCTACGATACTGCCTTTAATCGCCGTGTGAGCTTCCAAGAGAGCTCTACTGAACATAGACCTATAGCTAGTTTTAATCGTGTACTCGTAGTACTTTATTCTCTTTTCAAAGTAATCTGACTCTATTTCACCTAATTTAATTTGATTCAAAATATCTTCAGTAAGTGAAATTACTTCATCTAGCCTACTTAAAGGAATTCCCGGAATAGTTACTTGCAAGTAGCCTAAATCAGCGAACAAATCGTATTCGCTGTAAAAATCGTATACAAGGCCTCTTTCTTCTCTAAGCTTAGTGTAAAGCAGGCTTGTAGCTCCCTCGGTCAAATTAAATGTCAAGTAGTCTGAAATAATGTAGTTTGGCACAGTATAGCCCGGAGCAGTTGCAGCAAAAGAAAGATATGCTTGATCAATATTGTCTCTTTTCTCAACTATTTCCCTGCTCTCACTGCGCACAGGTTTCTTCCTATAAACCTTACCTGAAGGCACATTACTAAAGTATTTTAAAGTCTCTTCAATTATTTTATTTGACACAGCTCCAGTTAAAACAACTACAGTATTTTCTGCAATAAAGTGTTTCTCTTTAAACTCTAGCGTTTCATCTAAACTAATATTCTCTAAAGTCTCGGGGTATCCTGTACAGGGATCACCGTAGTCACTTTTGCCGAAAAGAGCTATTAAGCCGAGATAGCTTATCCAGTCTTCAGGATTATTCATGTACTTTTTGACTTCAGTCAATACAACGTGCTTTTCGTCTTCAAATTCTTTTTCAAGGTACTTATTGTTAACATACATGCTGTACAAAACGTCTATGACCCTGGAGTAGACGTCAGGCAGTACTTCAGCAACAATTATTATTGCATCATAGCTTGTAAACGCGTTAGCTTCTCCACCCGAATACTCTATTATCTTCGATATTTCTAACGCAGAGTACTTTTCATTTGATTTAAACAACATGTGTTCAATTAAGTGGCTTAAACCTCTCTTCTCAGGATCTTCGTAAAGTGACCCTACTCCAATAGCTATTGCCACGCCTACTGTCTCTGATTCTTTTTTGTCGACATATACTTTAAGTCCATTACTTAGTTCGAAACACTGCATAGTGGCAGTTAACAGCTAGTACGGAATCTTTAAAATATTTAGTTGGAGAGCCTCGGATAAGATTTAAGAACTTTTTCTAAAATATCATTAACATCTAATACTTCGATTTTACTTGAAATATACTCCATTTCACTTTTATCTGGAACAATTAATATTTTTTTAACATTTTTAAATCTTGATAATTTCTCCTCAATTTTAGTTATTTGGCCTTTAGAAAGCCTCTTCCTCCACCTTACTTCAATAACTACCTTGGCCTGTTGAAATTTTCCTAATACAGCATCTACTTCAAGATCAGGCTTCTTTACAACAAATACTCTGTATCCTGTAAGTTTGGCGAAAAGAGTTCTAAAAAAGTCTTCAACATAAAAGGGTATTTTCTCTAAGAAATATTCTCTAGGAAGCCTTGTTTCGGAGAAATTATATTTTTCATCTAAGTAAAAGTACAAGTCTATTATAGGCGAGTCTATGAGGTAGTAGTATTTCTCTCTTCCATATTCCTTGTATCTTTTAAGGAGCCCCATAGATAGTAGGTTCTTTATGTAGCTTTTGACAAGAGAAGTCGACTGCTTCTCTATAAGTTTTCTAGCATACAAGTAGTCTGTTATTTCGCCTATAGTTTGTTTACCGGATGCAATTGCCCGCAAAATCCCTTCATATCTTTCACTAAGCTCTCTATCTTCTTCGATAAAAACTTCGCCTACTAATGCAGGAACAGTGAGCTTTAATCTCTCAAGTACATTGATTAAATCGAGGTCAGCCCATTGAAGTAGTATTGGTTCTCTTAAGAAAACAGATTTTTCAATTAATTCTTTTCCGCTAAATAATTCAGAAAGATTTACTAATATATCTCGTTCATCTATAAGGTCTACTCTATACTCGAGAAACAGCCCTAAAATAGGAGATCGTCTTGTGAGTAAATTCTTGACTAAGTAAAGAGTAGATGTTACTAAAATAATGTTATTGAGTTGTTTAAAGTGCAAGTAATCTAAAAAGTCTTCCGGCAGCCTATGAAACTCGTCAATTATTATGAGTCTGTCCTTTAATGCAACATCCATTATTTTAATTAATTCATCATAATTAAGAGTAGTTTTCCTATTCTCCCAGAAAATTGTTCTATTTCTTTTTACAAAAAAGTACTCTGCATTTCTATAGAAACTTTTAACTAGAAAAGTTTTCCCAGTCTTTCTTCTACCATAGAATAAAATAGGCGGCTTTAGTTTCTTGAGATTAAGAATATCTATAACCCTAGTTACGGTAACCACAGTTACGGTAATTATGGTTACCCTATATAAACATATCTTACTTCCCCGAAGGCTTAGTCTAAAGAGAACATAAAGCGAGTTATTTTAATTAAACAATTTTCATTACACTATATATTAGTTATTTTAACAGCTTATTATAGTAGATTTAAAGATAAAATAACTAAAGTTTAAGAATATGAAGGTATTTTTGTCTATACTACTTTACTATACGATAAAAATACTTTTAATAAAATCTACAGAAGATAGTTTTTATGGGCTTGAGCTCAAAGCTCTTGCCTCAAGGTCTTCTAGGAACTGGAGGCGCTTTGGTATTGGTGGGTGACTTGAGAAAATCTCTACTATTGCTGGCACTTTTTCTCTCATTAATCTCCTTATGTGAGCATCTATTGGGTCATAGAATACGTCGGCGAATGCATAGATAAAGAGCAGAGCTGCAGTTCTATTTCTGGAAAGTAGTCTGAGGAAGCGTGGTCTACGCTTATAAGCGAGATCTAATCTAGCTAGAGCTCTCTGTAGTGGTCTACCTGTTCCCAAAAGGAGTGCGCTGTGTGCGTCGGCATAGTATTCTCTAAGTCTATTGAAGTGCATTACAATGAACTGGAAAATTACTCCAGCCACCAGTGCCACTAGCCCAGCAAGCATTAGTGCACCTGCTCCTCCTTCCTCTCTGTCTCTGCCATAGCCTCCCCAGAACCCTACTTCAACTAATACTCTTCCTATATAATATATTAGAGTGGGCAAGAAGGCTATTAAGAGGAGTGTCTGGACATCTTTGTGCTTTAAGTGACCTAGCTCGTGGCCTATTACAGCCTCTATTTCTTCTCTAGGCATTATTTCGAGAAGACCTCTTGTTACAGCTACTCTAGGTCCGCTGAGAGGAGATCCGTAGGCGAAAGCATTAGGTATATCTACTTCAGCGATTTTGACTTTAGGTGGCTTTATTCCAGCTTTCTCGGCGAGTCTGTGTACACTTTCTATTAGCCATCCCTCTCTATATGGGTCTGCGTCTCTAACACCGTAAAATAGCTCGATTATATAGGGTGAGATAAGCCACTGAATGAGCATAAACGCCCCTATAAAGAGAGAGTAGTGTAGAAGTGTCAGCCCTAGGCCAAAGTATTCGGCTATAAAGTAGAGTACTAGCATTGAGGCTGCAACAATCGCTATAGCAGTAAAGATCATTCCTGCAGCGAGGCCTCCTAAGCTTCGAGGTCTCCAAGTGAGGAATGAGCCTGCTCTAGTAGATACAATGATTACTATCAGTAAGCTAGCAAGCATAGCTATTAGTCCGCTAACTATCCCCCATACAGGCAGGAGTAACATATTCTCAAAGAAAAGTCTCGCTCGCCGCCCATATAAACTTTTACCATGATTAGAGCAGTAAGTATTTTAACCTCATTAGAAAAATGTAAAAGTGTACACACTAGACGAATCCCGAATAGAGTTTCTGAAAGAGATATGTGAAGAATTCGGTCCACCGGGCTTCGAGACCCGTGTTCTCAGGAAAATCTATGAATACGCTAAACCCTATGCTGACGAAATTAAGCGAGACCAACTGGGTTCCTTTATATTCGTTAAAAAGGGCTCAAAAGAGTCTCCTAAAATACTTGTAGCCGGGCACGTAGACGAAGTAGGATTCATAGCCACTAGCATTACTAAAGAAGGCTACATTACATTCCACCCGCTCGGAGGCTGGTTTAGCCAAGTACTATTAGGCCAAAGAGTAGTAATTATGGGCAACAAGGGGCCAGTAATAGGTGTTATTGCGTCTAAGCCACCACACTTACTTAGACCCGAAGAAAGAGACAAAGTAATCAAGATAAGAGATATGTTCATAGACGTCGGCGCTACAAGCGAGAAAGAAGTAAAAGAAATGGGCATTAGGATAGGAGACCCTATTGCGCCTTGGTCACCTTTCATGAAGTCTAGCCAGGGCAAAACATATATGGGTAAAGCATTTGACGACAGACTCGGCGCTTTCGTAGCAGTAGAAGTATTAAGGTACCTTAAGGAAGCTAATATAGATCACCCGAACACTTACTATGCTGCCGCGACTGTACAAGAAGAAGTAGGCTTAAGAGGGGCTACTACAGTAGGCTGGGTAGCTGAACACGACATAGCCATAATAGTCGAAGTAGATATCGCTGGAGACGTACCCGGAATAAAGCCACAAGAAGCTCCAACTAAACTAGGCAAAGGACCAAGTATAGTTACTTTCGATGCCTCAATGATACCAAACCAGAAGCTAAAAGAATTCGTTATACAAGTAGCCGAAGAAGCCAAAATACCTTACCAGCTCTCAGTAGTACCAGGTGGAGGAACAGATGCTGGCAGACTCCACTTATATAAAGAAGGTAGACCAAGCATAGTCATAGGCGTACCGACACGCCACATACACAGCCACGTAGGAGTATTCCACAGAGACGACTTAGAAAACGCTGTCAGACTAATAGCCGAAATAATTAAGAGACTAGATGAAGAAAAAGTAAAAGAATTCACTTCAATTTAATAAAGTATTTTTAGTTTCTCTACCCCCTTATTTTTGTGTGATACACTAGTTGCTTTACGAAACTCTACTAAAGAAAACTGTAGTATTTTCGCTAAAAACAGCGACCGTGAACCAAACGAGGCACAGTTAGTAGAAATATATCCTCGACTAAAACATGATGAAAAAACAGTTAAATGCACATACATCGAAGTCCCGCAGGCAAAAGAAACATGCGCTATTCTTATCTGTAGGCCTTTCTGGATGTGGGCGCCGAAATGGGCGTAAATGAGTATGGGTTAGCTATAGGCAATGAAGCAGTATTCACAAAAGAACCCTACTCTAAAACAGGATTAACTGGAATGAATATACTCAGACTAGCTCTTGAGTGCTGCAAGACTGCTGAAGAAGCACTAAACTTCATTATAGGTCTCTTAGAGAAATATGGGTAGGGCGGAAACTGTGGATTCATGAAAGAAATGCACTATCACAACTCTTTCATTATAGCTGATCCGCGGGAAGCATGAGTTCTCGAAACAGCTGGCAAATACTGGGCCGCGAAAAGAGTAGAAATCGTTAGAAGTATTTCAAACGCGCTTTCAATTGAACGAGAATGGGATAAAGCCTCACCTGGGCTAATAGACTATGCAGTCGAAAAAGGCTGGTGCAGAGACGAAAAAGACTTCAGTTTCGCTAAATGTTACTCAGATCGATTTTACATATTCTTCGCTAAAGGCAGAATAAGACAAAAATATACTCAACGAATGCTCGAAGAAAAAATAGGCGAAATAGACTTCGCTTACATAAAGAAAATAATGAGAAGCCACTACACAGGTTCAAACTACGATCCAGTCAGAGGCTCAATGAAAGATATATGTATGCATGCAGGCGGCTTAACAAGACCTTCGCAGACAACAGGCTCACTAATAGTCCTACTCTACGAAGACCTACAATTATCTTGGGTAACAGCCACCTCGACACCTTGCATAAGCCTATATAAGCCAGTATTCATACCCGCAGGACTATCAAACATAGGCAAACCCGAAGGAACATATAACTCCAAGACGCTATGGTGGAAACATGAAAAACTTCACCGCAAACTACTATCACGATATAGCACCTATGCACCAAAAATAAGGAAAGAAATAGAAGAACTCGAAGAGAAACTAGAAAAACTAGCTAAAGAACTTAGAGACAAATACGTTAAAGGAGAAGTATCCCTTAAAGAATTATTCGAAGTAACAAATACTGCATTCGATTATGCTTACAAAATAGTAGATAAGTACGACAAGATAATTGAAAAAGGATTCATACTAAATCTCTTTTTCAACTACTACTGGAGAAAAATAAACAAACAAGCTTCATTAAATATATAATTAAAATATCTATTTTACGAAGCATTTAGCTAATTCTAACTAATGAATCAAAACCAACAATACATGTTGAAAACTTAAAGTCAATACGACTAAGTAAAGAATTGAGATTCTCTGATGGTACTTGTTCTACTTCGTGGCAGAAGCTCTAATGTATCCAATAGCCAGTCCTGTAAAAGCTATGAAGAACTTGTGTTGAAAGAGAAGAGTATTAACAAGAGTAGCTAAGATAAAATCCATAGTTAATGGAAAAATCCTATGCAAAAATAATAGATTGTTAATTATATCACCAACATAAAATCCAGCAAACAGTAAAATGGCTGAAGATAATAGGTTTTCCTTCAAATTAATTCTCATACCGATTAAATAAAATATAAAAATAATAATAAATATATCAATTAAGTATAAAATAAGACTCATGTAGTTAGTAATGCGAAAAGATTCTGCAGGACCATATTCTTTCATTAAAAGAGGACGTACATAGTAAAGCATTAAGCGCCAAATTAATCCTAGTGCTAAACAAAGACCTATAGGCAGTAAAAATAATAAAGTAAGTCTTTTTACGCTGTGTGCTGTAGTGTTAAAGCAGCTTCTAGCCATAAAAATTTTATTTGCCATAGAAGCTCTCAATATATTATCATAAGATATGTATTTATTTTTTGCGTTTTCATTTACTTATAAAATTTTACCAAATGAGTTCATGAAATTAGCCTTAATTAAATAAACTTAAATATTTCATTATTTCAATACTATTTAGAAACATGAATAGAGCTAAAGTAATCGCCCTGTATGAGTCTGCTGCTCTACTTCTATTTGGTTTAGAAAACATGCTAGCTGCTTTACTATCACCGCTAGTCACATGTACTCACTGTTCACTGTGCAGAATATTCATATTCTTCGCGGGTACTGTGATAATATTTTGTGTACCAGTTTACTTCACTAAAATTTCTTCTGAAAGATTCTCGAAGAAAGCTTGGCGAACACACTTAATGGTTTCTACCTTACTTCTAATATGCTCTATTGCTGGACTTTGGCTTAAAATAATTAGACCTTTATTATTTTTAGGGTTTTAGGCTACTATATGTTTTCGCTGCTAGTAATATTACTGTTTTCGCCTTTTATTTAATTGTTATTTACTTTAAGTTGTCTTTGTTTCCGTATTTAAAATAGGTTTAAATTTATTTAGCTCATTTATTTGTATAGGTGGACTTATGCCTCTGGGCTTCTTTAGTAAAAGGCTTGAGTTACTTTCTAGCGAAGAAGTCTACATGATTAGAGAAAATGCACTAGAAATCTTAGAGAAAGTAGGCTTCGTTTTTAATCATCGAGGTGTTCTCAAGCTTTTCGAAGAATATGGTTCTGTTGTTGACTATAAGAGAAACCTTGTTAAAATTCCGGAGGAGCTAGTTTTAGAGAGAGTTTCTAAAGCTCCTAAGTTATCTTCAGTAAGTTCTCCTGACAGGACATGTGAAGCGAAGATAGGGGATGAGAAGCTGAAGGCCTCTATGTGCTGTGAAATTTATCTTGTAGATTACTTGAAAATGGAGCGGAGGCTAGCTACTACTGAAGACTGTATTAAATCTATTGTTATAGGAAATAGTTTAAAGAATATTTCATTTGTTACTCCCTTCGTAATGCCCAGCGATATTCCTTTAAAAATAAGAGATATCCATAGCTTCAAGCTATTATTCATGTATTCAAAGAAACCCTGTGGCTCATGGATTTACTCACCAGATTCACTAAAATACATAATTGAAATGGGCAAAGCAGTAGCTGGCGGTGAAGAAGAACTGAGGAAAATGAAGCTTATAAGATATGGCGCAGAGCCTACAAGTCCTCTGCAGTTATCGAGGCACGCTATCGAGATACTAATTGAGTTATCTAAGTATGAGCAGCCCATTAGCGCTGTAGGATCAATGACTCTCATGGGAGGCACTGGGCCAGTAACTATAGCTGGCTCACTTAGCCTACAAACCGCCGAAGTACTCGCTGGAATAACACTGGTAAATCTACTCAACCCCAAGACACCCGTCTACTTTTTTACATCAATTCATGTTCTCGATCAAAGAACAGGCCTTTGCTGCTTCGGAGCTCCTGAGAACATATTAGCGTGTCTAGCAGGCATTCAAGTAGCTAGAAGCTTCACTTTGCCTTGCTTCTGCAACGTAGGACTAACTGACTCTAATTACCCAGACTTCCAAGCTGGTTTCGAAAAAGGCTTAAGCACAGCACTTGTTATAGCAGCTGGAGCAGAAGGAATAGGTGCTCAGGGAATCGTCGGAGCCGATCAGGGAGCAAGCTGGGAACAACTAGTAATAGACAATGAGTGGTTAGACTACTTCAATAGAGTATTAAGAGGATTCGAAGTAAATAGCGAAACACTAGCACTTAACATCATAGAAAAGGTAGGGCCCGGAGGAAATTTCCTCAAAGAAATACATACAGTAAAACACTTTAGAAAAGAACTATGGTTCCCTAAAATCTTTAACAGAGAAAACTGGACTACATGGGTAAAAAACAAAAAATCATTACTAAATAAAGCTCACTTTATTGTAGAAAATATTCTTAAAGAAAACTATCCACCAGAACCCGTTATTGACAGGAACATAATTAAAGACCTTGACAAAATAGAAGAAAAAGCTAAACACGAAATCTATAAAACTTAATTTCAAGGCCACAAATAACTAGCCTCTTAATTTTCTCCCGCTTCTCAGAGAAACTTATCAAGTTCAGCCGAGTCTTCAATATTTATCTGAATAAAATATTGTTAAGGAATTTAATTTGTTATATGAGAAAATTATGCTTTGTTACTTAATGTTCTAAAATTATTCTTTTATTATGATTTTTATGTTATATATTTTAACTTTACCATATCCTTGGAAGAGAATGGAGTTTATTGAGGTTTAGTTACTTTAATGAACTCGCGTTTATGGTATATGTAGGTAATTGTCTTAGGGTATGTTTCTATTGTGCCTGGATAACTGATTACTACTTTGTATGTTTTTCCTTTCTTAACGTAGAGGTATACTGGATACCATGTTGGTGTGCCGTTATAGCATGGCCAAATGATTACTGGCCAGTCTTCTTCGTTGAGTGACTGTATGTAAAGTTCTATGGTTACTTTAGTTGAATTAAAGGTTTTATCAAAGAATATAGTAAAATTGAATCCAGTTACAGGAAATATTTCAAAAATATATACTGTTGTGGGAATAGCTATTATTGCATCGTTTTTGAATTCGATTTTACCTAAAGTGTATTCAATGAAGAGAATTTCAGGTTTGTATACTCCTGGCTTTGTTATCACTTTCTGTTCTTCTAGTGAAATAAACTGGTAGTATGCCCATATACCTAGTTACAACTATTAGAGCTAAGGCTACAGCAAATACTATCAGCTGTTTTCTCGGTTTAAGGAAAGAGATCATACTAATTAAGTATACTAACTTAAATTATATAAGAATTATCGAGTCTTGAAGAAATACTCTAAAGTCATAAGCTATTTTTCCTCGATTATATTTAAGTCGAAAATATTGAAGTGAAATACATTAATGCGGGACTGAGTAACTTATTAATGGGAAACATGCGCTTAAAGCTAGCTATTTTAGTGCTGGGAATTTTGCTGGCAGCTACTTTATTTTACTTCATGTTTAGCCAGAAACAGGAGATAAAGTACACGGAAGTTAAGTGCGGTTACGTTGATTTAGTGGAAATTATAGTACTGGTAGATAATTATCCTAATCCCTTGAAGCCTAATCTTAAGACTGCTTGGGGTATTTCAATGCTAGTTAAGACAAGTAATGTAACTATACTATTTGATGCTGGACCATCTCCCGAAGTGCTTGAGTATAACTGCAGAATTCTGGGCGTAGATTTAAGTGAAGTAGACTTTGTTGTCATCTCTCACGAGCATGGTGATCATGTAGGTGGACTGCCTTATTTAGCGAAAGTTAAGCCAGGGTGTAGAGTTTATGTGCCTTCTGGAATGAATTCTTTTACTAAGAACTGGATTAAGAGCCTTAACTTGACTTTAATTGAAGTAAAAGAGACTACTGTTATAACGAAAGGTGTTGTTATTTTAGGTGAGCTTTACGGGCCTCCTTGGGAACAAGCGCTTGTAGTAAATACTGCAAAAGGCCTTGTAGTGCTTGTTGGCTGTAGTCATCCCGGTGTAGTTAGCATTGTTGACAAGGCTGTTAAGGAAATTAAGAATACTCCCTATTTGGTGATAGGTGGATTTCATATGGTTTCTTGCTCTAGGGATACCTGCATTAAAGTTACTGAAGAGCTACTTAAGAGAAACGTAAAGTTTATTGCTCCTATACACTGCAGCGGCGATACTATTAGAGAAGTTCTTGAATCAAAGTACTCTGAGCACTACTTGGAGGCTCATGTGGGTACTGTTGTGAAAGTAGGTGAATCTACTTAGTATTTTACTATTCTTTTGCTTTTTGCGGCTAAACATGTATTCTGTGTCCGGAAAGCTTAAGTTAGGCAGGCAGTGAGTATAGTTGATGAGAACTAGAGCTGTTGTTCTCCTAACACTATTACTCTTGTTTACTCTCTGTGAAGCTACACCTTACCAGCATCTTGTAGCAAAAACTATTAAAATATATGCTCCTGCCGTAGCTAGAACGAGTTTAGGTGAAAAAGGAGTACTCATCGAAATTACTATAACGCTTCTGCATCCTGGCTCGGGTAGAGTGTATGTCTCTACAATGCCTTTAACTGAAGTAGATATGCAGGCTTCACTTTACACAGCGGCTAAAGTAGCACACGAGCTCGCAGGAATACCTTTCTCTGAGTACGACTACTTGATTTACATTAAGTCGCCAGCAGTAATTGTTGGAGGACCTTCTGCCTCAGCGTACGTAGCCGTAGCAATCTACGCGCTTTTAGCTAACTTGACTCTACAGAAAGACGTCTCTATGACTGGCTTTATTGCTCCTGATGGAAGCATAGGACCTGTAGGCGGAATACTCGAAAAGATAGAGGCGGCTGCGAGTATTGGTGTTAAAACATTTCTTGTCCCAGTGGGCCAGACAGTAGACTATCAGCTGAAAATAGTTACTAGGAAAATAGGGCCTTTCACACTATCGACTGTTGTTAGAGAGAAAGTTAACGTAGCTGAAGTAGCTCGCAAGAAATGGGGTATTAAAGTAGTCGAAGTATGGAATTTGGAGCAGGCGATAGAGTACTTTACCGGTAAGGCTTTTCCGAAGAATGTATACGAGGAAAAGCCTTCTAAAGAATACTTGAGTAAAATGAAAAATATTGCTGAGAAAGTGTTAGCAGAAGTACAGGCGCTACTTGAAGAAAAATCTGGAATAGTAAGTAATAGTACCAAAAAAGCAGTCAATAAGATTATTGGTGATGCATTAAAGTTTATTAAAGATAATAAGCCCTACTTGGCTTACCTAACTCTCAAAACAGCTTTAATTAAAATATACTACGATGAAGTATCTAGAAAGTGGAGTAAGAGAGAGGTAAGTGAAGTAAAGAAGATTATAGACTCTATTCGCGGCAAAATAAGCGAGCTTTCTTCTCTAGCCGACCGAGTCTACTCAGGCGATATACCTTACGCGCTACTACTCTGCCAAGAAGTAACGAATTCTCAGAGAGCTTTAGATAAAGCTTTCCAGTACTACAAGTCTTTCGAAGAAATACCTTTCTTTACTACACTAGAGCAGTTCTTATATAAGTTGAGTGAAGCTAGAGCTCACATTAAGTGCGCCGAAGTAGTTGCAGGGGGTCTCTCAGCTAATACTAGCGTACTTGACTTAGAAAAGCAGGCTGCTCTCTTGCTGAGCGAAGCTAAGTCTGCAATAGCTTATACTATGACTCTTACATCGGGCTCAGATTTCCTATCAGAAGCTGAAGCCTTATTTGAATTAGCTAGAAGCGCCTACATGGATCAACACTACTTACTCACATGCGAACGTGCGCTGAGAGCAGTAGCCTATGCTACTACAGACCTCAACTTAATGTCTATTCAAATTAGCGGTGCTTTAAGTCAATACTTAAACTACTCAAAGATACTTGCCTTGAAGTCTATTGCTGAAGTAAAGTGCTGCGTAGACCCTGCTCTCGCCTACGCGTACTTCGAGTACGCCGAGTACTCAAGTAACTACGCTTGGAAAATACTTTACTATAAGCTTGCCTCAATGTACTCTAAGGCTCTTCTCTCGCTTATTAAAGAAAAACACAGACGTACAGTAACACAGAGCAGTGGGAGCTCTAGTCCTTCAAAGAAGCCTCCTTCTCAGCCATCTAAGCCAAGTAGTCCTCTTCAGTCGATATGGGATATAATAGTTCAGATACCTAGAATACTTATCTCGATTATAGAGAACATTATGAAATTTCTAGAAAAACTAATTAAAGGATTTACTGGAGGCCTAGTGCTACAAGTACTGCTCTTTATCTTCTTCAATTACTTTGAGTCCAAGTAGTCTAGCAACACTAATGAAGTCTCTGCGGTAGTCGCCGACAACAGTTACTCTATGCCAACCGAAGTCGACTTCCCTATTCCAGTTTTCTAGAATACTATATGCGTTTGTTTCTACAGCCACTTTTGTTCTACAGGCTTTTTCTTCTTCAACGTTTGCCACTATTCTGCCGCTGTGAATACTCATTGCTTTTTCCCTTAAATTCAGCTTAACTGTAGTGACTTTTTCTCCGAGAGGCATTAATACTTGAACAGATGCTCCTGACCTGTCCTCAGCATGAGTTCTCAGAATGTACTTGGCACTGGGGCCTTCCGGCCCATAGACTTTAGATGGAGCTACACAGTGGGCATAAATTACTTGATCTGAGCTTAAGTCTACTACAGGGTCAGATACGAAGCTTGGTCTTTCAGTCAAATATTTTACAAGAAGCATGGTAGCTGTAGAGTCTATATCTGCTTCACATGTGGCTACGTATCCCTCGTTATTAAGCTGGAAGAAAGCTAAACAGGGATAAGCTGGTATTTTTCCGCCGTAAACTAGTGTTAGACAATCTACTGTAATAGCATTTGCCTTCTCCTTCTCAATAATTTTCTTAAGTGCTAAGTACATTTTAGCAGATTTGAAAATCTCTTCTTCGCTTACCTCAAGTACTCTTTCAGCTTCGCTAATCCACTGTTCTTTCCAGTACTCTGCTTCTTTATCGCTTGTTTCTTCATATATTTTATTCAAGTCGCTTGACGGATACTGTATTAATGTTAACCCGTAGGTTTCTTTAAGCATTCTCTTGTACTCGTCGCTTATTTTTCGGTCAGTAATTACTACTATTTTCGAGCTCTTGAATTTATAGACTACACCAAGAAGTCTTATGTACTTAACGATATCTTTTATATTAGATGCAGCAACTCCTAGGACAGGATACCCCTTCTTTTTAGCTCTTGAATATTCTAGTAGAAATTCTCCTGATCCTGCGTATAGATCGTCCACAAGTATAGTCGGCTTATTTTTCTTTAGTATTATTTCAGTTGCTCCAAGCCATATGCCAATATAGTATACTACGTAGCCGTCAACCTCACCTATCTCCTTTAAAGCTTTCTCTACGTCTTCTCTACTTTGAACTAATTTTGCTACAAACTCTATTTCAGGGAGATTTTCCTTAACTAGCTTCTCGAGTTCTTCTGCTCTCTTCTTGTAGTTATATCCTACGTAAGGCCATGTTCTACGCTCAGATGGAACAGCTGAGAAAATTAATCCTACTCGAGGTTTTCTCACAGAAGAAAAGTACCTAAGGAAATATAAAATATTGACTTCAATTTACCTAATATTCTATCACTGTTCCTGTTCTTACTTCACGATATTTTTCAGGATACTTTTGATTCAAGTAGTTTTTAGCAGTGTTTCCAGTGCAATGTGAAGGCGAAATATACGTCGCTATTTTTGCTAAATTATCTAGAATTTCTTTTGATGGTCCGTGGAATCCGCCGATTACGTGATATACATTGATACCTAAGTCTTCACGAGCCTTCAGAGCTATTTTATCTACCCCGGGATGGCTGCAGCCTACAAGCAGAACGAGTCCTCTATCCTTTATTTTTATTGCTAAGGCTATTTCGTAGAAGTTTTCCCACGCTTCAAGAGGCCCCACTACGTATACTCCTTCACAGACTTCTGTAGTCTTTTTAACTACTATAGGCTTTAGGCCTATTTCTTCTAGCTGGTAGCTAGGGCCTGGCGGAACATATATTGGTAGGCCGTGCTTTAGTTTTCCTACAAGCCTAAAGCCGTTTGAGTGATCATAGTGATAATGGCTGAGTACCGCGAAATCAAGTTTACTTAAGTCTACTTCTAGTTTCTTAGCGTTATGATCTAGTATAGCCGGGTTAGTATCTGCGTCAAAAAGTATTTTCACGTCTTCTTTCTCTGTGTACATGCTTAATCCCCATTCTCCAAAAAGCTGCGGGCCAGGCTCATTGTCTACTAGTACTATTATTTTTAAGCAATAGCCCATAAATCTTAATTTGAAAGGAAAATATATTATACTTTGCCAGATTAAATACTCTACAGCTAAAGTCGGGTTCAGGCTTTGCATAGAAGTCTTTGTGGATCGTGAAGACTTTCTTAGAACTGTTAACTTTGCAGAAATCTCTTGGTATTTTATAATTATCCTTGCATCACAAATATATCTTTAATAGAGACAATATTTCAATAAGGATACCAGATTAGCGAAGTTTAAAGAAATTTATTATTTAAAGCTTATGTGCACAAAATACTGCAGAGGGCGCAGAATAATGATTAAAAAGTTTGTTGAAGGCTGTATTCCCAAGAAAATATCCGCTGAAGCCTTAATAAGTAATTTTTCACTAAAATGCTATTATAGAGTTGAAGGCATAGAAACAGGATCTCCTTTAAAGAAGATTAATTATCGAGATCTTACTATTGAGTGTAATCTTCCAAAAGGATGGTTTCTAGACCTAAGCGCAGAAGAGCTAGAGGATTTAGACTTTGTTAGAAGTCATGGCCGAGGAGTTTTTAAAACAAAAGACTGGAACTCAGTTTATAGGAAAAATGCTGTAACTCACTACTATCTGCATCCAAGTGATTATACGTGTATTATAGTACGCCGAAAGTTTCACAGACTTTCAGAAATACTTCAAGAGACACTGAAGTTCAGTAAACCTATTAAATGCATTGAAATACAGGACCATATTCTTAAATTACGTGATCAAAAAATATGCATTATATTCAGTACAGCAGTCGATGTGAGCGTAAAAGAAAATGAGATAAAATTTTCGGTCGAAGGCAAGGACTACGGATATGTTATTTGTTTCGGCGAATATTTTGAAAAAATCAAGAGAAATCCTTGCATTTTAATATCTCTAGAGCCTGATATTACTCAGCCTGGCCAGTACCTAGAGAAAGATGAAGAAACTGAAATAAAGCTTAAGGTTGAGGGTATACCAAGAGACATAGAGTCTGCAGAAATAAGTCTCTATGGACTTGTGAGTTTAAAGCGTCGTCTTCTTTTTAAGCAAGGTAAATGCCAGTTAACCGTCAAATTTAGGCCAAAGTATTCCGGTATTGTTCCTCTTCTGGTTTTAGTAGAGGGAAAAGATTTTTTGTACTTTTCTATTTTCGATATCCTAGTGCTTCCCACAGTTGTCAAGTCTCCTGATTCTCGTTTTAACGGAGTCTTCGTAGAATATATTCGCTCAATGCTTCAAAGAAGAATTTTCAATGTGGTTCCTGAAGAGGATCCTAGAGGAGAAATGATATATCATCATGGATTCTGGCCTAGAAATCTTTACGCCTATGATCTCTTCTGCTTTGGTTTTCGGGAAATAGGTGTTAAAATGATTAAAGCATTTGGGTATCTTTTAGAGAAATATCGTTTTCTCTTTGATTCATACTCTCTATATGGTCAGGAGGTATTCTCTAATCCTCTGGTCTCTATTTCTAATGACGGTATAGGATTTTATTTATTTCAGGCGGGCAAAATTCTCCTACGAAGACCTGATCTTTTTGACGAAGATTTCAAGAGAGGTATAGAAAAGGCAGTAACGTGGCTGGACTACTCTACTCACTGGAATGGCCTTCTTTTTGACAAAACTGAAGCTGTTGACCACTGTCGATCAGAAAGGCTCGTGGGAAACCCATATTCTCAGAGTATATGTATGGCGGGGTTGAAAGTAGTATCAAAGGCTTTGAAAGAATGCGGAGAGAAAGAATTAAGCCGTCGAGCTGAAATAGTTTTTAAAAGACAATTAAAGGGATTTAAAAAACTTTACGGGGAAATTGGCTACTTTAGAGACCTAGTATACATTGATGGAGAAAAACCGAGGCTCTCTACATACTCTATGCCAGCTCCAGGCTGCTTTCTTCTAGATCTTGAGGTTGAAGAACATAGCCTCGATGATCTCGTATCTGAGACAATGAAGATAATAAAAGATCAATGCACAGAACCAAATAACCCCTGGGCTGTAACTGGAGGAACAGGACACTTAAGCACCAGCTATGCTCAGCTAGGCACAGTAGCGGCTCTATTAAATTTAGGAGCAGTTGACGACGCTTGGAGATTTCTAAATGAGATTCTAAAATACGCGGAATCCACAAGCCTGAAGTACATGCTTCCAGAGAAAGTGGTACTTAAATCTCATAGAGAAGATTATGAGAAAGCTAAAAGAGAGCACGAAAAGAGAGCCCCATGGCTGTACACCAGCGTGTCTGAGAAACTTCCCGGCTGGCCATGTAATCCAGGAAACTTAGTTCACATGAGCTACTTTCTTTTCATAGTGGATTTAATGTGTGGAATATCTCATAGTCGAGACAAAATTACTATTAAGCCGAGAATACCATCAAGCTGGAATTATTTTTCAGTAAAAAATTACTTCACTAGATATGGGCCAGTAAGCTATGAATACAAAAAAGAGCAAAATACAATTCATTTAACTCTTCGTAAGCCTTATGTGCTAGCCGAAGTCATAACTGGTCCATTGAAGGGAGTGAGTCGAGCTCTAATAAACAATAAGAAAATATGCTTTGAGACACTTGAATTTAAGGGAAAAACGTACATAAAGCTGAAAGTTCCAGAGAAAATAAAAATTGCTGAAATAATACTCATACTAGATTAAGGCTTTAACTTCTGTTTGTTTTAAGTTGAAGAAAATCTTTTATTATGAATTAACAGATAATAAACATGAAATTAAGTTAATAGTTTCTATGGCTTTTATAGTGCAGGATACATATCTGATCCTAAAGTATTATCAGAATTAAGTATTTAGAGGTAATTCATAGACTTAAAAATTCTCGTGTTATATTTATACTATCTCCATCGGAACGTAGACTCGCCGGCTTAGAATATCCTTTAAACATAGACATTTATGCTTTGCTAAGATTATAAAAATATAAAAAGAAGATTCCTCGCAGTCGTTAAATTGATATAAAATTAGGCAATGTTGCCTAAGTGCAATTAAGGTAAAGGCATCTCTTCTGGCACTTTAGGTATTTCTTTGCCTATTATTATTTTTGAAAGAGTAGGTGACAATAATACACTAATTATAGCTAGCAACACTAATATTGAATATATTTCGGAACTTATTATTCCGGAGGCTAATCCTAACTCGGCTGCCGCTATTATTAAGCTGAGTCTAGCGCTCATAGCAAAACTCATAGACAAACTTTCGTATTTTGTAAATCCTGTTGCTCTAGATATAGTATATGTTCCAAGTATTTTTCCTAAGAACCCTGCTGCTATTAGCGCTAACAATATCTCTATGCCTCTTATGTTTCCGAAAACTAGCCTCAAGTCTGTTTTAATGCCTACTGTTATGAAGAAAATTGGTATAAAGAAACCGTAACCAAAGCTTAATAGTTTTTCTATAAGCCCCTCTACTTTTTCTCCTATTTCAGAGACCACCAGTCCGGCGGCGAAAGCACCTATTATGGCGTGAACACCAGTAAATTCTGCAAGTGCGGCAAATCCGAAAATTAAGGCTATACAAAGCCTTATGTCTAAGTGATAGCCTCCTGTCAAAGCTTTTATTTTATTTTTAGCAGGCTTCCATTCCTTTAAAATAGCTATGGCTACGATTAGGCCTAATACTGACGCTAAGAAAAATACTAGTTTATCTGGGGAAAGATACTCTCTTTCAATAACGTAGGCTAATGCAAGCATACTTATAATGTCTACTAGTATTGCTGCGCTTAGAAGAGTTTGCGCCATTTCAGGCTTATTTTCAGCATATTCTTTAACTGTCGGCAGGACTACACCCATCGAGGTTGTCGATAACGCTACTCCAATGAACTCTGGAGGCAAGTCATAATATAGTCCTACTATATATCCTACTGTCAGCGGCACTAAGAAAGATCCTAAACTTATAGCCACTACTTTCGAGAACTTTTTCTTTAAAAGACCTAGCTCTACTTCCAAGCCTACTACAAACATTAAGTAAATGAAACCTACTAGAGCCATTGTTAAAAGCCAGTGCTCTTCTTCAAATATTCCTAAAATACTTGGGCCTAGCAGTATTCCAAATAAAGTTTCAATAACTATAACAGGCATTTTAAGTAGTCTAGATAGTATAGGTGAAACTAGGATCAATATGAAGACTATGAACATTTCTAGTACAATGTTTTCAGACATCACAGCAAGAAACGTGAGAAGAATTTAAAGTTATCGGAAACTTTAAAATACAAGTACTCTATCTCGAGATTATTTTGAAAGCTGCTGCTAGGAAAACTAGGCCAATAGCTATAGCTATTATTCCGGCGACGTATTTCATCAAGTACTCTAAGTTAAGCAATAGTGATACACCGCCTAGAATGAACATTATCCCAATGCATGCTAAAATGATAGATCCGAAGGCTCCTCTTATAGAAACGCATTTCTCAGACTCTATTTTAATTCTATGATATCTTAGAATAGCCATCGCTAAGAACCCTAGACCCATTCCTATCGCTCCACCAACATCAGGTCTTCCAAAAAGGAGCCCTATTCCTGCTCCAATAAACATCAGTGCTACAAAGACTAAACCCGAGACATGTTCTCTCTCTTCCTTGTTCACAAAAATAGGTAGTGGTAAAATCTTAATAAAGTTATTTTCTTGAGGTTATTTGAGTTCAATAAACTTTACTATAACCTCTTTATTAAGCACTTCAGGGTAAAATGCAGTACCGTAAAAATCTTTTCCGCGGACTCTAAACATACATATTTCTCTGTCTTGAAAAGCTATAGGCTCAAGAAAACTATTGGCTTCTGTTAGCGCTAATGTGTGAAGAAAATATGCTCGAACAACTTTCTTATCGAGAAGAGGATTTTCTTTAACTACTTTTACTTCATAGACTCCTATCTTCTCTACTTCACTTAAAGAGGCTCCATGTATTTTGGCTAGAATATGGTATCCAGCACATATTCCAAGTACTTTACCTGAGTAACTTAGTAGAGGCTTGAAGTTGCTTAGGTACTTTAAGTAATTGAAGTCTTTTAGAGCTGTTCCACATATTATTATTTTATCGAATTCACTGAAATTTACTTTCTCATAGTATCTTCTTATAGAGTACTTGCAGCCTGTTTCTCTAACTATAGCTGCTATCGGCTCGACAAATTCTTCTTCACTTAACGAGTATTTACATGTAGATATTAGGAGTATCATTTTTTTGTAAGCCTCGCTTTTTTAACTATTAGTGTCGCGTCATAGTCTGAGCCTACTACTTCATACTCAAGTAACTCTATCCTCTTTTTAAATAAAGGCATATCTAATACAAAAGTCTCGTACTCCCCTCCTTCACCTGACGGATTAACATATTGCCTTATTTTCTCAAAGAAACGTACAGTATTTTCGTCTAGAAGACTACCTACTAGGGATTTTCTTAAGGGATAGCCTGCTACTCTAGTGAAAACTACTTTAAAGCCTTCAGTAAGCATTTCTCTAAGCAAAGATACTTCATCTTTCAGCCAAAGCGGATTAAAGCACCATAAGTCGAGATCCCAGCATATTTTCTGGAAACGTGAAGCTTGGTAAGTAGACCTAATAGCCCCTGTGACTACTCCTTCTACTCCATATATTTTCTTAGCTTTCATTAAAACATTTTTCAGCGCTATTAAACCCCCTTCTTCTTCATCAGGAGTAAGTTCCTTTACTAAAGGTAGTTCAAGAGCCTTTGCCTGTAGTTCAACTAGGTTTACTGCAGGATAGTGAAAAAGATAGCTTGCTTCTGATCTAGGTATGAGCGTTACTAAGCACACTACATCGAATACTCTGCTGGCTTTAAGTAATGCCAAATTGGAGTCCTTTCCGCCTGAGTAGAGTACACAAACTTTCATGAACTCAATAGTATAACATAGACCCCAAATAAATTTTAGCTACCGCTAAATTTCTATCCATTCTTCCACAGGATTAACTAACTTGATCCCATATTCTTCGCAAATTTTTACGAAATGTTTATCACACGAGTACACAACATCAATGAAGTCTACTACAGGGATTATACATAAGAAGTCCCATACGTGTATTCCTATCTTAGAGCTATCTTCAACTGCCTTCCTAACATGAGATTGTAGTACAGGTACTTTTACTATGTTTTTGTCTTGAAGTATTATTTCTACTACTTTTCGAGCCTCAGCTAAAGAAATCCTTGTTCCTCTGAATGCTAATACATGAAATATTTCTAGTAGCTGATGTAGCGACATATATATTCTAATTTCAGGTACTTTTTCTCTAAAGAATTCTACAGCCTTGCTATGCATTCGAAGATACCTTTTGTACTCTTCATTCGACTTGAATCTAGCTGCTACAGGCTTTTTCTTAGCCAAAGCCCATATCTCGGTGTCTATTACTGCGTTAATCATAGTTAGTCCAAGTCCTCGTAATCATATTCTTTGTAGTCTTCGGGTCCTGCTCCTTCTACTGGAGACGTAATGATTTCAATTAATTTACGTCTTGTTTCTCTGCTACTTTGACTTTTAGATAAATATTCTATTAGCGCTTCTATTACTATGCTTTTAATTGACCTATTTTCTTCAGCTGCTCGTTTCTTTAATTCTCGGTAAATATCCTCTGGTATGACCAAGCTCGTCTTAATATCAGCCATTGCTACTATTTCCTAGTAAACAACTTTATTTAAGTTTTTACTTTTTGCTGTAAATACAGCTTTACTTCCGAGTTTAGTTTTAAATACTTGGCTTAAGGCTTAGTATTATGGTTAAGAGAATAAAGATTATTTCTCCTTCGGTAGGTGAAGTCTACGTTAGGCTTTTAAACAAGAATCCTAAGACTGTCGAGGCTATAGTGAAGGCTCTGCCTATTGAGAGCACTGCTATGCTGTGGGGCGATGAAGTATATTTCAGTACTCCCGTTGAAATAGAAGAAGAAAATGCCCAAGAGGTTGTTGAAATAGGTGATGTTGCTTATTGGCCTCCTGGTCAAAGCATATGTATTTTCTTTGGTCCTACGCCGATAAGTCCCAGCGAGAATGAGATAAGGCCTGCTAGCCCAGTGAATGTCTTCGGTAAAATTGAAGGGGATCCTAAGGTATTTAAAAAGGTTAAAGAGGGAGAAAAAATTAGAGTAGAGTTAACTGATTAAGTTTTACCTGAAAGTGTTTTAGCTATCTCTTCTGCGAAAGCTTTAGCAGCATTGGGGCCGTTTGCTGTTATAATATTTTTGTCTTTTACTACTTGTTGTCCTGTGTACTGTGCTCCGCTTGCCTTAATGATATTTATTAGCGTAGAGTCGCTGAAGCATGTTACTTTTACTCCTTTAATTATTCCTGCTTTAGCTAGAATTCCTGGCGCGGCGCATATTGCTGCAACTAACTTGCCTTTGCTGTAAAAAGCTGTAGCTATTTCTGCTGCTTTTTCTACGCTCCCGTCTTTTATTTCACCTATAACTCTACTGTAGACGCCAGGGCCTCCTATGAAAACTACAGCGTCATACTGGTCAGCTAGCCTATTTATGTCTTTGATGTCTCCTACGTAGATATCGTACTTTGTGCCTACTCCTTTATGCATAACGAGAACTGTTACTTCGGCGCCGCATTTAGCTAAATAGGATTTAGTAGTAGAGTACTCTATGTCGTTGTACCCTGCGAAGATTACTATTAGTACTTTCTTTCCCTTCAGGTCGTATTTGGGTCCGGCTTGGCTAAACATATAGACCAGAGTAATGCCTATAATCGCCACTATAGCGACAATAACTACAGCTATAGTTATTTTACTCACATAACTATTTCTCAATTCTGGCTTAAATTTCATTCTTTAAGAGAGTACAGCTTTACATAGTCGAAAAGTAGGAGTGGGCGTGAGAGTAAGAAAAGTTAAGATAGATAGTAAGTGGAAAGTAATAATACCAACTGAGCTTAGAGAAGGACTTAAACCCGGAGATGTGCTCATTGTAGAAAGAAGAGACAGTGAAATAGTCTTCAAGCTTGTTTTTGATGCTCTAAAGAATTCAATAAATTAAACTACATGTTAGTAAAGAAAAAGCATACACAAATGCTGAGCAGGAAAACACATGTATGGATGGTTCAAAGAATGAGAATAGTTTCTTTGGAGATACTAGGAGTTATGTTACGCTTTGTTAGGGGGATCACGTGGCTAGTCTTTATACATTTTTCACCTTAACGTATGTTTCGCTCAACACTCTTACTTTATTTTGGTGAACTTCTACTTCTGCTATGCAGTCTTCTCTGTAGTTTAACTGAATGTAAATACCTAACCCTTAGTAAAGTGCGGTAACATAACTCCTAGTATCTCCAAAGAAACTATAATCTAAATTTAATCTCCTTTGAAGTATTAATTTCCTAATATAAGGGCAGCTCCTAGGTCTTATAGAGATTTATTGAGAAATGTTAATAAATACATTAAGAACACTGTTTAGTGACCGAAAATGAAAGATACATATGACGTGATAATAATTGGTGGTGGTGCTGCAGGATATACCGCAGCTTTAACCTTAAGAACACTACGTAGTGATCTGGACGTCCTTTTAATTAGAGCTGACGAGAGAGTTCAGGTACCCTGTGCAATCCCTTATTTAGCTGCAACACTTGAAACTTGTGATAAAAATATTCTTCCAGATGAACCTTTGAAAAAACTTGGAGTTGAAATTGTTGTAGATGAAGTTTTAAATATAAATAGAGAAGCTAAAACTATTGAAACTGCTAAAGGCTTAAAGTTTAAATATAGAAAACTTATCCTGGCCACAGGTTCAACACCCTCTACTCCACCGATAAAGGGAATAAATCTTAAGGGCGTTTATAAAATTATAAAGAAATGGGAGATTCTTCAAGAACTACAAAAAGCTGTTAGGAAAGCTGAAAAAATTGTTATTATTGGTGGAGGATTTATAGGCGTAGAACTTGCAGACGACCTAAGTAACCTAAAAAAGGATGTAACTATTATTGAAATTCTGCCTCACTGCTTACTTTTAAACTTCGATGAAGAATTTGCCGTTAAGGTTGAAGAAATCCTTAAAAGTAAAGGAGTAAAAATTATGACTAATTGTAAGGTTGAGGCTATCTTAGGTAAAGAAAAAGTCGAAGCTGTTAGACTCTCAGATGGTAGAACTATTCCTGCGGATGTTGTAATTGTAACTGTTGGAGTCAGACCAAATACCAGTCTAGCTGAAAAAGCGGGTTTGAAAATTGGTGAAAGAGGTATTGCCGTAGATGAATACATGAGAACAAGCGATCCAAATATCTATGCGATTGGAGACTGTGCAGAAAAACATAGCTTTTTCACAGGTACACCAACTCCTACATTACTTGCCTCTGTAGCGGCCTTTGAAGCCAGAATAGTAGCAGCAAATATAGCTGGACTTAGACTTCCTCGAACAGTTCTTGGAGTTGTAGGAGTATTTTTAACGAAGATAGGAGGAGAAGCTTTTGGAGTTGCAGGGTTAACGGAATCTGCAGCTAAAAGAATGGGATTCGATGTTATTACAGGAAAAGCCGAAACTGTAGATAAGCATCCTGGAACACTACCCGGAGCTAGAAAAATTGAGGTTAAATTAATCTTCAGTAAAGATGGCGGTTACCTTTTAGGCGGAGAAGCCTGCGGTGGTAGCTGTGTAGGAGAGTTTATAAACTTAATAGCTTTGGCTATTCAGAGACATATGACCCTTTATGATCTTTACACAATGCAATATGGAACTCATCCATTTCTCACACCCTCACCAATAGCATATCCAATAATAACTGCAGCATTAAACGCTTACAAAAAACTTAAAAGCCAGGGTTTATCAAGCTAAATTTCTAAAAATATTTTCTCTACAAAAGAATTTGTTGAAATCGATGTTAGAGAGGAGATTTACCAGAGTTGAAAGGCTAACTTTCGTCTCCTTAATAGTCTACTGGAAATAGTCAAGGTCTTGTCGATTTACTACTAGCTCCTTCGGCAATCGAAGAATTACTAAGCTTGAATAAAGAAAACTAGGAATAAACACTAGAAAGTTATGCAAGGATAGAAGAATGGATCTTTTTCTCAAAGATTCAGAAAGACACCTAAAGGAGGGAGCGTACTAGAATGGTACTAGTATCTACTAGTACCATCTATACAGTGACCTAGCTCTAGACTGTACTACACCCACTTACCCTATAACCCATTCAGAAGCTAAGCTCTTCACTATGACTCCTAGCTGAAACTAGTACGAGCTAAAGCTTCACCAAGTACGCTTGTCTACTGAGGCTCCTAGTTAGACTGAGCACTTACCTAATATCCTTATAGAGATAGTTGTCTTCGCTTTATCTTTTGAAAACTATGGGTATTTTAAAAGTTTTATTACTTCATTGAGTGTCCATATAAGTCCTATTGAGTATGTATCTGAGAGAACTTTAAGGTAGTTCACTAAGAGAGGTCTTATATCCTTGGTGCTATATTTAAGTAAAAAAGCAAGAAAGCCACTATCTATGAAATGCAAGCACATTTAATAATACTCCAACATTCTATTTTCTATATTCTCTGCGCAATTTCTAATAGTAGTTATATTATTTTTCCTCTCTTGTTTTAAAATTACATGACTTTTCACCTCTAGCAGCCAGCGGCTTAATAGATGATGAGAAGTTTATCTGTTTACTGGATAGATAGTATTGCTTCTTTTAGTTTTGTTTCAGTGAAGTATGCTGGATAAATTATGCAGTATTTTGTGTCAGCTGGTATTTTTATTGTTTTTTCGTTAGTGAGATATATTTTATGAGTCTTTAAGTCTTTTCTACTGTATATTACTATTTTGAAGGGTATTTTAGGTACTTTTATGCCGTTAACATGTGTTTCACCGGGTACTTTTAGTCCGTTTTGATAAGCTTCTACTTCTGCTATGCAGTCTTCTCTGTAGTTTAACTGAATATGGATGTCTAGTCCCTTTACGCTACTAGTATCTAGTAGATTTAGGTTAGATGATGGAGTGACATCCCATTCTATTATGCCAGCGTAGTTATCTCTGAATAGGTCTCCTCCGTACTTCCATATAGCGAAGTTTACTGGCTCAACTGTATATGTGTCGAAGCCACTTATCTTTAGCCTACCCTTGAAGTTCACAGGCTCATAGCTCTTGAATCGTGCTTTAAGAACTACACTATAGTCTTTGGTTTCTTCTATCCAGAAAAAACTGCCTCTACTATAGTTGCTTAAGTTGGGAGGCTTCATGGTTCTAATGGGCTTTGTTTTGCTGAAGAATACTTCCACTTCTCTCATGTCACCGAGCCTCAGTACTAGTTTCCTTAACTTTACTTCTGCTATCAGGTCTCGGAGCCCTGTATAGTAGATCCATATTGGACTAGACCAGGCTCTGCCTCCTGTGCGCTCGAGTACTCTCACATAATAGTAGTTGAGTCTCCGGCAAGGCTTTTCTTCATCAATATACTTAAATGAAATCGCTCTTCTAGGCCCGTATTCACGGTAAATTGCTTTGCCGTTGCGTATTAACTCTACTTTATCTATGGGCTCATCGCTCTCTACTCTGACGCTAATTTCGGGCTTGTAGTTTGGATCTGAGACTTTTATCTCGGAGCCCATTAAGTAGTCATCAATGCTGAACTCTAGTCTCAGTCTTGTTCCTAGGACCGCGTATACTCTTCTCTCGTAGAGCGCTCTAAATATGTCTTCTCTAGTATTGTGCTCGGCATATACTGCCGCTAGTCCTGCTCCAAAAGGATTGTATAGAAAGTACTCTACGAAACCTGTTGTAAGTGAGTTCAAGTACTTCATTTGAGGGGGCCTGTTTTTAATGATAACTGGTCTAAATGGAGACCCAGGGTAGCAGTCGTGGGTGTCGCCGCCTCCTATAATGCCTAGCCTATATCCTTTTTCAAGTGCGTCTACTACGAAGAAGCGGGGCAGGTTATCTGAAGACATACAGTACACGGGGTTTCCATAGTACTCGAAGACACCCCATATTGAAGCTATTTCAACTAGTCGATCGAACTCTGGGTCATAGTAGCTCCAGTCTACTGGAAACTGAGTTATAGATGGATGATGAGGTATCGTAATTGCTTTAGCTTCAACTTTCCTCAAGAAGCTCCATAGACCGGCTGGACTATAGCCTTTCGTGCTTGAAGGATATTTGCCATAGTTAACGCACCTGAATATAGGTTTGTCGTCCGTAAGGAAATAGACGTTTCTGTGTCCGTAGGCATACGAAGTCCACTCGTATGCGCTGAAAGTAGTGAATTTTCCTGGAGAATACCATTCTGAAGCCTTCCTTCTAATAAAAGCCCACATTTCGTCGGTCATAGAGAAATCATGGTCTGTTATCGCCGCGAAATCTAGTTTAGCTTTATCTCTAGCATACTCATATAGTAAGTCGACAGACTCGTATGCATCTTTTTCCTCAAAGTAATCTCTTAGTATGCTGCCGTGAAAATAGAAGTCTTTTTCCAGCAAGTCTTTTTTACCTCTGCAAACACCACACAGCGAGAGATTTGAATGACAATGAATATCTCCGAAAAGTAGCTTAAATTTAGAGTACTTCACAGAGCAGACTACATCGATGAAAATATAATACTTCCGTTATAAGTAGTAAAATTCTAGGCCGTAGTCCTTTAGCCTACTAAAATGCTTAACATTTTTTGTTAAAAGCTTTAAATCAAAAACAATTGCCGTAGTTCCAATAATTAAGTCTCTATCATCTATAATCATAGCTTTCTTCCTTAAATCACGCCATATTTCAGAAGCCTTTACTAAAATACTGTTAGTCAGGGGTATTATAGTAAAAGATTCTTCAAGAAGCTTTTTTGCTAACTGAGGATTCTTGGTGCCTCTAATATACTCGTAAAGCGATATTACTGAAATAAAGTAGATGTTTCCTAGAGGAAGATCTAGTCTGCTCTTATAATAGTCAATAAAAATATCTGTGTCAACTAGTATTCTCTCGCCCATTTTCTCACTTTCACTTCATCGAACTCAGCCTCAAGAAGTTCAGCAAGCTTTTCTCTATTCTTTTCTCTTCTCACTCGCTGAACTTCTGCAACAAGCTCCAATAAAAACTCATCCCAACTCTTATCCCCTTTAAGTGATTCAAGAGCCTGCTTAGTCTTTACGGAAATCGTTATAGTGGTCCTATAATTCACAATTATGAATATTTAATTCAATATATAAACTTTGATCTGAGTATGAATTAGCTATCTGTTAAGTTAAGTCGTTACTTAAATAACGATACTTAAATGTTGTGTCGCCTTAAAATATCTAATTAAACTATTTCTTATTTTTTGAACTACTATTTCTCAATCTGTAGCACCGAAAATATTCCTTAAACTAGTATATATTGATATAAAGCCTAGCGTAAAATTTAATTATATTTAATCCAAGTTAATAAAGAGGCACATGATTGAAAAAATACTAGTACGCTATGTTCCGTGGATGCTCCATGTAGAAGGAAGAGAGCTTTGTGAATTGTGCTTCTTCGTCAAAAACGAACCTGGAGGCCTGCTTAGAGCACTAGAGGTATTAGCCAAATACCACGTAAATATTCTGTCTACATCTGGGTACTCTCATGCATCCTGGAAATACGCTCCAATAATACTTTTTATCGATGTATCTAATTTAAGCGAAAAAGAATTCTCTTCATTAGTTAACGAATTAGAAAGAGTAACTGGGTCTAAAGTGAGGTATAAGAAAAGTACTGTAAAAGGATTTATTATCGAGGAGTTAAGTTTTCCGATATATGTTGCTCCCAATATTAGGGCACTAATGCTTTCTGAAGAAGTTGTTGAGAATATGCTAAAGGGTCTTTATGAAAAATACGGTGATGTAGCCGCGTCTATTTTATATAACTTTGCTTTCGGCGGAGGAAAAGCTCTTACTGAGAAAATGCTAAAAAGACTAGAGGGAATTGAGTTAGAAAATATAGTAGCAGAGCTACTTAAGTTTCCTCAGGCTACAGGATGGTGTAAAGTAGAAATAGAGGACTTAGACTTAGCTGCTCCAAAGGCTTCGCTGAAGTTATTTAGTAGCTTTGAATGTGAAGCACTTAAATTCAGAAGAAAACCGTCGAGCCATCTCATACGAGGATACTTAAGTGGTGTTTTTACGGCTGTACTCAAAAAACAGTATAGGTTTGTAGAAGTTAAGTGTATTGCTGTAGGGGACCCATACTGTAAACTAGTGCTCGAGAGAACCTAGCTTAGTTCTATAAATACGGAAGGCTGTTAAAGAATATTGAACACTATCTTTTCTTAGAATTTTTTTAGTTAAGTAAATGTATATTTTAAGGCTATTATCGAAGACTAATACTCCTTCGCCAGGCGAGTATGCTATATACTTATAGCCTTCTATTTCGCGTGTAATATTTAGTTTAAACTCTCCTTCTTCCCATTTGCAGTAAATAAATGGTCTTAGAATCTTACCGTAGAGAATATAGTAGGGCTCAAGCAATTTCTTTGCCACGAATTTCTCTACGCTAGGCTCTATGCTTCTTTTAGTCTCATGGAAGTCTAGAAATCTTCTTCCAATAGAGTACGCTAAGTGACTTGAAGAAAGCTCGCTGACAACTTTTCTATAAAGTTTCTCTGAAGCCCCTTTAACAGCTATCAAGTATTCTTCTCCGAGTTTTATTGAAGCTTCGCAAGTAGCTGAGCATGGAGCATGGTATATTGCCCACAGCTCTATAGGCATTTCCTGATCTAAACCAAGTTCAATAAGTTCTTTCTGATAGCAATACCATGCTTTAACAGGTCCTCTTTTCACATAACTTTTTACACAACACTCAGGGTAGCCTAAGAGACCTCCAAGCTTGTAATCTACTTCAGGTGTTCTCCTACCTTTCCTGATCAGAACATAGTAGTAAACTAATTCCAATAAAAGATGAGAGTCTTGAGAGACAAACAGGTCGCCGTAGTCGATATTATTTCTTGTTACAGGTTTAATAGAAGCTAATTTACTTAAGTCGATTCTAGTAGCTGTAGAAAAATCTACTTCGCTTAAAGGTTTATTAAAAGTACTCTTATTTACTAAATATGCTTCACGACTATTTAACAAAAAGACAAAACCATGGCATGCTTCATATGCTAATGAAAGTTTATAGAAAAGAATAAAATGTACGAATTCTTTCCAAGATTCTATTAGCACAGACTCTACTATAGCTGAGGGCTTAGCTCCATGAATTACGGCTAAAAGAGAACATACTTGCTGAGGATGAAGAGAATACAGTACTTTTTCAAACTTCACGAAAAATATATGCTATTAAGGAATTTATCTGTTATTGGAATTTCTTTAATTTTTAAAAGTAAGCGATAATTTTAAGTTGCTTGAGAAAATCTTTTCTAAAGGGTACCGGATGAAGAAAGCATATCCACGGTATTTACCGTGGATAATCTTTGCAGAGGACCGTGACCTAGGTGAGCTTTGTTTTACTGTACAAAATAGGCCCGGTGAACTAGCTAAAGCTCTGCAGATTATAGCTAAGTATGGAGTCAATATAGTTAGCACTATAGGCTATTCTCATCCAACATGGAATCAAGCTACAATAACTCTTGCAGTAGATGTAACTGATATAGACGATAATCTGCTTAAACAGATGCTTAAAGAGCTTGAGGCAAATACTGTAGGAAAAGTGCTGTTTAAGAAGAATGTTATTGAAGGCTTTCTTGTAAGCGAATCGGCTTTCCCTATTTACTTGGATCTTCACACAAGAGTGCTGCTCTTTTCCTTAGAGGAAGTAGGAAGTATGCTTAAAGCGCTTTATGATAAGTACGGTGATGTTACTGCATCTATTCTCTATAACCTCGGATATGGTGGAGGTGTATTTATAGCTAAAATGATGGTAGATAAGTTGAAGACAATAGGTAAAGAAAAACTTCTAATAGAGCTTCTTAAAATTCTCCAGGCTGCTGGCTGGGCTTTAGTCGAAGTAGAAGAAATGAATTTGACTAGACCTAGTATCTCTTTAAAACTATACGAAAACTTTGAATGTAAAGCTCTGAAATACAGGTATAAGCCTTCAAGTAATCTTGTTAGAGGATATTTAAGCGGACTCTTCAGCACGGTACTTGACCAGAGTATACGTTTCCGTGAAACACGCTGCATCGCTGTAGGCGACGAGTACTGCCGCCTAGTTTCCGAGTAATAGAATTTACTATTTTTCACGTAATGAGCTGAATGCGTGTTTTGCCCGCGAGAATTTATTTAAATAAACTAGTAGACTATTTCATCAATGAAAGCGAAAACGAAAGTAGTACTAATATCTCATACTCACTGGGACCGTGAGTGGTACTACACCTTCGACAAATACAGGTACAGGCTTGTAGCATGCGTAGATAAGCTCCTAGAAATACTGGAGAAAAAACCGGACTTCAAGTGCTTTGTTTTTGACGGCCAAGTAGCTCCAGTAGAAGACTACCTTGAAGTAAGGCCAGAGAACAGAGAAAAGTTAGTCAAGTACATCAGCGAGGGTAGAATCAAAATCGGGCCATGGTATATTCAGCCAGACGAGTTCCTTGTTTCAGGAGAATCTCTCGTAAGAAACCTTATGCTCGGTATAAGAACTGCGTCAAAGTACGGCGGCTACATGAAGGCAGGCTACCTGCCCGATACCTTCGGGCATACTGTGCAGATGCCGCAGATTCTAAGAGGATTTGGCATAGACAATTTCTTCTTCCACAGAGGAATGGGCCCTGAGTTCGAGAACATAGGAATGTACTTTAAGTGGGTTGCTCCGAGCGGAGACTACGTTTACACAATTTTCCTTTATGAAGGCTACGGTACTCTACTAGGATTACCCGATAACCCCGAGAAAGCTCTCGAAATGATAAAAGGACTTGTAGAAAGACTGAAAGATAGAGCAAATGCTCCCGTAATACCTGGAATGATCGGCTGCGACCACGCTTTCCCGAAAGAATGGGTTCCAGACATAGAGAACTATGCTCGCAAAAAAGACTTACCTTTCACTGTCGAGCAGGGTTCTCTCGAAGACGTAGTAGAGGTAATAAAGTCTAGTGAAGAGAAGCTAGGAGAGTATAGAGGAGAACTACTGAGCAGTCACTATCATTCATGTCTTTACGGCGTCTGGTCTGCTAGAATATACTTGAAACAGCTGTGCTTCGGCAGTGAAGTTAAGTTAACTCACTTAGTAGAACCTCTATGGGCGCTCGCCTGGCTTCTAGAGAAAATCTATCCAGCGGAATTCATATGGAGAGCTTGGAAGTACCTTATTCTCTCTCAGCCACACGACTCTATATGCGGCTGCAGTACAGATGAAGTACATAAAGAAGTTGAGTCAAGACTACTTAAAGCGAGTACTCTCGCAGACGAGCTTCTCGAGTGCACTGGAAAACTATTCAATGTAATAAACTACTTCACTAGGTACGCTGGCATAAACTTCAAGAAATATGCTCTACCAGTAATCAACTCCCACGTCAAGCTAGACTTCAGCGAAGACTCTGTACTATACTTAGTAGCCTACAACACTCTGCCGTGGCCTAGACGAGAAATAGTAAGGTTTAGAACTAGACCTGAATTAGAGCTGACTAGAGAGTACTTAGAGAATCTCGAGAAGATTTTAATTAAGAAGCCTCCCAAGTCGCTGAAAAATAAGATTAGAGAAAAACTAGTAATAGATTACAGAAAATACGCCCTTAAGACTCCCGAAGGAAGAATAATACCTTATCAGGTTAGAGAACTAGAAGACGGCGGCCTCGAGCTAGTATGGGTAGACGACATTCCCTCCTTCGGCCTCAAGGCCTATGCTCTAGTCCCCAGAGGAGAAGAAAAAGTAGAAACCGATATCAAGGTAGGCGAAAACTGTATTGAAAACGAGTTCTTTAAAGTAAGTTTCAATGAAGACCACGGAGGAGCTATACGCATAGAAGACAAGAGAACTGGCGCTGTCTACGAAGACTTAAATATATTCGAGGACGGCGGCGACATAGGAGACGAGTACGATTATTCGCCTCCAGCCCAAGACACCATAGTAGAAAGCAGCGACTTCAAGGCCTCAGTAGAAATAATCGAGAAAGGACCCTACGTAGCGACAGCTAAAGTAACAACAGTAATGGAAATACCTAGAGGTCTCACTGAAGACAGAAAAGCTCGGAGCAATGAAAAAGTAAAGCTACCCATAACAGTATTTGTCTCACTTTACAGCAAAGTACCTAGAATAGACGTCAAGGTAGTTGTAGAAAACTACGCGAAAGACCATAGACTCCGCGTAAAGTTTCCAGTAGGCGTAGATGTCGACACACATTTCGCTGAAACACACTTCTATGTAGTAGAGAGACCAAACAAGCCCATATACTACTATATACGCCGCGACGGAACGAAAGCTTACATAGCTACTCAGCCAACTAGACTCTGGATCGACGTAAACGACGGCAAGAAAGGTCTCTGTGTGACCACTAAGGGTCTCCCCGAATACGAAGTGAGAAAAAAGAACGGCGAGACAGAAATTCTCGTCACACTAATGAGATGCATTGGCTGGCTCTCTAGATCAGATTTGCTTACAAGACCTGGAGGAGCAGGCCCCCACATACCTACAAAAGACTCCCAGATGATAGGAATCTGGGTCTTCGAGTACTCTATTATACCGCATTCAGGTACATGGCTTGAAGCAGAAGTCTACAAGACTGCCCGAAATTTCATTGTACCAGTACTAGTCCACGAAGACTTCCCGCACAGCGGAGAAATAGAGCCAGTATACTCTTTCATGAAAATAGAGCCCAGCGAAGCAGTAGTAAGCGCTTTCAAGAAAGCAGAAGACGACGATAGCATTATATTGAGGCTATTTAACATTAGCGGCAAAGAAACAGAAGCAAAAATAACTTTCTCAAGTGAAGTAGCTAAAGCGTGGATAACTAACTTGAACGAAGAAATAGTGAGTGAACTAAATAGTATTGAAGGCAACACTATTAAAGTGAAATTAGGTGCACATAAAATAATTACATTAAAAATAGTTTTAAAGCATTAAGTTAGTTCTCTAATATTCTTTTTTATCTTAATTATTGCCTCAGCTATATCATCCATGTCTTCTTTCTCTCCCAGAAGAACAAACTGTGGCAACCATATTGCCTCCTCGTAGCACGCTTTTTCTGTTACTGGTAAATGTAGCTTCGAGCAGTAGTCTCCAAACTTTCCTTCGCCGCAAGGTAACTTGAAGTTTGTAAAAGCCTCCATCTTGTACAGCGGTATGTAGCCAGGTTTGCAGGGTATTCCTTCGGCAACCATTGCTTCAATAAACTTGTGCTTCGGGAGATTATTGAAGTACTCTTTTTTGTACTTGAAGATATAAAGGTGGTATGCTGGCCGAGCTTTACTAGGATACTTGAGAGGCTCAATGCCCTCAATTTCCTCTAGTCTTTTAGTTAAATACCTAGCGTTCTCTTCCCTCTTTTTGAATAGTTCTTCTGCACGCTCGAGCTGAGCTAACAGAATGGCTGCTTGGAACTCGGTCATTCTGTAGTTTGATCCCAGCACTACGTGCTGATACCACTTACCTTTTCTTACTCTACCGCAGTTCATATAGGACCATGCTCTATCGGCTAGCTCTTCGCTATTAGTGAGTATTATTCCTCCTTCGCCTGCTGTCAGATTCTTACTCGACTGGAAGCTGAACGTACCATATTCTCCTATTGTTCCCGCGCCTCTGTCTCCCCACTTAGCTCCATGGGCTTGAGCAGCGTCTTCAATAACGTGCAGGTTATATTTTTTGGCTATCTTCATTATTTCATCCATGTTTGCTGGAGCTCCTCCTACGTGTACAGGTATTATTGCCTTAGTTCTATCGGTTATCGCTTCCTCTATCTGAGAGGGATCTATGTTGTAGGTGTCTTCTTCAATATCTACGAAAACAGGCTTCGCGTTGACGTATAGTATTGCTTGAGCTGTAGCCATGAATGTATAGGCTGTTGTTATGACTTCGTCTCCGTATCCTATGTCGAGTGCACGGAGAGCTATTTCGATAGCTACTGTGCCGTTAGCACATGTAACTCCGTATTTTGCTCCCTGATACTCTGCGAACTTTTTAGCGAACTCCTCGTTTTTCTTGCCTCCAATACCCCAGTACCCGCTGTGAAGTACTTCGAGAAGCTGTTTTTCTTCGCGAGAATCCCATATGGGCCACTTAGGCCAAGGCTTAGTACGCAGAGGCTTACCTCCCTTAATAGCTAAATTCATGTTTCTCGCTAGGGAGTAACCTAAGCGGTATTAAAGATTTAGCTTACCTGCTCAAGTATGCAAGAATATTTCGCTGACTTAGTGTTTTATTTAGATTTGCTGTGTTACTATTGTGGTTTATAGGAAAGCTATTATTATAGGTCTCGACGGCGCAATACCCTACTTTATTAAGAAATATGTTGAGGAGGGACTGCTCCCTAATTTCGAGAAGCTTCTATCAGAAGGAGTTTTCGCCGAAGCTGTTCCCTCTCCACCAACAGATACTCCTACTAATTGGACTACAATAGCTACGGGAGCAGACACTGCTACACATGGCGTAACTAGCTTCTATCTACATCTCCCCGGAGAAACTCTCCCCTATGGGCAAAAATACCGATTTAGAAGCCAGTTAGCTAAATACTGTAAAGCAGAATACTTGTGGAAAATAGCCGATGAAAATGGAATACCGTCTATTGTAGTAAACTATCCTTCAGGATGGGGCATGGAGTTAAAGCACGGCGCGATAATTAGCGGCGAATGGTACATGCCCGGGGCTCCTCCGAAAATTTTATCAGACTCATGTACCTACAGCACTAGTCCTTCTCCCGAAGAAAAGCCTTTAGTGTTTCTCGGTGAAGAAAAATTAGATCTAAGTAAGCTTCCCGCCTTAAAGTATAGACTAAGCGTCAAAGCCTCAAGGATTGCTGGAAGCGAGTGGCTTTACCGAGATTTCACTGAAGAAGAGCTAACAGTCTTCATAGAGTTCTATGCTATTAGCATTAGCGGCGAGAAATATGACGCAGTACTGTTTGTTCAAGATAATTCTGCTCATACAGTTAAGGTAGGTGAGTGGAGTAACTGGCTTACCTGTGTTTTTGAGACTTCAGCTGGAAGCGTTAAAGGCGTGTTTAGAGCTAAACTAGAGAAACTCTCAGAGAACGGGAAGTCTGTTAAAATTAAGCTCACTGAAATATTTGCTGCCGAAAAGTGGGCCTATCCAGAGACTCTCTGTAGAGAGCTCGTTGAGAAAGGTATTTTGCCGGACGCTAGTTTAGAAAAAGTAGCTAACGAAGATAAAGCATACCTAAACTACCCTATTCTTTTAAGCTATGCTAAGAACGCAAGAGCTCTCCTAAAGCTCTTGACTTATATTGACAATAAGCTGAAGTGGAGGCTATGTTTTCTCCACTACCATATATTTGATTCTCTTAATCACCACTACTTAGGGTATCTCTACAAGGATCTGCCAGCATATACTGAAGAAAAATACGAGAAAGCCCTAGAAGTAATGGAGCTGGGATGGAAAATAGCAGATAGGTTCGTCGGAGAAATATTAGAAAAATTCTGTGATGAAGATACACTAGTGGTTGTTGTATCGGATCACGGGTGCTTGCCTTCATGGAAGATGATTTCGCTTAGAAAAATACTCGTCGAAGCAGGTCTCCTCGAATACAAGTGGGACGATAACTTGAAGAGATATAGAGTAGTACTGGAGAAAACTCTAGCTTACCCGTACTACGAGCCTTCATACATATGGGTTAATCTGAAGGGAAGAGAAGCTGGTGGAGTAGTTGAGCCAAGTAAGTATGAAGATATTAGAGACGAGGTTTTGAGTGTCCTGAAGAGCACTAAAGATCCTGAGACAAATACCTGTCCCTTCGAGTTAGCTGTGAGAAGAGAAGAAGATCCCTATATAGGCGGTAAACCTCAAGCAGAGACTGTAGGGGACATACTGTACTACCTTAAGCCGTCTTACCAGTTCTGGGACGGAGAAGTCTCAATACTAGATAGCGAGACAATGGGCAAAGAGGAAATGGAAGGACCTGTCATATGGAGAGCTAAGAAAATTTTCGGTACACATGCTTACTACACGCCTGGAGCTAGATTAGGAGACTTCACGGTAAATGGAATATTCTTAATGAAAGGGCCCGGCGTAGCAGAAGGACTGGAGCTTAAAGAACCTATCAGGTTAACAGATATTGCTCCGACAGTGGCTCACTTAATGGGCTTAAGGAAGCCTAAGAAATGCGATGGAAGAGTACTCTACGAGGCATTAAAGTAAGCTTTAACTAGCTTTACCGAAGAAAATTAACATGCTTAAGGTATACTTCGCAGCACCAATGCTCGGAGACCGCTCTAACCTAGAAGACAATAGGAAAATAGCTTCAGCACTCAAAGCCATGGGCTGCGAAATACTCACTGAGTGGGTTCTCGAAGAAATACTGGATATTGAGAGAGGAGCTTCGCCCAAAGAAATATTTGAGAGAGACATAGAGATGCTCGACAAGTGCGATGTTCTCATAGCAGATGTGTCTTATCCCAGCTTAGGCGTAGGCTTTGAAATAGCATATGCTCTTCTTAAAGGCAGGAAGGTTATAGCCTACTGTAGAGAAGACAGACTAGACAAGACTTCAGCTCTCATAAGAGGAATAACTTGGAGAAATTTCACTCTTATAGCATATCGCAATGTAGATGAATTATTGGCCGAAATAGCTAAAATACTCTCGCTAAGAACTTACTTACATAGTACAAAAACGTAGAGTAAGCTCTTTTTCTCACTATAAGCTTTAATGCCGTTATATAGGATATACTTCTACTTTGAAGTCCTCTATTTCCTCTAATCTAGTATCTGTAGTCAGTACAACTGCCTTTAGTTTATCAGCTAACGCTAGAAGTATAGCATCAGCCAAGGAAACTAAATTACGGTATTTTGCTTTAATTTCACCAGCCTTCAAGGCTAAATTTGCATCTATCTCGACGACATTTATGTCTGGAGAATAAAGTAGTTCATTGAACCAAGTTAACGCAGTTTCTTTACCTAATTTTTCTCTCGTCTTATAGTATACTTCCGTTAAGTTCGTTACAGCTGTATAAACTTTAGCCCCCTTAGTTAATTTTTTAATAACTTCTTTAATTCTAAGATCTCCTTTGAGAATTAGCAAAAGTACTCCAGTATCAGCTACCAGCTTCACGCTTTCTCTCCTCATGAATCTCTCTTATCATTTCATCAATAATATTGCCGTATTCTTTAGCTGAACCATAGAGTTCAGTAATGCTTCGCCTAGGTACCATAATTAAGTAGTCTTTATTATCTATCAAGACTACTTCTGACCCCTCCTTAATGCCATGTTTTCTGCGCAACTCTGCTGGCAGCACTATTAACCCCTTTTTATGTACTTTAACAACATATTTTGCTCTGCTAAACATTCAAGTAAATAGTTAAACCTTAAAAATATAAGTTTAACTATAGATATTGGACTACTTTTCTTGAAACTAAGTTTTACTAAAAGGATTTATCACGGAGAGATATTCGTTTAATATAGCTTCAGCTTTTTCGGGTGAAGGTGTAGTAGGGTCAATGCCCATGGCTTCTAGTATTAGGCCTTTGTCTTTCTCTAGTATACCTTGAGCAAGAATCTCAAATTTCTCTAAATGCAGATTTAGAATAGCTAAAACGGAGCGAGTTAATCTACCTACTTTCTTGCCCTTTAGCCCGCTTCTATCTACTATGCAGGGTACTTCAACTATTCTTCCGTCCTTTATTCCCTCAATATAGGATTGATTAGGTATGTTAGCTATTCTTATTTCTCTTTTAATATCATTGACTATCGACGATATGATGTCTAGGTAGAAGAGATCTGAGGGCTCGACATTTTCTTCGCCTCTAGCGACTCTCAGTACTTTCTGCCAGGCAGCTTCTCTTTTGCGGAAAAATTCTTCAGATAAAGTTCCTTTCTCATAGTCTATTACGCAGCTAATTTTTCTGAGAACTTTACCTATCTTGGGGTCGTTTAGCCAGTCATAAAGATAATGGAAGAATTCTGCAGTATGTCTATCTGAAACAGAAACAAGCATGCCGTATGTTTTTAGAAGCTGTCTACCTACTAGATAGGGATGATTCTCTATGACTTCCCATTTGCGGCCCTGAATTACAGCTTCTTTAAGCTCCTCTAATATGCTTTCACCTTTGTAAGTAATTTCTGTAAGCCACGTCAAGTGATTTATTCCGGCTACTGTAGACTTCAAGGCTTCATATTCGAGGTCGAGTAATGCAGAAGTAAACTTTGTTAGAGGATAGCCGTGGCACATTCCCACGATGTTAATTTTAGAAGCCATGTGGACAGCTGTACAGACTGCTGTCACGGGGTTCGTGTGATTCAAGATTAAGGCCTTGGGTGAAACATCTTCGAGAGTCCACGCGATATCTAGTATTGCCGGAATCTCTGTTATTGCTTTGAGTATTCCGCTTGGACCTGTAGTGTCTCCTGTAATGGGTATAGCGCCGTACTTGAAGGATATCTCTATAGAGGCTTTAGTCGCTTTAAGTCCTCCAGCTCTAATAGCCACTATAACAAAATCCGCGTTTTCTAGCGCCTCAGTCTTATTTGTAGTCATAGAGACTTTGAGATCCACATTAGTTTTCTCAACATATCGCCTGACAGCAGTATACATTGCTTTAAGTCTTTCTTCGTTTACATCATATAAAACAAACTCACTGCCCCAAAGGTCTCCAACTCTATAAAAGTCTCCTAGGAGCTTTAATGTTAAGAAACTTCCAGCACCAACTACAGTAATTTTCGGTTTAGATGAATTCACTCTTATCACCTCTAAGTCCTCTGTTTTTAACGTGCTTTAGCGTAATAAAAGACTACTGTTTTCACAGCTATACTTTACTCTACACTAAAACTTACTTACGTTTAAGATAAATACGCTAAGTGTAGTTAGCATATAGCTACTATGTTAGAGAAGCTAGAAGACTTTTAGTCAACTTTTTTCTTTAAACCGCTGATTTCCGCGGTAATCATACCCGCTATTATCAGTCCTGCACCTAGGACTTGAAGCAATGTAAGTGTTTCTTTTAAAACAATGTATGAGAAAAGTGAAGCAAATACTGGTTCGAGCAAAAATATCAGTGAAGCTATTTCAGGTGCAACAAAACGTTGCCCGAAGGCCTGTAGCACAAAAGCACCGTTGCCGCAAACTAGCGCTAAGTACACTACCAGTAAGAGTATAGCTAAAGAAACATGAGTATTTTTCAAGTAAAATGTACTTGGCACAATAAAGCTTAAAGCAGGCATCATTTCGAAGAAAGTTATGACCACAGGATCGTACTTAGAGTACTTCGATAAAAGCAGTATTTGAGCAGCCCAAGCAACAGCACCAATTAAAACTAGCAAGTCGCCGATACTTACTGCTGCTTGAGGAGAAGACAACAAATAGAGACCTGTAACCGAAAATACAAGCGATAAAAGAAGATTTAGTGAATACCTGTGCTCTACTAAAGACACATAGAGGTGCACAAAGACAACATTTAGTCCCGTAATGAAAGCAGAGTTAGAAGCAGTAGTATATTTAGTGCCCCAGCCCTGAAGCCATAGCCCGAGAGCATAAGCTACTCCTACAAACAATCCTCCCTTAACGGCTTCTACGCTCATTCTACCTTTAAAGTAAGAGTATACTATGTAAGGCAAGAGACTTAAAGCAGCTATAAGGCTTCTCAACCAAGTATAGGTATACGCATCTAAAGTACTCATAACAATTTTTATCGCTGGAAAAGATGAAGCCCAGAGAACCGTAGTGCCTATTAGCGCTAAAAGACCCTTTACATCACTCGACTGCACAACATACTTTAACTAGAAGTACTTATTACTTTCTGCTATGCCTTAAAGAAGTCTTTTAATCCACGCTTAGTAAAACAAGTTCTTAAAGAAAATAATGATTTTTATTCATTGAGAGACATTAAATAGGGGTCCCTTTGACAGAAGACATTTGCTCGAAATTAAGAAAAGAAGCAGTAAAAAGAGGCGCTATTAGAGACGACTTTAACGAAAAATCTCCTTACTGGAACTGGAGAATAGACAACTATGCTGGATTCGAAGTCAAGGATAGTATTCTGAGAATATGGATGGGGCCTAGCGAGGCACTATACTATTCTAACGCCGAAATTTCCGACGGCAAGTTCGATGACCTTCCCTGGAGCAAGAAAACATTTGAAGCGAAAATAAGATTCGAGGGAACGCACTACGGTAGTGCTGGCTGGGGTTTCTGGAACCACACAATGGTAATAGATACATGCATACCAATATGGTTCATCTACTTGAGAGCAAGAGGACCTTATCCTCTGCAAGGGTTCTTTGTGCAAGCAAAAAATATTTTCCAGCCAATAATTCTATTTGAGAAAAATAGGTTATTTAAGGTAGCATACTATTTATCGAAAATATCTGAGAAATTTATAGGAATTAAAATAATTTCAATTAATCCAGTAATGCAGGACCTTGATTTAAGTAAATGGCATGTATATAAAATAGAGTGGAAAGATGTAGTTAAATTCTATATTGATGAAAAACTTGTAGCCACGATACCTTTCAGCGGAGAAAATGTTGAAGCGAGAGCAGATATATGGCTTGACAACGCTGTATTCATACTAGATAAAAAGGATGCCGGAAGAGTCTTCAGACATGTTACACAAGAAAATCGTAAAAGAACTTTCCTTGAAGTAGACTATGTAGCAGTATACTGAACTAACGCATAGATTTTTCTTTCATTACCTATGATTAATTGAAGGTGTCTACGTGAAGAATGTTGAGGAATTTTTTAGCCTCATTAAGACTAGGAGAAGTGTAAGGAAGTTTAGCTGTAAAGCTCCTGACTTAAAGTTAGTACTTACGGCTTTAGAGGCGGCAATATGGGCTCCTAGTGCTCATAATGCTCAGCCTTGGCGTTTTATAGTGCTTGAAGATAAGAGTATTCGATTAAAGCTTGCTGAAGCAATGGCTGAAGCTTGGAGAAGAGATATGCTGCGCGACGGAGTACCTGAACACGTTATTGAGGAAACTATTGAAGAGGAAACTTTTAGGCGTTTTCTTGAGCCGCCGTACTTAATCATAGCTTGTTTAGATAAAAGTGTTTTACATAGGTATCCGGACGAAAGAAGGTGCTTCGCTGAATACATAATGGGTGTTCAGAGCCTAGCTGCGGCAATAGAGAATCTCTTACTTGCACTGCATGCTTTAGGCCTAGGGGCTTGCTGGTACTGTGCGCCTCTCTTTTGCCAGAAAGAAGTGAGAAGAGTACTGAATATACCTGAGCACGTCGAGCCTCAAGCAATTATTGCAGTGGGATATCCTGCTGAATCTCCTCGGCCTCCTCCCCGAAAACCATTAAGTGAAGTAGTGTTTCTAAATAAGTGGGGTTGTAAGTGAAGATTGTTGCTCTCGCCGGAGGTGTTGGTGCAGCAAAGTTTCTCGAAGGATTAGTCAGAATAGTACCTCAAGAAAACATTTCAATAATAGTTAATACAGGCGACGATGAAGAATTTTACGGACTCTACGTGTGCCCTGACCTCGATATAATAACCTATACTTTAGCAGGTATAGTCGATAAGAACAAGGGATGGGGAATCAAAGGCGATACTTTCAACTGCCTCGAAATGCTCTCGAAATACGGCTACGAAACATGGTTTAAGCTCGGTGACAAAGACTTAGCTACACATATTCACAGAACACTACTACTTAAGCAGGGCCGTAGGCTTACTGAAGTAGCTGAAGACATTGCAAAGAAACTTGGGGTAAAAGCAAAGGTAATACCGATGACCGACAATAGAGTCAGAACAATGATCGTAACAGATAGAGGAGTACTAAAATTCCAAGAATATTTCGTAAGAGAAAAAACCAAAGTAAAGGTAAAGAAAGTATACTATGAGGGCGTAGAAAAAGCAACTCCTTCTCCTGAAGCACTACAGGCTTTAAGAGAAGCAGACTTAGTAATAGTTTGTCCAAGTAATCCGATCCTGAGTATAGGACCTATTATATCTCTCAGAGAAATTAGAGAAGAGCTGAGAAGAAAGAAAGTAACCGCTATAAGCCCTATTGTGGGAGGAAAAGCGCTGAAAGGTCCTACAGACAGACTTATGAGAGACTTGGGAATAGAGCCTTCTGCTTACAGCATTGCTGTTCTCTACAAAGACTTTCTAGATTTACTCATAATAGACGAAGTAGATAAACATCTTAAAAAAGAAATAGAAAAAGTGGGTATTAAAGTAGAAGTGACAAATACAGTAATGAAAACTATCGAAGATAAAATAAATTTAGCAAGGTTCACTATAAAAAAGTCAATAGAACTACTGCTTTCTCCTAAGTAATTCTTCGTATTTACTAGAGAACTAGATGCTTAATCTGATTTTCTTTTTGATCTATAGTACTCTATTAAAGCTTCTCTAGGGTTCTTCGCGTAGATAATTTTCACTCCCTGAGTTCCTCGAGCATACAAGCTTTTAAAGTCAACCATATAGTCTAAAACTAAAATCATTTTTTCGAAATTAAGATAAGTATCATGAAGTCTAATATCTAATATTTCTCCAAGTTCATTTTCTACGATACCCCTAATAAGCTCGAAGGGCTTTAAGTGATCCCTTTCCCATGCCTCAAGAATATCACTTAAGGACCAGTGAATCTTAATGAAAACATCATTTAAGTATAGAAAAACTTTAGATGAACTCATAGGCTTACGTAATACTAAATATAAATTTATATTTAAATATACTTGGCTATTCTACTTTCACTACTTCATTTTGCTTAAAACTATAGCTTTTGTATCTATGAGAAGAGTAAAACGCAAGGTTATGGCATTCTCTACCATTTTATATCCTTTAATTACTCTTAATACCTAGAGCTCACTACACCTCTTCTAAAATTCCTTCATACAGCAACCATATCTACTTCACTGTAGTCGTAGTAACTAGCTCTCAGTACATAATCTTATAAATTTTATCTAGATCTATATACTCTCTTGCCTTTTCTGCAATACTTTTAATTATTTTTCTCCAAATGTCAAAAGGAATTCTTGGTGAGGGCTTAATTGGATCTAGATCCGGGAGCTCCACTAATTCTGGAAAATATGGAACAATACCCAAAATATCTATTCCAATCTTTTTCTGGTAAACTGATTTAAGTCTCCTTATTCCAAGCCTTATGTATTTTTCTTCTATTCCCATACCTAAAAGCTCGTCGGCTCTAAATTTATTTAATATTACACCCTTCACTCTTCTTCTTTCCTCTTTTTCTAAATAAGATAATACTCCTAGAATTGAATCTAAGTTATCAGTAACGAAAACGACGGGGGCGTCCGCAATTTTAGCTGTTTCCATATTAGCTATTTCAAGCAATTTGCTGAAGGGGCCGAAGCCGAAGAGTTTTACTGGTCCTGAACCCTCAATACAGATAATATCATATTCCTCCAATAAACTTTCTAAGCATCTTCTTGCAGTATCTTTTATGTATTCATATTCTTCTTTAAATCCTAGCATTCGTTTTAAACTCGCTTTTATAAAATCTTTCGTCGGATCATAGTTTCTCTTAATACATACACCCTCTAGAAATATGTCGAATTTACCATCACCTAAAGGTTTTAGAGTAAAAGGATTCATTCTATAATCTGGCTCTACTCCAGCAGCTATAGCCTGTAACGCTTGAGCATAGCCAAATTCTTTCCCATTCTTAACATAAGTTACAGGAGTCAAGTTTAATGTCTTAAAGGGCGCTACTCTATATCCATTCTCTTTGAAAAGCCTACAAAGTAAAGCTACTATAAAGCTTTTCCCAACACCAGTACCAAAACCTGTCGCCTGAATCATAATCTTTCTCGCTACCACAGTGACCACTAAGATTAAACTGTTAAAAAGTTTTCTTAAAGAGCAAGTGAATTTCAAGCAATGCTTAGCAGACATATGAAGCCTTCTTTTAAGTCGACTTTTCTTCGATTTAGTGTTTTATTAAAGTTTTCCTCGATTTTTGCATAGGTGATTTACTTCTTATGTTTCTAAAGTGGTGTTATTTATGGATAATATTCTAGAGCATGGTAACTATTGAAATTTTACAGTAATTGTTATGTTTATCAATTAATACTTTAAATTTATCTTTATTTATATATAATATTCTTCTAAATATTTCAAAAGGAGGTAGGGGGACTTCTTTAAAAATCGGGGATTCAAGTTTAGCAACTACTTCTGTTCTGCTGTAGTCGTAGTAATTAATACTAAAGCTACATTTTAACACTTGTAGCCACATAACTATGTTTTCCAATATACTCCCAGTAGACACTATGTACTCAGGATATATTCGTGTGTTTATTTCTTTGAGTGCTTCACTAGGATTTTTCTCCTCAAGCATCTTTTTAACATAATTTAATCTACTTTGAAGCCAATCTAAAGGAAGTTTCCAAAAGACCATTGGATACATGCTAGTATCTCCATAATATTTCAGTAAATTAAAGACTTGCTTATCAGAATTTATTTCAGTCACAAAGCTCGGCTGGGAAATTTCTATGTATTTTACGTGTATTTTTCTCAAAAATTCTCCTATTTTCTTTCCTCCTATTTTCTTTTCTAAATTAATGAAAAAGGCATGTGTTCCTCCAAAATGATGTCCCTTTATTTCTGGTTTACTGAAATCTGCTTGCATTATTCTATTATGTCTCATGTCAGCATATTCCTTTACCCTAATTTCAGTAGGCCAAAGTTCAGCAAATAAATCGCCTAGTTCTCTGCAAACTATAGTTGATAATGTTTCTGCGAGACCTTCATATGTGCAGAAGCCAAAGGCATTGTGGCATACTTCATGCACTATAAGGTAAGGTGAACTAGGAAAGTATACTCCTATACCCTCAGCGTAAGTAGGCTCTTTTTCGAATGCTCCTTCATAGTACTCGATGAATACTCTGCCTGGTCTAGCGTAGAAGTTGAAGTTTCCTGTCTTAAGAAATACTATCTCTACTTGTTTGACAACATATCCGTACCTTTCTTTAAGAAAACTGAGAGTTTCTTCAGCTATTTTCTTCGTGGCCTGAGCATACTCCTTAATATCTCTCGGGTATTTTACAGAAATTTTAAAGCTACTTCTATAAACTGACATACGTTAATAATTAAGTTAAGCACTTATATAGCTGAATTCCTAGAAGTTCGAGGACTATTTCATGCTATAAACTTATTAATATTTCATACGCAGTTAAACATCATGATGACTTCAAGTATTAGATACGAGTATCCTCTACTTAGGGTTCCAGCCTCTCTAATTATAGATGACTGGAGTGTAGTGTGTCTTAATGAACAAGGCGGAGTAGAATACAAGAAAATGCGAAAAATACTGCTTAGTCTCTTGGATCTAGGCGTAAAGGGAAAACTTTCGCTAGTACCTTGCATAGTAAGTTCTAGTGGAGAAATTCTCGGCTATGTAAACAAGGGAATAAAGGGACTTCCCGACAACGAATTAGCTGAAACATTGAGACTTATTAGAGAGAAAGCAGTCAAGTACTTCGATATTACTCCCGAGATACTTACCCACAGCTTCGTAGTAGATACTGAATCTAATAAAACTCTAAGCGAAAAAGAGTGGGAGTGGTCGCAAAGCCAAGACTTAGAAACGCTCACAAAGTATATTGCTAAAGCTCTCGAAATATTAAAAGACGTAGGAGTTGTAGCTAACGGAGTAACAAGTCCCTGTGACTTCGGTAGAGAGGTAGAGGGTATTTACGCGAGAGCTGTTCTTGAAGCAGAAAAGAAAATCTATGGAATTAAGCTAACATGGTATTTCCTAAATGTAGAGCGGTGCTCTAGGCGAGTAACACCTAGACTAATGTATTTCGATAAAGAAAGCGAAGAAGCTGTAGTAAGTATACCGAGCTGTTCTAAAGATCATTTAGCTAGAAGCGAAGATCCGTTTAAATCTATTGACAACTGGATAGCTGAAGACGGTAGTAAAGGGAGACTAGTTGATGTTTACCGAAACAAATCCTATATTATATTTCATACTCACTGGTGGAGTATACAGAGTGAAGAAAGCCTGAAGGCTTTAAGAGAGACTATTGCAAGAATAAACAGGTACTTCAATGTAGTTTGGATGAAGTGTAGTCAAATAGCCAGATACTTCGCTGCAATTAAGACAACAAAGTATAAAGTTCTCGAAAGTAATCAAGAAACCAGAATAGTACTCGATCCACTATTTACCTGTGAAAACTTTACATTAAGTATTGAGACAAGTAAACCTATTAGAAAAATCAATGTTAGTGGAGAGCCCTTGGTTCACTCAACTAAAGTAGAACCGAACACATGGACTACAATAGATCAAAGAACATATCTCTGCTTTAATCTTTCAAAAAGAACTATAGTTGAAATAAAATACTAGTTCTTTCGTTTATGCTTAATGTTTTTATTTAAATAATTGTAAGCTAATAGTATTCCGCTAGAATAATGAATTCATATTTAATGTGAAATAGCTGAAATAAAGTACAGTTTTACTTAATAGCTATTTAGTTAAACTGAAATCTCTACAGACTTTCCTCTAGCTGCTGACTCGTATAGTGCATCTATTATTTTCATTACCACTACTCCGTCTTCTGGTCTAGGTGATATCTCGCTGTAGCCTTTCTCGATTGCTTCTATAAAATGCTTGAGTTTGAGCATTGTTGGCTCAACTTCCTTTACTTCAGGCTTTATGAAAGAATACTTTCCTTCGAGATTCAAGTAAACCTCTAGGCTCGGGTAAATGCTCGCAGATCCTTGTGTACCATAAAGCGTGAAGCCGTGTTCTTCACGCCAGTTCTGTATCCAAGAGCTCTCTATGACTAATGTAGTTCCGTTTTCAAAGAGAACCATTCCTATATATGTGTCTTCTACACTGAATCCCTCTATTTGCTTCCCTAGGTAGTCATAACTTTTGCCGAAAACTTCTACAGGCTTCGGTCTACCTAAAAGCCAGTAAGCTAAATCAATGAAATGTACTCCACAGTCTATCAATACTCCTCCTCCAGCGAACTCTCTGCGTATAAACCATTTTCCAGCGCCAAGCGGTATCGACTTCCTTAAGTAGTGTACTCTAACCCTATACACGTGACCTAAGTAGTTTTTCTCAATCAAGTTTTTGACATATTTTGAGGCCTCCATAAACCTCCACTGAAAACCATAGAGCAATATTCTCTTGTTTCGCTTAGCTGCTTCAGCCATTTCTTCCGCTTCAGTAGCGTTCATTGCCGGAGGCTTTTCACATATCACATGTTTACCTGCCTCAAGAGCAGCTACAGTAATCTCTTTATGAAACCTGACTGGAGTACATACTGCTATAGCGTCCACATAGCTTTTCTCAAGTACTTTACGCCAGTCAGAATAGTACTCGCTTACACCGTACTGGCGAGCTACTTCTTTTGCGCGAGACTCATTTACATCAACTATGGCAACTACTTCTGCTTCAGGCAGTTCTTTTAAAATTCTAGTGTAAAAAGACCCCATTCCGCCTGCTCCTACAATCGCGAAATATACTTTTCTATCCATGTGCACTACCGATACCTTAGCTCATCGAACATTTAATACACTAACTATTATCAAAGGAGTCCCTTTCTAGTATAAGCACAGCTTCCTTGGACAAACATAACGGCATATAAGCCTTCTCTACAGGCACCTAATAGGCTCTAGTAATAATACACAAATAGCAGCATTCTGGCACTAATTGAGCGCTAGTACTATTTGTCTATGAGAGGCGCTATATTGGCTATTTTCTCTTTTTCCAACACATATGAAGACTTCATAATGCTTATTAGAACTCCTCCTGCTCCTGCTTCAACTGGTATTCCTTCGATTAATCCGATGACTGTACCTTCGTCAACTAAATTGCCAGGCGCGAGAAGAGGCTTAAAGAAGCCTTCAGTTGGAGACTCCATTTGCCTTATTTTGCCGAGAAATACTGGTGATCCAGGCATTTTAAACGCTTTAATTAATTCTAAATTTGCTAAAAGACTTAAAACAGCTCTTAAAAGTATTTTCGAGTGTTCTTCATCGTATGTGCCGTTGCCTCCCTTGACTTCAATTATAGCAGCCGGTATTTTATTATGAGAAGCCTCTATGAAAAGCTGGCCTCTTAGACCTGTAGACTCTACACAATAGAGTAAAGGTATTTTTGAAACATACTCTTTCACATAACTGTATTCTTGATGAAGAGCTAGAATATAAGGACAGCAGCTTAATCCGCAACAGTGAAGATCAAGAATATAGTCTGATTCTACTGCAATACTCCATAAAGAGAACGCCAATTTATCGGAAAAACTACCATCCTTTGATCCGGGAAAAACTCTATTTAAGTCCTTGCTGTCTATAGGTGTAGTTCTAGTTTTTCTGCGGAAAGCCGGAGGATTAGCCACAGGCACTATTTTCACTTTACCTTTCAAGTCCTTATTTTGAAGAAACTCTACTAGCCTGAAGGCAGTGTAGACTCCTGTAGCTTCATCTCCATGAATACCAGCCACTATAAATACTTCGGGCTTCCCCGAACCAAACTCATACAGCTCTACTTTGCACGAATCAATTTTAATTGACTTCTTCACAGCAATAATAATATGTTAAGCAATAAATCACTACTTAACGGCAATTTAGCTTAAAACCCTAAAGGTTCTCCCACTACTATAACGTAGCCTTCTTTAATGGCGGGAGGCTTAATCTTGAGTATGAGCACATTGTACTTCATTTCCTCTACTGGAATACCGAATCTCATCGCATTGAGCTTAACTGCAACTTTCTCAGCTCTTTCGATAGCTCTCTCTAAGCAGGACTCTATTTTATTGTATCCCGCTATAAAGACTAATTTCTCTGGCCCTAAAATACTCCCGGCAATACGGTTGCCGTAGTAGTCTAAGACCACTAAGTGTCCGTCAGCTGAAACAGCGTTAGGGCTATGTATGAAAGCTTCACAGAAAACTTCTTCTCGCCTAAGTTTATTCGCTTCTTCTACACTCTTAGTATTCCAGTGCTCAACTACTTCAAAACCATTTTCTTCAAGCAATTGGATTAATCCAAGTTCTCTTACAGTAACACTTCCGGGTATACCTACTCTTTTAACACCACGCAGTATTTCCGAGACCTCAGCTTTACATTTTTCAGCGTTTTCAGCATAGAACGTGATCCAGCCTCTCTTCTTCAAATTTTCTAAAGTTTCCTCAGCGAGCTCTCTAACGTATCTGCGCTTAACTTCCTCAAACATCAGTCTTCCTCATACACAAGAATATATAATAGTTAGCTGACAGCATTCCCTGCTTCACTTTTTCCTCCAGCCAGGATTCCATCTCTTCATAAATCGACCTCCTCGATGTCTAGGACCATTTTTCTGGATGTATTTTACACAAACTAATGCTTTAGGATTGTGTATCCGAATTCTTCTCCTTATTCTTCTCCTTTTCTTAATCATAATCTCAGTAATAATACTAATTCGAGATTAATAAACTTATGCTACATTATCAATAAATATTTTCTATTTAATTTAAGTACCAAAATTACTAAGAAAACCATACATTCATATTTAAATTAACTAGAAGTAAATGATTAGAATTACTAGTAAAAGTAAAATAATGAAATTAATATAACTCAAAGTAGCTAACAGCACATAGTAAGAAACTCTACTCCAGGCGAATCTGTCATGAATAATAAATATATACTTTATGCAATATACTTAAATATGCTTAAGCATAAGAAATTCTGGATGCCTTTATGCCTAAACGTACAACTGTAATACTTGAAGATGATATCTACGAAAAACTTATTCAAGAAAGCATCAGGAGATATGGCACTGCAAAAGCTTTATCAAAAGTACTAAACGAGCTACTTAGGGAAAAACTTAGTGCTCGCCACGAACTGCTTCAGCTCATATACTCCGATAAGCTTGTCGAAATAAGTTTAGAAGAATTTGAAAAATTCCGCAGAGAGCTGAGCAAGAGGCTTGAAGAACGATGATAGTAGATACAACTTATCTACTTCCACTAGCGAGAATAAGTATTAATACGGATTTACTCAAAGCTATAGCTGAAAAAAGGCTTAAAGTAAAAATAAGTTTCAGTGACCTAAAAGTGAGTTTAATTTCACTATTTGAACTTCAGGCTAAAGCGTCTAAACTAAATATTCCACCAGAGTACGTGTCGAAAGCTATAGACGTAATATTAAGGAATTTTACTGTAGTGCCATTTTATCAAAACAAAATAATTAGTAAAGCTCATGAACTCCGCAGAATTATAGACGACTATATAGATTGCATTATAGTAGCGACAGCAGTAGTTCTTAAAGAAGACTTAGCTACAGAAGATAGAACTATATTATCTGTGAAAAACTTCATTAAGAAAAAATATAATATAAAAGTAGTAAAATATAAAGATATTGCTTTACCTAAATCATAACCAAAAATTCATAATTTAGATTAATTCTTCTCTAACTAATATAGGATAGTAATTTTAATTAATCTAAGACAAACTTACAGTCATATATATTTCTCTCCGCCAATATTAACAGTACGACGAATATAATTTTGGCAAAGTATATTTTAGTTAATTTTTGTTTCTAAATAAAGATAATTGCATAAATTAGCAATTTTGAGAGAAACTTTATATCTACTAAATTGTTGTTAGCGTATGTCTTCAGCAGCTGCCGTTACGGCTGCAGCGGCTGCTCAGGCTTCAGTTGTACTAGGTCCTATTATCGTAGTTGACCGCGAAAATTTCATCAAAGTACTTTCAATTGAGGAAAATCCTCTGTTAATTGAAGTAGAGGTAAAAGAGGGAGTATTCTCTAAGAAAGCAAAGTATGTCTATGTGACGTCGATTAAAGGCTTAGTTTTTATGGTTAAAACAAAAAGTAGGATAGACTATAAGAATGCGATAATAGTAAAAGGCAAGAAACTAGTTTTACCTCAGTTTGTACGAAGTGCTTTGGGGTAATTCAAGTAGTTTTACCTTAATCTATTCAAGACCTTAGCTATTTTATTAAATTCTTAAGGATAGTTTCTGCCGTAAAAAAGATAAAGAGCATAGAAGAGCTTTTAACATAATATGCTATAATTGTCATTAAAGCGAACATTGACTAGAAAATTATGTTATAGAAAAATGAGCGATAAAATAAAATAATTTATTTTCCAAATAGTTTATTTATCATGGGTAGCAACGATTCAAGTCTGAAAAACACGTACCCTTTTAGCCCTACTCTCTCAGCTACTCGCATATAGTCTACCACATCTTCAGGCCTTTCTAAGAAACCGTGGCTTGTTTTAATACCTATGCATATATACGCTGGTATATTCTTCGCTATAGTTAAAGCGTCTATACATAGTCGTTTAAAAAGATCTAGCGAATATACATAGCCTGTCGGAATAACGAAATCGAGAAGCCCCGATCTAACCCACTTAGGCCAATCTTGGGCGACAACATATCTTGAAGTACTTGTCCAAACATAAGCAGAAAGTTTAAGACCTCTACTTCTAACAAGCTTGCCTGCTTGCTTTACGAAAGCTGTAATATTTTCGCAGTGAAATTCTTCCCATTTATACCATAAATCACTAGGATACTTTATTTCCAATGGGTCAACGCCGTATTCTTCAGCAAATTTTTTCCTACAGTTTTCGCAGTAACATAAGCCTCCTGGAGTCCTTACATAATCCAGACTTATACCGTCTACTTCATAATTATCAATAATTTCCCTTATTACATCAATCATGTAATTTCTCGCCTCGGTATTCGATGGACAAATATAGCCTCTGACTTTACCCTCAATACTCTTAAATGCCCAGTCAGCATGCCTTTTTAAAATAGGTCCAAGCTCTGCTCCCCCTTCAGAGTACACACATACCCAAGGATACACCTTAATACTATATTCTCGCCCAAGTCTTGAAGTCTCTTTCAATAAGTCTATGTTTTTGTATATTTTACCTTCTATAAGTTTTGAGCCATAACTTGCCCTAGATCTAGTGTCCTTAGCTAAAGGCAGTATGAAATTAAAATCGTATGTAGACAGCACTTTAAACAATTCCTCTAGCTTTTCAATACCCCTATTTGAATCCGGTACGAGATTCACAAAATGTGCATAGACTCCCTTAATCACAGTGCTACTTTTTCTTAAAAATATATTAACATATCTATTTAAGGTAGTCTGAAAATAAATATTTTAAATTATTTTAGTAAAATGGCATAAAATACGGCATAAAAGGATAAAAGGGCATAGGATAAAAGAACATAGGATATATCCACTGAAACGGATTGAAAAGCATGTAGAAGTAAGGGTTAAACATTAAGTGAATAGGGAGTAGCGTATAATAGTACATCAGCAGCGGGTTAAAGGATAAGCTCATGAAATAAGGGTTCCAGAAAACATAAGGATCCTGATATGCTGAAGGAGTATAATTTTCTTTTTTAGGAGTAAAGTAAGGACAAATCGGTGAGCTTGGATCAATTTTCATATTATGTAATTTGCAGTATCCATTGCTGTAGTAAATGCAATCTGAATGTCTTGGATTATAGGTCTGCACATAATTATGTGCTATAGCACAAAATATAAACTTATTGAGTAGCCTGAAATAAATCATAAAACACAGTACAGTCTCTAACTATACTAAACAGGATATTATGAAAAACTCTATGACAGCCGCCATAAACATTATTGAAGTATCGCTTCATTTCCGCTAAGACCCTTATCTACAAGTTCTTTATCATCTTTTCTAAATACAATCAAGGAGCCACGTAGTACTGAGAATAATATTTTAAGAGCTCATTGTAGGCTTCTATCGAATTAATTTCTCTAATTCTTTTAAACACCGAATATATGTACTTTAAAGCACACAAAAATTTGCTAAGATTTTTCCTCTAAGAATAATTGAGTTAAATTTCTTGAAAATGGTTCAAAAGAAGTATTAGAGAAAATGCTTGTATATTTGCTACTCAATAGCAGTAAAGGCTATAGTTCTCTCCGAAATCTTTTGAGAATCCACTTCCAGAAGGGTATTACATGAATTTGATTACCATTGATTTTTATCAAGTCTTCTTGATCCCATGTAACTATTGTTAATTTTTTGCACTCTAGTACTTTCGACGCCTTTTGTAGTGCTGATACTTCTCTCTTGAAATTTTCATTTACTAGTTCATAAGTTACCTGTATAAGCTGCTTTATGTTATCGTTTTCAACTATAACAAAGTCTACTTCATCTTCTTGTCTACTTCGCCAATAAAATATATTGTTGTTCGGTTCATATCCCTCCTTAACTAATTCGAGGAAAACAGCATTCTCTAGAAATTTCTCAGGATCCCTTCTGCCTACAGTATATCTGTAGAGCCCGTTATCTACTAAGTACACTTTTGGTGTAGTTAGCTCTAGTTTTCTTAAACTTATGTCTGTCAATACGGTTATTTTTCTCAAGAAAAACGCCAACTGAATATCTTCAAGTATTTTCTGGAAATTATATAGTGTTTTTTTGGCTACTTTTATTCCCCTAGACTTAAGTGTATTAAATACCTTATTTACCGAAAACTGGCTTGAAAAAGAAGATATTATTGATTTTATGAAAAACTCTAAAACATACCTATTTTTTACGCCATATCTTTCGATGATATCTCTATATATTACGAGATCTAAGTATTCTCTATAAAATGCTCTGGGCAAAACATTATTTAGTACTATGTCAGGAAATACACCTTTCTCAATATATTCATTTACAATACTCTTTATTTTTGCTTCTTCATATGAAGAGTAGTACTTTTTCTGCTGAATACCTTTTAGTCTAAATATTTCCTTGAAAGAGAAAGGATATATTTTGATAGGTATTGTTCTCCCTCTAAGCTGTGTAGCTATTTCTTTTGACAATAGTTTTGAAGAAGACCCTGTTACAAAAATGAAGTACTTTCTCTTTTCGTATAAAGTATAGACTACTTTTTCCCATTTACTTAGAGCCTGCACTTCATCGAAAAAGATGTACTGTGGCGGTTTGCCGTAGATCTCTTGATGTATTAGCGGCAGCTTTAAGGGATTTTTTATTTCAATATAGTCTTCGAAATTAACAAAAAGATAATCTTCGTCTCTAAGCTTTCTAACATTTTTAATAAAATAGTATAGAAAGAATGTTTTTCCTGCTCTTCGCGGCCCTATAACAGATATAATAAAGTTTTTGTTTTCTTTAATATGTACCAATCTCTCTTTAACATCTATACTCTTAATATCTTCCTTTTTGTCTAGTAAGTACGTTCTAACATCCATTCTTACTCCTATAGGGGGAAACTTTTACATAAATTTTTCTCCCTATAAGAGACATTATGTCAAAAACCATTAGAAGAATAAAGTCTTTCTAACGATACTAGTTATAGTCCTATTACTAAAACAATTATTGTAAGTTTTCTAACTGCGAGAAGCTGTTTCAATAGAGGAATATTAGTAAAGGTAAGTAGAACACAGCAGACACTGCTAAGCTTAAAGAAGTATTCTGTCTATTTTCTTGAAGAGCTTTTTAAGTCTCTCGTTGGCTCAGGAAAATGCGTCTACAGGACCTATATCGTATTGAGCAAAGTGAAAATAGCTTTATTTCCAGTATTAATGGCCTTTCAGTACATTTCAATAGCCTTTTCTCTTTCACCACTACGTCGAGATATATGTCTTATCCATATATAGCTCTACACAACAAAAAGTTCTTTTGGATTTTCATTTAAGAACTTTAGAACTCTCTTAAAAGTTTCTTAAACGCTCTTTTTTACCGTAGAGAGGAAACTTAAAGCAAATCATTAACTCGCGTAAAGGCTTCTCAAAAACATTGCAGACAATAACTTCCGCAGACCCTGAAATCTTTTCCTTCTTAAAGTCAATTTTTGCATTAACATCGTACTTACATACAGACACAACAGCATATTAAATAAGAAATATAAATGACTATTTTCCGGAAGAAAATATAAGAGATTATTCTCAGTTCTCTTTTAAAACAAAAATGTATGCAAAATATAATTTATTTAAATTATTATGGTTTTTAGTGAATAGGTTCTAGTTGAACAGCATTATAAAACAGCAAGAAGCTTTGCTCCCTCGAATCCTATAATTTCTTCAGATAAGCCTCTTTTTCTGACTGCATCGAGAAAACCTTCTAGCACACACACTCCAATGAAATCTTTCTTCTCTTCAAGTAGCTCAATATGCATTTCTAAGTTTTCTATGAAATCTTCTAATGGAATTAAGCCAAGTAAACATAGCTGCATTGAAGCAATAGTGTTCAAAATAATATTACTGAGATCCTTAGATTTAATAGAAAAGCTGTGAGCTTTAGCAACTAAGTCTGAACACCACTCTACCATAGAATTATCATCAAATATTAAGCCTAGTAGAGTAAATACATATGCTAGAGTAAGCATATGTCCTACTTTCTCATAAAACTCCACTATTCCTACAGTCGACTTCAGTGCTGTTCTCGCTTCATCTAAAGCTCTTAAGTAGTCTCCACCAGCAATATAGATTAGAGCTAAAAGCTCTCTAACCATAGCCTCGCTATACGGGTCATTTGCTTTTCTAAATACCTCAATACACTTATTTAAATCAAATCCTCCTATTTTCTCGTGAACAATACTCAGGCATCTTTTTGTATTTTCAGCTAAAATAAAGTCTATTAAAGCAATATTTAGCCTTACTCCAGCTGCCCCTCTATTGTCACGCCCTCTCAGAAAAAACTCTAGTGCACTACTAAGATGCTTTTTAGCTTCACTAAGCTCTGCTTTCCTAAAGTGCAGTTCACCTAGAATATTCTCTACAATAGCTAATCTACGGTAATAGCCTTCTGGACCATAAGTGTTGACAATTTCTTTTTCATATTTTTCTAAAAGACTTTTGAACTCATATAATATTTCTTCAGCTTCACTATATTTTCTTTCATACATATTTATTAAAGCTTTAACTTGAAGAACTATTAGATAGGCATTAAGCCACTCTAGTTTACTAGAATACGTATTTACATCACTTAATATTTCTTCGGCGACATTGACGTACTCTTTTGCAAGCTTAGTATTATTTAATACCATGAAGCAGAAATACGCGTCATCAGCAAAGCTAGTTGCACACAGTGCTTTAAGTCTATTTTCATAGTTTTCTTCTCTTCTAGCTCCTTTATTTAAGAGCTTTACTAGCGTTCCACTATGATATATTATTGCCATGCCGCGTCTCTTAGGCATAGTTAAGAGCCATTCTTTAGGCTCTACAGGCTGTTTTTCGTAGTGTGCTACTGCCGCTTTATGTATTCCTATCTTATAGTCGTCTCCAAGCACTATATTGTAGATAGCATCTCTAAGCCACAGAGCATCGTGATCAAATGCATACACTTCTTCTCCCTTATGAACACCTAGTTTTTCGATTAGTCCCCTTTTCTCGAGCTCACGTAGGTACTCTGCTACGCGCCCACCTTTCCATTCCTTAAATATTTCTTTAAACTCACTTTTAGTAAAACTTAGTAAACAGGATGCCACGTAAAGTACTTCCTCGACGTCTCGGTGAACTGTCTTAATATATGCCTTAATCTGCTCATCTAAAGCATAAGGAATAGCTTTAAGTTCATTCAATCCTATTCGATTAACTCCTCTTTCTGCATAAACAGTATTTAGTACTATAGACATTCTACCCAGAATACCTCGAGTTTTCTCCCACAGCATTCTGAGAGCACTCTTATCTACTTCAAACCCCATAGATCTAGCTATTTTCTCTAGAGTATCTAAGTCTTCCTGTGAAACAGGAGGAACCTCTATCAGTAAAGCGTCTCCGCACGTTTCCTGAACAAAAATAGGAAAATTATCAGATTTCTCCACTAAATCAGGATAGCTATAAATAGCTATAAATGTCAAACCAGAAATATCTCCAGCAATTTTACGCATAATTTTCAATAAAGTCCTCCTATCAATAACATCCACTTGACTTAAATCATCTACTACTACAACAACCCAGTCTAGATCCCTTTTCCCTAAAAGCTTCTCTAGCGTCTTCCTAAAATCTCTTAAAATAACTCTAGCGTACGTAGGCGGCAACTTAGGAGACATTAAAGCCTTCTTTAAATTACTCCAGTTATCCCTAAGCCCAAGATACATTTCTTCCGAAAACTCCTCAAATCCCTTAACCTTGTCGTAGAGTTCCTCCAGCTTACCAGGAAGCACCCCAGGGAAAACATCCACCATTTCAATAAACTGTTTCAAAAGAGAATGCTTTATTTCACTAACATCTTTCTTTATACCCAATTCCTCATAAATATTCAGTATTAACCATCGAAGAGCTTTCTCAAATGTAATAAATGACCTTTTTCTCTCAAAATCCTCTTCTTCAGGCCTGACTTTAACCATAGCTGTAACTACTCTATACTCCGTACTGCTATTTCCTACACTATTTTCTAGATCAGCTAGCACTTTATTCACTAATGTGGTTTTACCTGACCCATAAGCACCATGGACAATAACAATAGTATTCCTTCTCTGAGCTTCCTCCATAGCTCTCAGAAGACTTTTCTCCAGAAGAGGTCTGGAAACATAGTATTTCAATCTCTCACCACTAAGAGGCGCGCAACAAAATTTAGCAATGCAGGTAAATTCGTTTTCACCTGAAAATTTATTTACCATTACTAATAAAACAATAAAAAGTAAATAAATTTTACTCTACTAAAAAATACCAATACATATACCTTAGATAAAGGAGTTTTATCAAGTAAATAAAAATTCTTATTCAGAACTCTAAAGTCAAGCTGACCTCCTTGCCCAAATATAGTCTTCAAAATATTTACAACTTAAGTCTCTATAAACGATAGCAACTTTTAGCGAAAGTACAGTATCACGCCTAAGAAACGTGTTCTATCTCTCCAAAGCTCACTATAAACTTTCTCGACTTCATACCATTTAAATCTATGAGTTACTAAATGCGATATATCAATTACTTTAAATTTAAGGAGATTAAAAAACAGTTCGGTGTTTCTTCTCCTAGTCCAAGGGAAGTACAGAGTTTCGACTTCAGGCTGACTAGTGAAGTGAGTTCCTATTATAATTCTGCTTGGAGCATTTACTTCATCGTGAAAATCTAATGTTGAAGAACCTCTAGGTGAACTCAATATGATTAACTTTCCCAGCTTTCTGACTAGTTTAATAGCCTCTGGAATAACACTTGGATTACCAGTAACTTCAAATACAACATCAGCCATCCTACCTTCACTAAGCTCGCGCACTTTTTCGTAAACTACTTCCCTACCAGCATTTATTGTAAATACAGCACCTGATTTTTCAGCTAACTTTAACCTAAAATCTGCGAGATCAACAGCTACTACAGGAAAAGCTCCGCATAGTCTACTAAACATTACAGCCATTTGGCCTAGCAGCCCCAATCCCGCAACAACGACAAAATCTCCTAGTGATACACTAGCTAACCTTACGCTATTCATTACGCCTGCCGCAATAGTATGGAATACTGCTTCTTCGTCGCTAACTTCATCTGGAATTTTTATTAATTCTCGCTCTGGTACAATCACGTATTCAGCATGTCCACCTAAACTGGCAACTCTATCTCCTACTTCAAATTCTTTTACATGAGAACCCACTTCAACCACTTCACCTACATTACAGTACCCCGGTCTAAACGGATACTCCACGTAGTCAGCCCACCGCGAAGCCTCAGGAAACTGCCCAGAATAAGCAGTAAGCTCTGTACCCGTACTTATCAGCGTACAGCGAGTCTTCACTATAACTTCATGTGGACCAATATCTCTCAGCTCCTCTTCCTCTATACTAACTTTAAATGGCTCCTTAAACACAATATAGCGTGATTTCATCGATAACATATTGGGAAACTGAAGTTAAAAACTTAAGTTTCCCGGAAGCATTACAATAGCTAAAATAATGAATACTAAACTAAAAGAAAGATAAAACCATTTTCTTCATTTTAATGAGAATTACACCTACACACTAAATTTATTTACATAAATTAAGCTATTGTCATAAGGGATCGGCATGTCTACATTAAAGCATTTAATTGAAGTAATAGATCTTTTAGAAAATCCTAAAGTATGTGGAGAGACTGTCAGACAGTTCTTTGAGAAGAAAAAACTTTTGGATACAATAGAAATACACGTAGAGGAAGTAAGTGAAACTACAGGACACACAGATTTCATTAAGATAGTTATTTCAGGCAGCAGAGGCAAGCAAAATGGAGGCTCAGCACCTACACTCGGCATCGTAGGCAGACTTGGTGGCGTTAGTGCGCGCCCAGTACTAGTAGGCATGGTATCAGACGCTGATGGAGCAATAGTAGCTCTCGCCGCCGCATATAAAATAGCGGAAATGAAGAAAAGAGGCGATGTACTCGCCGGAGACGTTATTGTAGCGACTCATATATGCCCGAACGCTCCCATTAAGCCGCATAAGCCAGTTCCTATGATGAGTAGCCCTGTAGACATATTTGAGCTACTTAAAAGAGAAGCAGACCCCCGGATGAACGCTATTTTAAGCATAGATGCTACTAAAGCAAACTGGATTATAAAACACACAGGATTTGCTATTACTCCAACAGTTAAAGAAGGCTGGATACTGAAACCAAGCCCCGACCTCGTAGACATTTATACCAGAGTAACAGGCGAGCCCCCAGTCATAGTACCCATAACGATGCAGGACATACTACCATTTACTACACCAGTATACCACATAAACAGTATAGTACAGCCTTGGATCTATACTACAGCGCCTGTAGTAGGAGTAGCAACAACGACAAGAGTACCCGTACCTGGCTCAGCTACAGGCGCAACCAATATATGGGCACTGGAGCAAGCAACACGATTCGTTGTCGAAGTAGCTAAAGATTATACAGCTTATAAAGCAAAATTCTATGATGAAGAAGAATGGAAGAAAATAATTGAAGTACATGGAAGCATTCGAGAAATACTGAGAAAAGGCGCGCTACCATGAAGCTAGCCCTCGTAACAATAGGCCAAACCCCTAGAACAGACATACTAAAAGATATCGCGGATCTCTTGAAAAATATAGACTACGTAGAATACGGAGCTTTAGACGGCTTAACTAGAAAGCAGATAGAGCAGCAATATTTTCCTCGGGAAAACGAAGAATTCTACGTCACTAGGCTAGCAGACGGTACAGAAGTCAAATTGTCGAAAAAACGTATAACAGATAGACTGAAGAAGCTAGTAAAGGAAGTAGAGAATAAAGCAGATATAATAGTAATAATGTGCACTGGAGACTTCGAAATAAAATCAAATAAAATAATAATTATTCCTAGCAAAATAATGACTAAGATCGTTGAGGCACTATCCCCTAAGAAAATAGCCGTATTCATCCCAGATAAAAAGCAGACGCAAATGACTCTAAACAAATGGAGCAGTATTGTGGAATACGCCAGCATATACCCGTGGTCGCCCTACACAGACTCCGTAGAGACTCTACAGAAACACGCTAAAAAAGCTAGAGAAGTAGACTTCGTAGTAATGGACTGCATAGGCTACACCAAAGAACACGGAAAAACAGTAAGTAAGTATTCAGGAAAATCAGTCCTCCTACCAAGAATACTAGCAATAGCCACAGCACTAAGTTTCATTACAAGTACAGAAAAATAACACCCTATATAGTAGTGAAGAATTCTTAGAAGAAATAAAAAATCAACTAAGCAATAGAACACCGTAAAGTAAACTAAAGGCTATCTAAAATAATTAGTCTTAGGAAAACATGATACAGAAAGCTGACGCAAAAGATGTTAATGAAATAGTACTGGTTATAAATGAAGCTAACTACCATGCTTACCGTAACATAATACCGCTAGAGCACTTTAAGCACCCAGTAGTAACACGTAGCCAGATCTTAAGAGATATGAAAGAAATGATATTTTACGTGTACAGACTTGAAAACAAAATAGTAGGAGTAATAGCGCTAAAGCCTCTTCATGAAGAAAAAGTAGGCTTAATTAGATGGGTATATGTGCATCCGAAATATCAGCGCAAGGGCATAGGATCAGCTCTACTAAAGTATGTTGAAGAAGAAGCCCATAAAATGAAATTAGAAAGACTACAATTATTTACTCACGAAAAAGCTTTCTGGGCAATAAACTTTTATAAAAAACATGGATATAGAATAATCAACTACATACAGAGAATAGCTTGGAAAGATGTCTTAATGGAAAAGACTCTTAATAAAGCAGAAGAATAAATGTAAAGCAATACTCTATACAGCATAAATCTTTTCTCAAAAACTTTCATAATTGCACACCCTTCAGCTATTGATAAGACTATTTGCAATACATGTATTAGCTTGACAATAATATTAGTATAATAGTTTTATAGGGAATACTGTTTAATGTCTCTTTACCTTCAAATCTTTAAAATAGTTTATCGAGTAAGTGTAGTAGTTTAAATGATGTTCCAGCTATCTTAATATATTTGACGGAACAATTTTATGTGAGAATGAGTAGTACTGCTGAGATTGTTAAAATGCTTGAAGAAAGATTAAGAGATGAGCTAAATTATAAAATGGATTCACTTAGAAAGGAACTTGAGGCTGAAATTAGTGCTGTTAAAAGTGAGCTTAAAGCGGATATTGTTGATCTCTCAAGAGAATTAGATAAACTGTACAAAATAATGATAACTACACTAATAGGAATAATGATAACACTAGCAACAACAATAATAACAAAAATAATACCATAGCACTATTTAATTAAATGAGTTTTAAGTCGAATAAGGTTACGTTACTTTAAAAGCGAAACCTAAGAGAGGCTCCTCGTACCTGCATGCAAGCCGCTTAGGGTGCGTAAAGTAATATACATTACGAGAGACTCTAGTACTGTTCTTGAAGATTTTAGCGAGCAGATATTCTTTCTTAGGCTCTTTTACACTAACATTTACTTTGCAATCCTTTTATCAAGCTCCTCCATAGACTTAAGATCATCATACTCCTGCACATCAATAAACCAGTACTTATCACCTGTAAGCACACAGAATAGTCTATGAGACTTCCTCTCCCTAAACTTCTCTCTATAGCTTCTAATATACTCAAAGATCTTCCTTGAAACCTCAAAACACTCCTTCTCCTTACCATCCTTAGGCAACTACTTCTCAACAAGATACACAGCCATAGCAACTCCTAAGCACAGTGAGACCCACTAAATTTAAATATACCCACGACATCCACCAAAACACTAACCCAAAATATATTACACAAACAATGGGTATCCTTTCCTTGATATTATATTATAAACTAGACTCTATAACCCCGAACTAGAGCGAGGAGCCTTAAAGCAACTAAACAGCAGTTCCCAAGACAACTGACTCACAACATCAGATTTTTGTATTTGTTCTATAAATAACTCCTTAAAACTAACATATACAAATTTAAATATACTTCATACGAAAAATATAGTGAGAGTATGAGGAAAGAAACAATATTAATGGTAATAAAAAACCTTCTTAAAAACCCAAGATTCCTTTTCTTAATACTAGTACTAATACTTGTACTAACAACACACCCAGTACTAGCTGCCGAAGACGAACCTGAAATACCAGGAACTCCTAACCCTTCACCCGACCCTTCACCTGATTAAATTAACCTATCTATATAGAAAATTTTTTCTATGTTTCTTTCATTATATTATCCATGGGTAAGAATACAAAAATAACATTCCCAGAACTACTACCTAAAATAAAGCGAAGCGAATGGATATTTATAAAAGCCGCTACAAGAGCTTGGACCCTGCGTGAAGCAAGTAGATTAAGCGGACTATCTATCTCAGCAGTCCATAACATACTAAAAGACTTCTATAAGAAAGGACAACTTAAATTCTTAGTAAATTACAGAAAAATAAATCTACTACCATTAATAGCAATTTTTCCTAAACTAAATCTAGACAAGGCCCCGCCCTTTACTTCAACCATAAGAAAAATCTATAACATACGATCTTACACTTTTGTATCTGCTTTAGTACCACCACCTTTCATTAAAAAATATCTTAATTGTTTTAACGCCGAGCCATTGTTAGTTATCAAAGGCTACGAATACATGAGATGGAGTCCACTAAGTCCGCTAGCAAGATATTGTGCAGAGACGAAGAGTATTATACCAGTATTTGATTTCGAACCTGTAGTAAAGCAATATGATTATCCTGTTGAAGTATGGAGCAATAGTTACAGAGCTCCGGATGTCTATGACTTAATACTTTTGCAAGGACGAATAAGACATCCTTTCGCCAGACCACTAGCAATATACAAAGAGATGAAGAAAATAGACCCAACAATACCTAACACTTCAGAGCAAGTACTCAGTTATCACTTCAACAAACACGTTAAAACAGTATGGAAGGGAAATACTGCTTTAATATTCGTAGATACAAGACTTGTTCCAATCAGAATATACTACTTTGAGGGTAAAGACGCACCACTCTTTGCCAGAATACTATGCCAATTACCTGGAGCATTCTCGGCTACAATAGACATAGACAAAGCAATAGTCATAGCGCAATATCCATGTATCTACGAAGCGTACATTATGCAAGAAGCAGAAACCTTTAGCATAGAAATGCCTCACGGCTACTTCATACAGTCGGATATGAACATGGTAAAGAAGGTTCCAGAACTATGGAAGTACGTCAAGAACAAAAAATGGGTATTCAGAGAAGAACTAGCCATACCAGTAAGAAATACTGTCCAAACTAAAACTTAATAACTCTGTCTGAAGCCCCTACACTTTATACTAAAGCAATTTGCAAATAAACCGGTATAATTGGCAATATATTAGGCAGATTTCATCACTTTTAATACATGATTCCGAAAATATTGCTTTCAGCGGGACTCATGTTACTCGCCATAAGGCTAATAATTATTCTCCACCATAGTGTATAAGCATGAAAAACTCTTAGTCTATGACTTCAGAGTCCCTCTCCAGAAATACAGAAACCTATCCCTCGAGCTGTAGATAGACTCTAGATTCCCCGTAGACGTAGTTCTAGTAAGGCGGAAACATAAGCCTTCATTTACAGGACACTACAAAACATAAAGCAAGAATTCATGTAAAGATCACTATTTTGCTGGAAGTTCTCCCCCATAGCCATCGTTCACTCAGCGTTATTCCTAGTCTTCTAAGCTCTTCTCTAACTTTCTCTGGTTCTGCTATTCTCTTGAATACTGTTCCACTGGGAGTAATTTCTGTGAGAATAAGATTTTCTGGCTCGACTAAGTCTACTACTGCTGGGCTATGTGTTGTCGCAATTACTGTAGTGTTGCTCGCTTTAAGTGCATCAATTACTAGTTCTATTAGCTGAGGATGCATAGAGTTTTCAAGCTCATCGATCGCTAATATAATCGGTTTCAATTCTAAGGCAGTCAGTATAGCTAGAAATTTATGTAAGCCGTCTGGCATGCACGGCGGAGGCAGTTCTAGTGACGTTTTAAGGTCTTTTAGCTTAACAAATACTCTTCCATCTTCTGTTAAATTAAAGAGCAGAGTATGGTCTGGGAACGCTAGCTTAAGGTGCTCAGCTATGAAGTCTGGCAGCTTGTTTTCTTTAAGGAAAAGATTGTAGAGAACGACGTACAAATTCCTGCAGTCGCTGTCTAGATCAGATTCCTTAATGTATTCCTGAGGAGTCTTTATTTCCTTTAAATCGAGCTGACGTATTACCGCTATTTTATCAGCCAGCTTTTCTATGATGTTAAGTAAAATCCCGTATAGTACTGATGGCATTTCCTCTCCTTTTAAGGCAGAAACTACAGGAGACACAAATGTAATGTACTCCTTTTGAAGAAAAAGCGTACATCTCCAGTACTTTTTGCGAATATAAGAAAAACCTACACTTTGCGGATTTATGAGAACTGGGTAAAAGGGCTCTTCCTTTAACTCTATATACTGGTCTTCAAGTTTTTCTCCAGTTTCCTTGTAAACTGCTTTTTTAAATTCTTCATCATAACTTATCTCGAGACTGGCTCCTTCTCTCTTAATTGTAGCCCATTTTTCTACTCTCAAGACTTCATCAGTTATTTTAAGTCTTCCACCTAAAACACTGCATGTAAATTCGTAGGAAAATTTAATGCCATAAGCATTGATTTTGAAGCCGAAAACTAGAGGTAGAGTTTCGTCTCTCATCCACACAATATTTCTTGCAGTCCACCATTTGCGCCAAGGCCTATAGCCAGGAATAGGTCTAAGGCATTCTTTAATAAACTCGAGAGCATCAATTAAGTTAGTTTTTCCAGAAGCATTAGGTCCTACAACTATATTCAATGAACCCAACTTTAAGTGAATATCTCTAAGACTCTTAAAATTCCTAATCCAAAGCTCTTCAACTCGCACATTATCTACAAACTCTGTATTCATGACATCTCTACTTTTCTACATTAACAACAGCAATAAATGTTTTGACTACTTATAACTCAAATTACTTCGGCTAAATTTTTTGAACACTTAAGCTAATCTTGAGCTATCTATATGACTACCCTGACATATTTTCTTTTTCTCCGAGCTATGAGAAAAGCTACTACTCTAACTACATTCTTTTCTATTTCATAAGACACGATAGTCGGATCACCTATGTTCTTTAGCAAATATTTTACGTAAATCCATCTCGGAAATTTAAGCTCAACTATACCGCCTATAACTCTAGACACTTCTTCAAGCAGTCTGTCAGCTACACCTATCTCTACTCTCTCGCCACGTCTAAGCCCTACTAGCTCTTTAAAAACCTTCAAGACTTCCCGGCCACATAATTTCTCGGCGACAACACATACTTCTTCATTAGATACAGGAATATTATTCAGGTCTTTCGCACTCCTATATCTTAGTGCATGTCTCAGAGAATGATAC